>ERZ808054.1959-NODE-1959-length-9872-cov-4.060847_pt1 | contig 9872 bp, 6 predicted proteins | sample MGYA00380201_ERZ808054 | MGnify/ENA primary metagenome ERZ808054 (study PRJEB31490, sample SAMN06133419) | mouse gut metagenome | isolation source: Z5_2 | host: mice | place: China: Chengdu | collected 2015-05 ... | reverse complement strand
GCAATCCATATACCGGCTTTCAATGTCATATCCTGCCCGGCACAGATAATCCAGTAAAAGCCGTCTTCCTACCTGCCCCAGATCTCCGGTAACGATCTTATCATAATGGGTCTCGTTCACATTCAGATCCCTGAAATTTACGGTAATGGTATCTAAGGCCGCCATGGCCATGGCTGCACCCATATTCATGGAATCCTTAAACTGCATGTCCACAATTTTTCCCGTTGTCATCCCTGTCACTTTTGCCAGGGGCTTTTTCCCTGTTCCTGTGTCTTTTTCGGCATTTTTTGACAGAATAACCGCTCCGCATCCGGTAACCGTCCAGGTAGCTGAGTAGGGCCTCTGATTTCCATATTCCAGGGGGTATCTGAACTGCTTTTCCGCCGAAGCAAAATGGCTGGATGCAGTAACAAGCACATGGTCGGCAAATCCTCCATCCACGGTCATGGCCCCCAGTCCCATGGCCTCTCCCATGGTGGAACAGGCACCATAAATTCCAAACATGGGAAATTCCAGGTCCATACTGCCGAAGGACGTGGCAATGAGCTGTGCCAGCAGGTCGCCGCCGAAATAATAGCGGATATCCTCTTTCTTAAGCCCGCTCTTTTCAATGGCTAACGTCGCCGCCCTGGTCTGAAGCTCACTCTCCGCCTCCTCCCAGTTTTTCTTTCCCAGCATGGAATCCAGCTCAATCTTATCAAAATACCGGCCCAGAGGTCCCTCTCCCTCCTTCTTGCCGACCACGGAGGCTGCCGCCGTTACATAAGGCGGATTTTCAAAAAGAACACTGGCTTTTCCACGCATTTTCCCCATTCTCTGGTTCTTCTCTTCCATTCTTAATCTCCAATCATCCTTTCGCAGTTTCTGGATTACTGCTTACCAGGTACAAGTAAACAGTAACGCTTTTGCCTTCTTTTTAGTTCTACTATATCCAAATTTTCTTTTTTCTATTCAAATGCATCACAGACAGGCCGCCAAAGCAACGAAGCAAAATAAAAAAAGACCGGAAAAACAAATCCCTGCTCTCCAGTCTTTTACTCTTTCTCTTTTTGTGAATCGTCTTTTCGCGGAACATCCTTCAGCGGATCCTTCTTTTCGAGAACCTCATGCACACTGGCCGCCCGTTTCTTATAGGTTGGCGGAATCTTCGCCTCCTCACGGCACATATCATGATAGCGCATGACCATATAATGATAAATCATGTCCCTCTCTTCCTTTGGCATCTCATATTTCAGCGCTTCCATACAGCAATAGGTACTCATTCCGTAATGGTACAGGATCGCATCTTCATTGGATGTCTGAATCTCAAATTCCTGTGCATAATATTGATGGTCATTTGCTCTGGCCCACCACAATTCATAGCAGCCCTGCCTGCCATTCATGCTGACCATAGTAAGCGCCTCTCTTCCATCCATATATTCGTCCATCTCAGAAGATTTTGGTGCTTTATTTAGCCAGTCCACATAATACAGCTCCCCAAAAGATTCATCGACTCTGGCCTTAAAACTATCTTCCTGCGCCGTATAGGTAAGATATCCATTGCCATTTTCATCCTGCACTTTCCTGCAGTCCACTCCCTGATATCCACATTCCATGATCCTTTCCATACATAAAGACACATAGTCGTCCAGGCTGCCATCCTCATGGTCAATAAAGAACACCTGCTCTTCTATATCATCTTCAAGCCTCTGATCAAAATATGGCTCTTCAAGCACAAAGCGGTAACCCGGGGGCTTGGGAACCTGACTGAATATCTGCTCCGGCCTCTCCTTTTCCGGCTCATTTTCTATGCTGCCCCTCTCGTCCTCTTTCGTACTTTTCCGTCCGTCCTCTTTTGTGCCTTCCCGCCCGGCCCCTTCTGTATTTTCCCGCTCAGCCCTTTCTGTATTTTCCCGGTCGGCCCTTTCTGTATTTTCCCGGCTAGCCTCTTCTGTATTTTCCCGGTCGGCCTCTTCGATCACATCTCTGTACTCCTGAGCGACTCCCTGACTGTCCTCATCCGGCTGCTCTTCAAAGCTCTCCTGGCCAATTCCGCAGACTCTCAGAAAATCCTGTCCAAAAGCGGCAAGCGGGCGATAATTTTTCACGCTGTATATTAAAAGTATCCCGGTTATCACCGCCAACTTTGAAATTCTTTTTTTGAACTGTATCCGAATTCTCTTATTATATTCATCTTTCAGGCAGTCTGCACGGTGACCATATTGATGCATCAGCCGTTCATCCTCCAAGGCTTTTTCACGCAAACGATAAAGTTTGTGCTCTAATTCCGAAGAAATTCTTTTCCATTCCTTCCAAATGTCATGCGAATATGCTGCCCCGTACAAAAGCAGAGCCAGAAATATCAAAACACGAACAAAGCGCGACAGCTGCAAAAGAGACGGTATCCAGTTTAATATAAAATCACAGGCCGCGAGAACCAAAGCCGCCAGTGCTATTTTATCACTTAAAGATATTTTACCTTTCCTCTCATCTCTACCCTTCATCTCAGGAACCTCTTGAACTTTCTCCCCTGCCGCAGTAAAAGCTGCGTTACATTCAAAATAATCTATTCTTCACTTACTCCATCCCTGCCAGCGTGCTGGCACGTTCATTTTCAGCCAAATGACGCAGAATGAATTTTCAGTCTGCAAGGCAGTACTAGAGCACCTTCTTTTCTTCCACGCCCCTTTCCCGAATAAACTGTTCTATCAGATCCTGCGCTCTTTCCATCTCTGTCTCCGGAGGCTGTCCGCTGTCGGCAAGATTCCATAAGGCAAGCAGCTCCTCCTCATCTGCCTTGCGGGGAATCGGGATTCCGTAGGAATCAGCCAGTATATACAGCCGGCAAATTTCCAGTTCCTCCGCCGCTTCCCAAAGGATAATAAAAAAGCCAGCCCCATATCTGCTGTAAAAACATCTCCATTCTGCCTGCTGAAGCTCCTCTAAACTTTCTATCGGGTACACAAAGGGTTCCTTCTTCCCATAAGGAAGCCATAAGAGTTCTCCCTCCCTCGTAGCCTCACACAACTCTCTGACCAGCCTGTCAGCCTCTTTTTTCTTCCCCCTCCCGGTCAGCTCATCCAGAGAAATTTCCAGATAATTCGCGACTTCGATGATCTTATCTATGGAGGGACTGGTTTTGGCCCATCTGCTGATTAATCCAAGACTGAATCCCAACTCCAGCTCCATCTGGCTCACGCTGACATTCCTCTGTTTACATTGTTCCCGTATCTTGTTGACCAAATATCCGTTTTCCATTTCTCCTCCCCATGAAATATTCTTCATTTCATTCCCTCATATATTTGAATTTTATTTCAAATTCCTTTTTCCCCTTTCCCTATCATACCTCTAATCTGAAGTTTGTGTCAACAATTTTTGCATATTGAATCTACAATTAGACGATTGCCCCCATCCTTTGATTAATTCATCGGTATTTTAATTGATATTTACTTGTATTATTCGATATTTTTCGATATTTTTCGACAAAAAGGACATCAAAATCCAGACGATATTCCCTTAAACATGTTTATCATTTTCTGGTGACGCTCACTCTGACACACCATCTGAATCGGTGTCATTGCTGCTTTCATAGCTCCGGTTCCGTCATGGCTGCTCATAAACACCAGATATGACATTTTCTCTGCAAGTCTCCGGCTGTCTCATAAAAACGCCCTCGCCCAACAGGGAATCTCCCACTCTGTTTTCACCATCTTTCAAATTTAAAAATCCCTTGATTTTACACAAAAAATCAGCCCCGACACATCATTCGCGCCGGGGCCGTCTAAAAAGGGGAGGATAAGTATTAATCTTTCTCTTTGGTGATACTTCTATTATTACCGCATTTCCCTGTTCTATACCATTCTTTTTAAAAAAATAAATTGATTTCCAAAAAACATTTTTTATGATGAGTAACAGACATGTCTGCTGACGCAGTAAAATCAGACTTTTCGGCCACCTTTAACAGAGAAATGCCCCATACAGGACGATTCAGGCATCGTTCCGCATGAAGCATTTTTTCCTATGACATATCACTGATGTCTACAATCTCGCAGCCACTGTAAAAGAATCGCAGAATCTCCGCACAGCTCTTTTGTGCCCTGGCCATCCCCTGAGCGCCGTTCTGACTCATTCCCACGCCATGACCATAGCCGCCGCCGTAAATAGTAAAGGATGTAACCTGTTCCTCATCTGCCCCTTCATTTTCAATATAAATAAATCCGCTGGGGAGCGTATCCCAGCCCGTGGATGTACTGCCATCCTTTCTGTTTAAAGTCAGAGCAACATTTCCCAAAATACTCCGGATCTTACTCTGCCCCACGAATGTTTTGGATCCTTCCGTTCCCACTACTTTAAGAGCCCTGGCGATTCCTCCCGGCCCCCGCTCTGTAATGGTAAGGCCTGTTATCCGGCCTACACCGCCAATCTTCTCATCCAGAATCCGGCTGGTGGTCTTCACATTCCACCGGAACATGGTAAATTCAGAATCATAAGCCTCCGTATCCATGTTTTTAATGAATTCCCCAAAAGCTTCATTGGAAGAAAGGTCCAGAGTTTTTCCCTTATCATCAATGGACATGGCCCTCAGATACGGCGTTTGGGAGGCATCCGCCCCCCAGACAGACCCATCGGTTCCATGGCCGCAGGAAGTGGAATAATAGAAAACCTCCGCCGGAGCATCCCCATAGGCCAGCATCTGGCCAAAGGTCTCGTTGACCGCGGAATCTGTGGAATCATAAGTATCCGTGTTATTATATACCTGATAATTCGTACTGTCATCCACATGGGCGCCGTATTTGGAATAAGCGTTGCCCTGTATCTGCCTCCATGCATAAGTTCTCGCACAGATAGCCTGAGCCTTCAGGGCCTCAAGCTCATAGCTCTGAGGCATCTCGCTGGGAACCACGCGCTTCAAATACTCTTCTAAATCAGCCTCATTCAAAAGAAGAAGTCCTTCCTCTTCTCTGGTAATCTCCATATGGCCCGGATATACAGGAGTCCCCTGACCCCGCTCAATGCTCTCCACTGTAATCATTCCACCTTCATTGGCAGACCTAAAAACCATACGGCCGCCGTTCAGCCTGTCATCGTCTGCCCGGATGGTAATTGTCTCCCCGGCAGCCACCGACTGGCTTTTCTTTTCTTTTTCATCCCCGTACTCCAGGACCGCCATGGAATCACAGCTTAAAGTCAGCTCCGAATGGAACAGAGATTTGAAATTCGTTGTCATTACCAGCACGCGAATATTGTCAATTTCCGGTTTTTCTGTTGTCAGGGCAGCACAGATCTCTCCTCCGGCCACAACAAACTTCTGCATCTGGTATCCCACCAGAATATCCTTTTTCTGCTGCTCCTTTAAAATCCCATATGTACGGTAAATCTTAAAATTATCCGCCAGGGGAACATTGCCATAACCCTCGATCTCAATCTCATTCTCTCTCACCGCCAGCACTGTACCGGTAATGGTTTCCTTCTTTAAAACCAGACGTACAGGTCTGCCGTTTTTTAAGTACAAATCGCCGATTTGTCCTGAAATTTCCTCCTCATCCTTTAAAACGCCTTTCACCGGAAATTCCCTCTGAATATTTCCGATGAAAATAGTCACAGACTGATCTGAAAAGCCGGAAATCCAGGCATTCTCATATACGATCTCCCCGGAGATCACCTCTTCCACCTTTAAAATATCGCCGTCCCTTACCAGAAGGCGAACGGTCTTGTCAATGCAGGAATCCAGATATAGACCCTCAAACTGAAATTTACCATCTTTCGTATATGCCGTCCATGGAGCCGCTGCCTCCACATTATCGGGAGTCCCATAAATATCAGTCTCCAGCTCTCTCACATTCCCGTCCGGATCCGCCAGTTTGCGAAATTTGTCGAAAAATTCCCAGAACTCCGCCTTTCCCACATTTCTCCTGGCCTTTTTCCCATTCACGTCAATTACAAAATCCGAAAGGCTTTTATCCTGCTCACCGGACACCTTCTGTGCCCAGACAGACAGCTCCCCATAAGTAACTGGTGAAAGAACATCCTCCTCTGTCGCCGGGCATTGTTCCGGATCCAGATATCCCCTTTCATAGAGATAATCCATATATTTCACATACCACTCCTCCTGAATCTCCTCAGGAAAGTACGATGTCTCCGGCCCCTCCTCCAGGATCCCGCTTTTGGAAGCCAGAGAGAGTGCCACCGCCCGGGAAGCCGCTGCCCGGGAAACCCCGTCATTTTTAGGTTCCATAACCACAATGACGATAAGCAGGGCGACAATTAATGTCGACATCCCTGCCACCCAGTTAATCATTTTCTTTTTTTCGTCCATAACTCCTCTTTACTAATGCTTGATGAACCTGCCGCTCTCTTCGTCCACCTTCTTAAGCTCCATATAGTCCCTGGTATCTGAAGACAGATTTTTCTTTCTCAGGAAATGGCACTGGAATTTGGAAAGCAGATCGAAAATCACCGCCGTTACCGGGACTGCGATAATCATACCAACGAATCCGAACAGGCCGCCGAACAGCAAAATGGAAAACAGAACCCAGAAGCTGGAAAGACCTGTGGAATTTCCGAGGATCCTCGGCCCTAAAATATTTCCGTCGAACTGCTGGAGCAAAAGAATCAGCCCCACAAAATAGAGACATTGCTTCGGACTGATGAGGAATACCAAAACCGCACTGGGAATAGCTCCGATAAATGGTCCGAAGAACGGAATAATATTGGTGACACCTACGATTACGCTGATCAGGAGGGCAAAGGGCAGTTTAAAAAGATTCATCAAAATAAAACAGATAATTCCGATGATCAGGGAGTCAATCAGCTTCCCGATAATGAATCCGGAAAACACCCGATGAATATAACGGAACTCTTCCACAGTGCCGTTGGCTGCCCGAACCGGAAGAAGAGCATAAACAAGCTTTTTCCCCTGGGCAGAAATCGTATCCTTAATATTTAAAAGATACACCATGACAATCAGGCCGATTAAAAGATTCTTGGCCAGATTGAAAATATTGATCACTCCGCTTGACACACCGCCCACAATTTTCTCCAGGCTCTGAAGATTTTCCAGGTTCTGGAGATTGGGAATCAGACTGTCGCTGGCCCAGTTCTGGAATGCTGCCGCCGTCTGCTGGTATGCGGTAAGCACCGCCTGCTCTAACGGCGGGTTATTGGCAAAAAGATCCGTCAGCCAGTCATACATATTCTGGAAGTACACCGGCATGGTATTGACAATACCTACAATGCTGGAATAAAGCTGGGGGATAATCATTTTCGCAAGGCTCAGAACGATAATTGTCAGAAATGCAAGGCTGGAAGCGGTCCCCACAGCGCCCCCCACAGCCATTCTCATTTTTTCACTTTTACATATCCGCTTTGAAGAGTTCAGAGTCCACCGCATTCCCATGTTATAAATTGGTGAAAAAAGAAATGCCAGCACCGCTCCATAGATAATTGGAGTCAGCACAGCCAGAATCTTTCTTCCCATAGCCATCAGCGCTTTCCGTTCCACAAACAGAAACACCACAATTGTAGCTGCAACAATCACGGAAATGGCCGTAATACCCATATAGATATATCTGTCAAATTTGTGGTCTTTCATACTGTTCCTTTCTCCTTAGCAGATCCCCCGTCTGTTTATCACTTATACCCTTTACCGTATCATGATGATGTTGAGGGCAAAAGGTATTCTGACCGAAAAATGGCTCCTTTTCGGTATTTTGCGGGCCTCAAGGTCATGTATCGCCATGCAGGCCTGTCATACATGACCTTTTGCCCCTGATATCATATCATATTTCACAGAAAATAAAAAGAGAAAAACAGGAAAGCAGCGATTTCTCGCTGCTTTTATCTTTTGCAATCCCAAAATGCCGTTTCCTGCATAATTGACTCCTAGCATCGCTAGGTGGGCAACCGCACTTAAACATCTGCCTTCCACTCAGACGGAGGCCTGACATCCGCTTAAGAATGTAGGAATCCCGTGTGTCAAAATGTAGGTTCAAAATAAACAGGAGTATCGAACATTCCAGGAATTGCAACCCTGTTTCTTATGGCCTTATTATAACGCATCCCTGTGATTTTTTCAAGTTCCATTTCTTGTTGGATTTGGAAAGTGTTACTGTTCACAGGTGCCCTGTGAACGTAACAGCATATGCCCATTTGAAATCGCCTGCGGCGATGGGGCATATGCTTTGGCCTCATAATGGTATTGGCTCATGACTAATCAGCGGAGTGATTAGTCATGGAGTGAACAGTAACTGGAAAGTAACACCCTGCGGAAAAAAAGGACTTTGTCACAGGCTTATAAGGAGTGCAGCAAGCTCCCCGGGATTTTCGGCAAGCCAGTCTGCGCCTGCACCCTTAAGTTCCTTTTCGTCACCGTATCCATAAAGAACTCCTGCGGCTTTGATACCTGCCTTATGGGCGCCCTCAATATCATGCTTTCTGTCCCCCACCATAACAATGGAATCCACATCCGTAAGATTACAGGTTTCCATCACATACCGAATCACATCGTCCTTATTCACCCGGGTGCTGTCGTCATTGGCCCCGCCAATAAATTCAAAATATTTCTCCAGACCAAAATGTGAAAGTATCTGCCTTGCCATTTCGTCCGGCTTGGAAGTTGCCACATAAAGCTTCTTCTTACTCTCCCTGAGGCTCTTTAACATGGCTTCCACTCCGTCATAAGGGGCATTTTCCAGCCAGCCCCGCTCATTATAATATTCCCGGAATACATAGACTGCCTCACTGGCTTTCTTATCCGAAAAATGGTAATATTCTTTAAAGCTTTCATGGAGCGGCGGCCCTACAAAAGGGCTCAGTGCATTCAGATCCTCTTCCTCGATGCCATAATGTCTTAACGCATACTGTACTGCCCTGGTAATTCCCGGCATGGAATTTGTTAAAGTTCCGTCCAGGTCAAAAAAAAGAAACTGCTTTTTCATGGCCTTCTCCTTACTCTGATGGTATTTTGAAAATTTTATTTATTATCCCATTTCACCTTCCAAATGTCAATTAACTATTTAAAAAATTCATGACTTCCGTGTTTAAATAAATAATCCAGATGATTGTCAAACCAGCGGACATTTTTTCCGGAGGATGTGCTTCTGTTCATAAAGTAAAGAGCTCCCGCGGAATAGTCTTCCCCTGACAGAGCGCATTTCACTGCCTCAACCGTTTCCTTTGACACCCTGCATCTGTCAAGAGAACCATCTTTCACCGGAGAAAACTGGTTTCTCTCATAGACCACACCAGTTACGGTATCCGGAAACCTGCTGCTTTCCACGCGGTTTAAAATAACGTTAGCCACCAGAATTCTGCCCTTTTTATCACAGTTTCCGGCCTCAGCCTGCACAATTTTCAAAAGTACCTTATAATCGCGGTCCGACAGGGTAACTCTTGTGTCCGACGCTTCTTTCGCTGTCTCATCCGCTGCTTCTTCCGTTATCTCATCTGACGCTTCTTTCGTTATTCCATCTGACGCTTCCTTCGTTATTCCACCTGCCGCTTCCGGATTCTCATCCTGTCCACGGCTTCCTCCCTCCAGAACAGTTTCCCCATTTCCTGAGTCCTCCGGATCTGTGCCTTCTGCAAAAGCTCTTTCTTCCTGTAAGGGCTCCTCTCCGGTTTCTTCTGTATTTTCATTTTCCTGCTCTCCATCCTTCCCTGAGCCGGAATCGTTCATACTGTCTGTTTCTTCCTTCTGTCCAGTTTCCGCGAATGCCACCAGGGCATTTCTTCCGCCTCCCCTAAGATCGCCGGCCGTAAATGTTACCACTGTCACAACTGAAATCCCGGCTGTCAGCACAACCACGTCCCGGTGCATCTTCTTCGATGCATTGGTAAACAACGCTTTTACGAATTGGAAAACTGTCTGAAAGAATGAGTTCCATGTCTGATTC
>ERZ808054.1958-NODE-1958-length-9878-cov-4.536884_pt1 | contig 9878 bp, 8 predicted proteins | sample MGYA00380201_ERZ808054 | MGnify/ENA primary metagenome ERZ808054 (study PRJEB31490, sample SAMN06133419) | mouse gut metagenome | isolation source: Z5_2 | host: mice | place: China: Chengdu | collected 2015-05 ... | reverse complement strand
CACTCTGAAGGAAAATATTACCCGCTGCAAAAAGATGGGTGTTCCGAACCTTCCTTCCCTTTATATCAATGGCCAGTTAAAATTCCGCTCTCTGGTTCCTGCAGCCGAGGTACTGGATGCAGCGATCAATGAAGTGCTGTAATATTCAACAGAAGGCTTTATAATAGAAACTACTGTTCGGATTGTGGCAAAAATGGAGACTGTTATGGCAAAATTATACCTGATCACCGGTTTTTTAGGTGACTGCAAGACTACTTTTTTAAAAAACTTTATCAGACATTTCTCCGATTACCGGCTTCATATTATTGTGAATGAGTTTGGAAAAGAAGGTATTGACGGGCAGCTCCTAAAAGAAGTAGGCACTGCGCTAGACGAAATCAACAACGGCTCCATCTTCTGCTCCTGCCGTCTGGATAAATTCGAAGAAGTGTTGCAGCACGCGCTGGCCACAGAACCGGATGTCATCATTATAGAGGCTTCCGGCTTGTCCAATCCCACCAATATCCGCAAGATTCTGGCACAAACGGATAAATTCCCGAATGTGGACTACATGGGCAGCATCTGCCTCGTTGATGCAAAGCAGTTTCCAAAGGCATATGACACTGCCACTGTAGTGAAAAAACAAATTGCCATCAGCGATATCATACTTATTAATAAGACGGATCTTGCCGATGAGCCAGCCCTTGCTTCCATTCGCGAGACCCTGCTGGCCCATCGTCCGGATATTCCAATTTTTCATACTACCTACGGAACCATACAGCCGGAGTGGCTGGAAGAAATCAAAAAACCGGCTCTTCTGGAAGAAAAACCGGAAATGCAGCGAAAGGATATTACACTGCGCAGTTATCTGATCACCATTAAGAATAACTTTACCTTCTACAACTTCCAGAAATTCGTGGAAATGTTTCTGGATGACGCTTACCGTGTAAAAGGTTTTGCTGAATTGGAATCAAAGATCTACCTGATAGACTGTGTGGGCAATATGTTCAAAGCCGTTCCTTATACCGGGGAAGTCAGAGGGCTAAATAAGCTGGTTGTGCTTTCCGGCAATGGTCTTCCCACCGCCAAAAGCATTAAGGAAGCCATCAAATGGTATCCCGACAACATAGCAGAATTTACTTATTAGTGCAGTACCGTAATAATTCCGGTATTATCCGAAATTATTGCGGTACTGTTTTGGCGTAAGCCCGGTAAATTTTTTAAAAACCTTGGAAAAATAACTTTGATCCGCAAAACCGATAGCCACTGCAATACTGATCATGGAATAGTCTGTATTGGACAGCAATCGCTTGCTTTCTTCAATCCGGATCATATTCAGGTACTCCCGGAAAGTGGAGCCCGTAGCCTGCTTGAACATCGTGGAAAAATAAGCCGGGTTCAAATGAACCTCCTTTGCCACATCCTCCAGAATGAGCGGACCGGCAAAGTTTTTAGAAATGTATAAAAGCGCCTTTTTCACAAGTTCGTTATTCGGGGTCGCAATATACTCAAACATACAGCCGCTAAATACATCAATTGCTTCCTGCAATTTATAACAAAGGCTGTCCAGGCTATTTAAGGTAGGAATAACAGTCAGAAGCTGATTATTGATTTTCAATATGCTGTCACTGGTGGCGCCGCCCTCGATAGCTGCCCTTGAAAGCAGTGCGCAAAGCTCCAGCGAACGGGACTTCATAAACTCCAGGTTGCTTCCTTCGGAGAAAAATACATAGCCAAGCAAATCATTTAAAAGAGCCTTTGCCTCGTTTACGTCGCCAGTTTTCAGCTTTGTGATCAGCAGACGCTCTTTGTCATAAGGATAAGACGGAGACTCAAGAGCACCGGAAGTCTTGTACATCTGTATGGATTCATTGATTCTGGACTGCTGATGCAGTTTGTTTTGGTTGATGATCAACTGCTGTTTACTGTCGGAAATCAGCCCCGAGAACATATAAAAAATCATTTTACTTAAATAAGTAACGCTGGTCGGGGGAAGCACCTGAAGGCACTTGGACTCATCGTATAGATCCAGCAGCTCGGATGTGGTAAATGCATAGCGCTTTGCAATCTCCTCAATCAGCACGGAATCTGCTTCATCCATCAGGAAAGGACCAGCCAGAATGGAGCCGAACAGCGCATTCTGGTTGATCAGCGGAAATACGATATGGTTTAACCCCGCATGGCAGGAAAATATGTAAGGTTCCCCAAGGCTGATAGACTTCTTACTTGCATTCGCATGAAGCTTTGTACAGCTGTCCTCCTTTGGAAGCCTTTTTTTAAAAAGAGTGCAGAACGTAGTCGTTTTGCCGGCAGACAAAAGTACATTGCCTTCTTCATCCAATACCTGAATGGGAATATTCATGCAGTGGTCAAAAGTATCCAACATTTCGGCCAGCTGTTCCTTATTTACAACAGTGTATAAATATGGTTTCATAAAACGATACCCTCCATTTGAACATTTTACCACATTATTACTAAAAAACACAATTCGTCTAAAGAATTTACAAAAACAGAAATTATCAATACGCTATAATGAAACAAGATAAGTAAAACTATACAGACTTATGGGTTATGCGTAATGGGCAGCTCAGAAATGAGGAAAAATGATCACAAGAGATTTAAAGGTAAAAATCAACAAAGATGAAGTGCTTCACCGAATCGACTGCTATAAAGACAGCGACCTCTATGAGGAAGTAACAAGTGAATATCTGGAGATAGCAGATGAGATGTATGCGCTCTGTGAACCTGTTTTTCTCATGGAATATGGCACTATCGGTCCCGAACTTGCCCAGGCAGAAATCCCGGAGGGCACGCCTGTCCTGATGGTAATCTATTCCATTGGAAGGGGCATCAGTGATTACTCTTCCAATGCATTCAGGGAAGGCGACTATCTGAAGGGGATGCTGGCCGATGCCATTGCGGATACCGCCCTCTTTTCTCTTGAAAAGGAGTATACTCCTTACCTCATGGAAGCCTGTGCCGAGCATCAGATGGGAATCAGCCGCAGGCTGGAAGCTCCCCAGGACATTTCCATGCTGGCTCAGAAAATTATTTTTGAAAAGACGAAAGCACAGGAAGAATGCGGCATGGCCATTACTTCCGGTTACATGCTGGATCCTGTTAAAAGCAATGCTGTACTTTATGTGCTCTCAAAGGACCAGGAGCTGTTTCTGCATCAACATAATTGCCGAAACTGCGACCGTTACGACTGCAAAGCACGAAATATTCCGGACATACCGGTAAAAGTATGTGCCGGGGAAAAAACATATTCTCTGTTAGTAAAAGAAAACGAAAGCATTCTTGATGCCCTTATGGCGCAGGATGCTTCCTTCAGCGCAGTCTGCGGCGGCACTGGAAGGTGCGGAAAGTGCAAAATACGTGTGATGGACGGATATCTTCCGGCTACTGCCTCTGATCATGCATATTTCACAAAGGAAGAGCTTGACTGTGGCATGCGGCTTTCCTGTAAGGCACATCCTTCGGAACCAGTGCAGATAGAACTGAATTTTAAGGGCGAGGCAGACTTCCAGGCTATTGCCTCCTACCAACAGCATAAACAAAATGCATCCGGGGAAGGAGTTGTCGCAGCATCTGAAGCAGATGGCTTCGGAATCGCAATAGATATTGGAACCACTACCATAGCCATACAACTAATATCGCTAAAAACCAGAAAACCTCTGGCAACGCATACCAGCATTAATCATCAGCGGAATTACGGAGCGGACGTCATATCCCGCATCAAGGCAGCTTCCGAGGGGAAAGCGGAGGCTATGCGCAAATCCGTCCAGCAGGATCTGGCAAAAGGAATCCGAACTGTCGTTGGGAACTCCGGTATCCTGCCCGAGAAGGTAACAGAGCTTACCATTGCGGGCAATACCACTATGATACACCTTCTAATGGGATATAACTGCAACAGCCTCGGTAAATTTCCATTTACACCGGTGAATATAGAACTGATAGAAGATACCTATGAAAATATACTGAACGATCATTTTCTCTCCGCACGGATCAGGATCCTTCCCGGTATTTCAACCTTTGTAGGCGGAGATATCGTTGCAGGCCTGTATACCTGCGATATAGACCGTTCCAAAGAATATTCTCTCCTGATCGATCTGGGAACCAACGGCGAAATAGCACTGGGCAACCGTGATAAGATAATCGTCAGTTCCACTGCGGCAGGTCCGGCCTTTGAGGGCGGAAATATCACCTGGGGAGTAGGCAGTATCGAAGGCGCCATTTCAGGAGTCTCAATCACGGAGCAGGGTCCGATCATCCGCACGATCAACGAAAAAGCTCCAACGGGAATCTGCGGGACGGGTGTCATAGAGACCGTATCTGAACTTCTGAGAGTAAAACTGGTGGACGAAACCGGCTGTCTGGATGAAGATTATTTCGAGGATGGATATCCACTTGCAAAAAACAGCGAGGGGATGGATATCGTTTTGACACAAAAGGACATCCGCGAGCTTCAACTGGCTAAGTCTGCCGTGCGGGCTGGAATAGAAACGCTGTTTTTACGGTATGGAATTGAAAAGGACGAAGTCTCCCATGTTTATCTGGCTGGCGGCTTCGGCTATAAACTGGATTGCCAAAAAGCCATTGACATCGGCATGATCCCGGCGGAATTTGCCGGCAAAGTGGAAGCGATAGGCAACAGCTCTTTAGGCGGCTCCATAAAATGCCTTCTCGAAAAAGACGGGGCACAGCGCATGTCTGCAATAGGCAGCTCCGCCGCTGAGATCAATTTGTCTGCGGATAAGGCCTTTAATGACTTCTACGTGGAAAATATGCTATTTTAAAGACAGCCTGAATATCCTGCTTTTTATGCCTTGCCTATGCTTAAAAAGCATTTAGAAAATTCAATAAATTTTGTGGCAGCCAGGCTAAAAGGCTGACCACGCTTCCAGGCTAATACGCTGGTCGCTGTCAATGAAGGCATAAGCGGCCGGTAAGTTATTTTTGCCTGATCCCAAAAATGCTTTCCACTTACACATCTCTGGGCGTTTCTGATTTTTTCTCCGAACCTGCATTGCCTGAGCATCCTATTCCAAGAGCTTCTTTTGCCAGTTTATCCGCAAGTTCATTATATCGGTCCCCGGAATGTCCTTTTACTTTTACAAATTGAACACATACCTTAGATGATGCCTCCTTATAAAAATCTGCATATGCAATGGTTCCAGCTTTCCTTGCCTTCCAATCGCCGTTACACCACTTTGCAATCCCCTCATAATCATGATATATCGTAACGCTTGATATATTATTATCTAAACAGTATTGTATTGCTGCTTCAGCTCCTTTTATCTCTCCTGCAACATTATTCATCTCCGCCAAATCATCATCAATGAATTTTTTTGAGAAATGCATCTCCTGTCCATTGCAGAAAAAAACTACACCATATGAAAATGCATTTACCAGTGAATCATAGCTCCCATCAACATATGCGACGGCCTGTGTTTCTTCAAGCTTTTTCTGTTCCCTTCCATCTCCGCCAATAAAAGCTAACGCTTCCTCTTTCGTTTCAAACCCCTTATATACCGCACCTGAAAAGCCATTTATTTGATTCTGGCACTCTGCCCATGTCTCATATACTCCCGGTGTCTTCCCTGTTTTAACTGCATAAAACTTTTTAGCCATCTTTATCTCCCCGCATAGAAATTGCAATGCTTCTAAATCTTCTGACTTCCCACAGACCAGACATGCTTTTCTTTCGCTGCTGCCACCGTATTCTGCCCCATAACACCCACCAGTTCGTGGGGAACATAAGGCTCCTCCAAATACCGCAATTCCTCGTCACTAAGCGTCAGGTCTACTGCCTTTGCCGCGCCCTCTGCATGATGCAACTTTGTCGCACCCACTACCGGAGCCGTCACTTTCGTCAGCAGCCATGCAAGTGAAATTTCTGTCATACTCACACCATGTTCTTCTGCAAGTTCCTCCACCCGGGCAATCACCGCCCCATCCTGCCTGGAAGTTGCATCATATTTAAGCCGCGCATAACTGTCCTCAGAAAGCCGCTTTGATGTTTCGCCAGGCTTCTTTGCAAGCCTTCCTCCTGCCAGCGCACTGTAAGGTGTCATGGCAATGTTGTCCTCTGCGCAGAGTTTTGCCATCTCCCGTTCCTCCTCCCGAAAGATCAGGTTGTAATGCCCCTGTATGGATACAAACTTTGCAAACCCCTCCTTTTCCGCCAGTGCGTTTGCTTTTGCAAGCTGGTAGGCATAACAATTGGAAATACCGATATAACGCGTTTTCCCGGCTTTCACCATCCGGTTCAGTCCATCCATGATGTCATAAAGCGGTGTCTGGTAATCCCACATATGAAAAATATAAAGCTCCACCTGGTCCATGCCGAGGTTTTTAAGGCTCTTATCAAGCATCCGCTCAATGTGCTGCTGTCCCGTGATCCCTTTTTCGATCTCTTCCTGTGTCCGGGGCAAAAATTTCGTTGCCACAACCACGTCCTCCCGCTTCGCATAATCCCGCAGCGCCCTGCCAAGATACTGCTCACTGGTGCCGCTCTGGTACGCAAGTGCCGTGTCAAAGAAATTGATTCCAAGTTCCAGCCCATGCTTTATGATCTCGCGGGAGTGCTCCTCATCTACTGTCCATGTATGTTGTCCGTTTCCTGCATCGCCAAATCCCATACATCCCATACAGATGCGTGAAACATTTAAGTCTGAATTGCCCAATCTGGTATACTGCATAATTCTCCCTTCCATTTCCTGCCTGACTAAATTTCAACTCTATGACCACCCGGAACCTCACAAATTTCACCGTCTGCCTGAATCCAGATGCTCTGTGCGCCAGGATTATAAACAAGATTGCCATCTACTGTAAACTTCAGGTTATGGGCGACCTTCATATAATCCACAATCTCTATATTGGTGGCGTACCAGATATCCTCCCTGCCGCCTGCCATACGGCAGAAATCCTCCATCACCTGCCAGTTATCGTCGCGAGTAAATTCATAGCTGTGCCCCCACACATACATCAGATACAGATATTGTGTCTTGTGCAGATCACAAAATCTCTCCCCATTCTCAAGCAGCCTGTGATTATGATGGCAGGTAGCTTTCCATGTAAGGAAATTCTCCGGCATGGCGAAATCATCCGTATCCCCTACCACACGGCTGTATTCAATCCCTAACCCCGGCAAAAGCTTTACAATCTCCTCATTGTAAGAGCCATTGGGATATGACAATCCCCGCACCGGATATCCTGCAATCCTCTCCAGTTTCCTTCGGTCCTCCAGTATTTGAAGCGCTACCTGCTCTATGGGACAGCGCCCTATAGTAGGATGGGTCACCGTATGGCAGGAAATTTCATGCCCCTGATACAAATCTCTCCATTCCTTGGAAGGAATCCTCTCCGGCGTAGTCAATCCGGAGTTCAGATGAAAGGTTCCCTTTATTCCATACTGATTAAAAATTTCAATCAGCCTGCGGTCTTCCTCTTTTCCATCGTCATAGCTCATTGTCAACACCTTATGCTTCCCCTGTGGAAAACAAATATAGATTGTTCGCATATAATTTTCTCCTTTCGATTCTTTTACAGGAAACGACAAAAATATTTGCCGTTTCCTATATAAGATTTGTCTGCGTTCTCTGTTAAATCGAAACTTCCCTTCCATCGATCAGGACACATTTCACCTTAGTCGATACCTCAAACGGACACCCGTCTGTGATGACCATATCTGCATCCTTTCCCACTTCCAGAGACCCTACCCGGTCTGCTATCCCGGCATGCTTTGCCGGATTGATCGTGATCGCCTGCAGTGCCGCAAAAGGGTCCATTCCTGCATGGACTGCCAGTCCTGCGCACAAGGGCAGATATTCCTGAGGTATGACCGGAGAATCCGTAATGATGGATACCTGGCAGCCAGCCGCAGCCAAAAGCCCTGGTGTGGTCCAGCTTTTATTGCGCAGCTCAAATTTAGAAGCGCTGGTAAGGGTTGGTCCTACTGCCAGAGGCACATTTTCTTTAGCAAGCTCTTCCACGATCAAGTGCCCTTCCGTTACATGCTCCAATGTGATCTTTACCCCAAATTCCTTAGCAATACGCAGGGCAGCAAAAATATCCTCTGTAGCATGGGCATGGGCTTTTAAAGGAATCTCCCCTTTTATCACTGGGATCAAAGCCTCCAGCTTCATGTCAAAAGCCGGTTTTTTAGACACATCCTCTCCCGCCGCTTCCTTTTTTTCCAGATATTCTCTGGTTTTAAACAGCATCTCGCGAAGCACCGCCGCCGTGGTCATCCGGCTGGAATCCTTTTTGTCCCGGTACACTCTCTTGGGATTTTCCCCAAAGGCACACTTCATGGCAACGCCGTCCCGCACTACCATATCGTCTACCCGCTTTCCCACTGTTTTGATGGTGGTAAAGGTGCCTCCCAATACATTGGCGCTTCCCGGTCCTACACAAACGCAGGTAACTCCTGCTGCCGCTGCATGCGGAAAAGCCGCATCCATTGGCTTTACGCCATCAATGCCGCGAAGATGGGGCGTAACTATGTCATTCATCTCATTGTAATCCATCCCCTCATAACCGATGCCGTAGCCGTCAAGACCAATATGCCCATGAGCCTCCACAAATCCCGGATACACATTAAGCCCTTCTGCATCCACTATTTTAGCACTTCCGTCCACATCAAGATTTTCGCCGATTGCTTTGATCTTTCCACTTTCCACCAGAATGTCTCCCCGGAAAGCATCCTTGTGAATGGCATCATAAATCATACCGTTTTTTACACATAACATAATCATAGTCCTCCAATTACATTTTTTTCCACAAGCTTATCTGCAGCTTCGTCCAGTTTTCCAATGTCCCCCGCGCTGTCCTTGCCAGCCGCATAATAATTCCCTCGATTCCTTTTTATCTCAATACACTGTAACCACCCTGACATAAGATGGATACAGTGTATGTCTGCTATTTCTCATTATACTTACCACCACTGGAATATTCAACGAATTTTGATCAGAACTTATGGCGCATCATAAACATGCGTATAATAATCCTGGCTGAGCACGGATTTAGAAAATGTCATTCTATTTCTCACTATACTGGATATCTGCTTTACATAATCTTCCGGAATGACGGCATTTTCATCTGTCGGCGTGAACGCTTTCTTAGTTGAGCTATAATGCCCTAAGTCAGTCTTCCAGTCATAATTTCCAAAGAAAACGAGCGGAAGGGCATCCGAGAGCACATCCCTTCCCACATAAAGCCTGGAATCCCATTCCACACCAAAGAGATTGCACAGTGTCGGAAGCAGGTCTACGGAAGAGGAAGGCGTATCGACAAGGATCGGCTCATGATCTTCTAGCGCCCCACACCAGATGATAGCACGGCTTCTGTCCCGCTCCTCATAGGTGTTCACCGGATAACCGTATAATTCAGACAAATACGGCATATTTCCCAGAGAGGCATCCGAATCCAGCCCATAGGGAAAATGATCCGGCGCAATGCAGATGACCGTATCATCTGCAATACCTTTTTCTTCAAGGGTTTTCACAAGATAATCCACTGCCTTCTCAAGCTCAAGGTTCGCCGCTATATAAGCACGTACAGGCTCCGTGTAGGAAAGATTTTTCTCCGCGCACCATGCATCTACGGCATCCTTATTTTCCCTTGACATGGCATTTTTGTCAAAGGTGTATAAACTATGACCGCTTACCGTCATGTAATAAACGTTAAAAGGCTGTTTGTCAATATACATCGGCAGAGTTTCCCGTATCAATTCCAGATCGCTTGCCGGCCATTCAGGGCTGATCAGCTCCTCAAGGCCATTTCCCACTCCCATATATCCCCCGCTGTAGCCCAGCTTTGTATGGGTCTGGTGCCGGTCGTAATAAGTATAAGTGCTGTTGTGGAAAGCCATGCCGAAATACCCCTCGTCATTT
>ERZ808054.1956-NODE-1956-length-9890-cov-4.548049_pt1 | contig 9890 bp, 8 predicted proteins | sample MGYA00380201_ERZ808054 | MGnify/ENA primary metagenome ERZ808054 (study PRJEB31490, sample SAMN06133419) | mouse gut metagenome | isolation source: Z5_2 | host: mice | place: China: Chengdu | collected 2015-05 ... | reverse complement strand
CTGCCTCAGTCGTTTTTCCAGCTCCCTCACATAAGCCCGCGGACGATCAGCCTCTCCTTTCGGCTGCTTCCCCGGCTGCCTGTCCCTTAAAACCAGGGCAAAGCAGCCCTTATCCTTCCTCAAAAGCTCTCCCAGCTCTCCAAGCCACCTCTCACTCTCCGAAAGCGTTCCATCATATTTTTTAAGAAACTGAACAAACGGAAGGACAAAATCCGCTCCGAAGGTAAGAGAGGCGTAGTGATCCAAAAGGATTACTCCGATTCCGGCATCCTGGCTTTCATGAAGGGTATCCCGATACACAAGCCACTGCTCATCTTCCCGGTCAAACTCCTCCTCCCAGGGTTCTGCCCGGTTTACCAGTACCCCCTTTATGGCCGGAAAAAAGGGGGATGCCATGGTCTCCACCAGGGTCCCGGAAGGATAAGGAAGCCTCAGATAATGATAATCACAGGGGCCGATCCGGTAGTCCCCCCACGCCTCGGCCTCGGCGGTTTCCGGCAGGCAGTAGATCACCTCTCCCTCCGGGTTCAGAAGGATATTCCATTCCAGATCCAGATACCGGACTCCCCTCCTGTAAAATTTGCGGAGAACTCCAAAAAAAGATTCTGTGCCGATCCCGTATCTGTCCGCCGCCTCTCCAATCTGCTCCCTGATAAACTGGACCCCGGGCTGCGGAAGAGAAAAAATCCGCCTTTTTATAAATTCTTCCCGGCTCCCGCGGCAGAAAATATCCGTTTCATAAAGATTATTAAATCCGCCCACCATATGGAGAATCTCATCCAGGGTTTCCCCCATATCGATTTTCTTATCCAGAAGCTCCAGTTCCCGCGGTACGTCTTCCCTGGCGGCCCCAGAAGGCGAACCGCCGTCACCTGCTTCCCTTTGCCGTTCCTCTCTGGCTTCCCGGCGAAGCTTTCGCAGGCCCTCCAGCTTTTCGCCCAGGTTCCTGTGGGGCGCGGAAAGGATACAGTCTGTCAGTTCCGTAAGGTTTAAATCTCTCCCTTCGGACAGCCACCGGGCTATGTCCGGAGAATAAATCCATTTCTTTAAGTCCATCCGGCGTTTCCTCCTTTGATGAGCTTATCGTACCATATCCCTCCGGCATACAGCGACATTCATATGACGCGCCCAAAGGTTCTTATTCCCCGGACGGGATACTTCTCTGATCCATTGCCTGTCTCCCACAGGTTTCTCCACAGGAAAAGGCACTCATATCCATGGAATACGGTGTCCTGCTTTTCACAGCAGGTTCTTTCTTAAGGTTCAGTTTTTTATATACCTCCATCACCTCTGCCGGAGTCTCTGACATAAGCTCATATCCTGGCTCTTCCTTATTTTGCGTCTCAAAAGTCTCAAGAACTCCCATGCAGAATCCGTCTCTGAAGCTTTGCTCCTGCTTTTTCAGGCCTGCGTATTTCTTTGCTCCCTGTTCCATAAACCGGAGCAGATATTTAAGAAGGGCCAGGGCGGCGAAGGTATCCTCCTCAAACCCGATGAATTTGATACAAGGGGTCTCTCCGTACTGATGGAACGTTTTACACCGGAAATTTTTAGCCAGAATAAAAGCCAGCATCAGGTAATGTTGTCTCATGGATGTCCCCTTAAATCTCAGTTCCTTTATGGATACCCGGGAACCGCCCAAGGAGCTCTCCCCGCCTGCCTTCTCTCCCTCCGCCATGGAAATATGATATTTCAGCATGAGCTTTCTCGCAGTCCGGGCGGCAGACATGGCTTCGTTCTCATTTGTACTTTCGCTCAGAGCCAAAAGCTTTTCTATCTTTCGTTTTATGACCTCTCTGTCCAACTGACCTCCTGCCTTTCTTTTCCTGTCGTAAATACGGGAGACTTTCTGAACCGTTCTCCATATCCTCCAATATGGTACAATGATAATGAGCGGAATTATCAATCCTGACCCGGATATCCATGTGTCCGATTCCAAATTTTTCCCTGATCCGTTCCAGATAATTTTCACAGTTTAAAATCTGCGGATTCATAAACACCAGGGCCCTTCCACGGGAAATTTCCACCCGCCCTCTGGGGAAATAATTCCAGGGAATTCCTCTCAGATCCTTTCTCCCTGCCGTGACCGCCTTCCAGGAATCCTTATGGGTATTGGGAGCGGCCGTTTCGGGAGTGATGCGGGCTTCAATCCTGTCCGTAAAAATAAGCTCCCCTTCCGCTCCCACAAAGCAGGGAAACCAGAAAATGCCTTTACTCATTCTTTTCCTCTGCTGCAAAATACTCGTAAGCCTCCATGGAATGAAAATCCAGCCGAATCTTATTGATACTGTCGGCACTGTTTTCTTCTTCATATGGAAAGAAAGCAAAACGGCAGTCCCCGTCTGTCCTGATGTCCGCGTATTGTTTGGCCAGTCCTCTTGCAAATCCGACTGCGTTTTCACGCCTGCCGCCCACAAATAAAAATCCCTGCCAGAGCTTTGGGACATCAGAAGCCTTCATCGCATGATAGATGGCATCGCTTATCAAACCATACCTCCACAGATAAAAGCTCCTTTCTTTTAACTCCTCCGTAATGATTTTTACGGCCTCGCTGTTTTGTATGATATTCCGGGTATCTGTATAATGCTTCCCCAGATTTCCAGTACTCGCATCCGCGTATTTCAATTCAATAAACCCAAAGCCACGGTTTTTATCAAATACAACCATGTCCGGCGTAAATATTTTAGACCGGCTCAGTTCTTTTTTAACCGTGTACTGCATATCCACCACACACCAGCCGTCCTCCGGGTCCTTTTTCATATGCTGCTTTACAATCGCTGTCTGAATTCTCCGCTCTCCCAGATCTCCGCCCTTTTTCGTAAATTTTTTCTGTGCCGCCTTCAGGATCAGATCCAAATATTCAGGCTCCGTAAGCATAAACCCAGATTGTTCATTTAACAGTTCCCGCAGCCGGCAGCTTAATTTCTCACAGAGGGAATCCCCCTTGTATTTATCTTCCCTTTGTGCATACCGTTCCTCCATATACTCCAGGTACTTCCTGTCAATCTCGTTGCCTTCCGAAAAATATGCTTCACTTAAATAATTCGGATATTCCCTGCTTTTTGCCAAACTGGAATCGCGTCCGTCTGTTGCTATCCGCCCTATCTGGCCGCCATACGCATAGGCCCTGAGCATCGTCGTTGTAGTGCCATCTGGTCCTGCGATCACAATCGGGCTGTCTGTCCTCTCTCCGTCATAAAATTCATATTTCAGCAAACAGTTAATTTTTGTATAGGCATCGTCACGAAAAATCAGAGAACCGCGGCCGCTGAAGTCAAACCTGAGATTATATTTGCCTAAAATATCCCATAGCTTATTCCACAGTTTTTCTGCTTCATCACCATCTCCATAAATATCCTCACTATACGCAGAAAACCCATACAATTTATCGCATAAATCCCCCTCACACATCATATACGCCACACAATCGTCTTCCCCTGACAACCCAACCGCGTTTCCTTCCTGAAATTTATCCGCCTCCTTTAAACAATCCTCCGCTGTCATGTTCGCTCCTGTAATCCACGGAAACGGGATCCTTTTCTTTCCGATATCCATAAAATATTCACGATAAGCCAGATTTTCATTGATCCTCGCGACCGCTTTTACAAAATCAACCGTAAAGTATGCGATCCTTTCTTCCAGTGTCAGTTTTCTTCTCATATCCTCTTCTCCTTTCATTTAAAGCGGCAGCCGGACTGCCCCTTTCTCTCCATATCCCTCATAGCCGCAGTCAAAAACCCCGCTGCAAGCAACGGGACATCAAACTTGCAGCGCTGCAAAGCAGCAGGGTATTTGACCCTCGCGGCAGTCGCCAAATGTACATGCAAGCATGTCCACTTGGCTCGTTGCCCGCGGGAATCAGGGCCTGTACCAGGTAAACATGGTACTCTGCCTGATTTCAGGAACTTCACGAACTCAGAAAGCAGCGAAAAAAGTGATTTACAGTAAAACCACCGGAACCGCTTTCCCTCTTATTGTGTCATCTTCATACGCTTCATCCAACTCATCTTCCCAGACAATATACATCTTCCCGGACTCCATAAATTGCGGATACTCCATAACGAATATTTCTCCATCCAATGTATAAAGTGTGCCGGAATCTAAAAACTGCGCCACACCATCCTCATGCAAAAGAACAAAGACTCCAACATATCTGCCTTCTAACTCAAGATATTCGTCTAACTCCTGTGCGCCTCTCTCAAGCAACTGATCCTCTTCCATCACTTTTTGTGCCACAACCTGTCCATCCATGATACTCATTCTATATGCCCTTTTCATCATTTTTATTTCCCCCCTTTCATTCAAAGAATCTCCGGGAGTGCTCTCAAAGCGGTAGCCGGATTCCGTCCCGAAGCACCTGCACCCGGTCATGGTAAGGGGCAAATTCCGGGATGGAGGTAAAGTCCTCAGGGCATTCCGTGTGCATGGGAATGATAATTTTCGGATTTACCAGCCTGATCAGCCCGGCAATGGTCTCCACACAGGCGTGTCCGCTGGTATGCAGAGACTCATAAGGGCGCCCGCCGATAAACCGGAGCAGCTGCCTGTCGGCATGTTCCTCCTCCAGATACCCTTTCCACATGGAGTAAATAATCTGCCCGTCTCTGTCAAAGAATTTATCCAGCAGCTTTTCAAAAGGACTTACGTAATCCTCCGGACGGGCATTTTTCCGGGTCAGCATAACAAAACCGTTCCGTTCCAGTTCCTCCTCCGTGATGGAACGAAACCAAAGAGGCTGTTTCATGGAATCCCCAATCTGGCGAAGCCTGGCCCACCGGCTGTCCGGCTTTCCCAATACCCATACCACAGGATGTTTCTTTGATGGCCGGTATTCCGGAAATTTGCCCCTTCTCTCCATGTCTCTCATAGCCGTAATCAGGACCTGCGCCTGGTAAAAATCACAGACAAACCGCAGATTTTTTGGCGTATTGTGATAAAACTCCATGATACTGTCCAGATTTGTGGAAGAGACCAGTACAAAATTATATTTGTGCTTTTCAAAAAGTTTTCCTGCCTTCTCACCCAGTTCCTGCTCCGACTTAACAAGCAGATTCTTTGCCTCTCCCAAACGGCTGAGCATGGTACCCTCCGTAACCAGGACATCCACCGGCCCGGGCACATAGGTTTTGAGTACCCGCTCTAAGCGTCCCCTCTGGCCCACAATGCCGTGTCCCCGAAAATCCCCGGTAAAGAGAATACTTTTTCCGGAAACCCGGATGTAAAACATGTAGGAATCCAGGGCAGAGTGATCCACATAGAGAGGGCGGACCTGGATCCCGGGAACAGGCGTGATCCACGTTCCGGCTTCATATGTACGCATCCGTTCCACCACAGGAAGGCCCTTTTTCTCTGTCTCCCGATCCATATAAGGAACAAGGATCTTCAGGATGTCTTTCGCCAGGGAGCCGATGTACATGGGGACATCATCGGGGATTTCCTTGAAAAGTCCATAGTGATCGCCGTGGTAATGGGTAAAGAAAACCGCGCTCCTCCTGACGGAGCCAAAAACCTTCTGAAACATCTCCGAGTCTTTTATCCCGGCATTTTGGTCCGTCCCCGGCAGATTCGCCCCGAAATCTATAAGGATCCGGCTCTCTCCTGTGCCGATTTCCGTACAGCAGCCGCCGATCTGGCTGCTGCCCCGGTGAATCATAAGATCCGCCATGGTTTTGTTCCTTCCCTTCGTAACGATTTTTAAACTGTCATCATTTTATCATATCCCCCCGGAAACCGCAATTGCTTCTCCGTCTTCAGGCATCCAGCCCCAGAATCTTCCTCCACTCCTTCGTATAAGCGCTGTGGTAATTCCTAAGGATCTGTTTCTGTTTCCCATCCAACAGTCCAAACGCATAGCCGTTGAGCAGCAGCTCAAGATCGCAGTTTCCCTTTAAGAATTCACTGATGAGTTTTAATGCCCGTTCTTTCCCTTCCAGGGGCCTTTCGTAATATTCCAGATCCAGATACTCCCTGTAACCCAGGTCCTTGTACCATACCCCAAAGTTCTCGCGTATCTCATATCCATACGTCCACATGCCGAAACAGTCTCCGTTCTGAAAACATCTGGTTCTTTCTTTGTCCCCCTGTTCTGCCTCTTCCTCCGAAAATCCATTTTCCAACCACTTTCCCCGATCCCAGGCAGCGATATAATCAAGCACAAAAGGCTTTCCGTCAGAATGGCATACCAGATCCCCCCGGCAAAAAGGCGCAGGGATGTCAATACACATGTCCGAACAGAGAATGTCAAAATCAATATCCGCCCCGGCCCTGCCCTCTTCCTGAAATGGAGAAGGTTCAAAATCTGTCAGTTGAATTCTGGTATTCACTGAGGCCGTCTTACATCTGGGTGCCCCGGCCAGATCATACCGTTCAATCTGCAGATTTCTAAGTCGCTGCTCCCTGTCTTCCTGGTATCCCTCCTCCACTTCACGCCGGAAATGATCACAGCAGCTCTTATAATCCCGAAAGCCCTGTTCACTTCTCATGGTCCAGGACGGCTTCATCGGAGAATCTGCCTCATATTCCTCATACCGATAGAAATAAACGCAATCCTTCCCCTCCTGGAAATTTTCTATCTCCTTCTTCCTCTCATCCACATAGGCTCCTAATATCTTACGCAGGCTGACCTCTGTCCCCTCCCGCCGGTTTAATAACATCACATCATCCGCTGTGGCTTCAACAATCTCCTGCCACGCTGACAGTTTTTCCTCCAGCGTCCTTTTCTGACTATGCCAGATTAAATAAGCTGCTTCTTCCGCATTAAAATGGTAATCCAGCTTCTGTAAATGCTCCCTGATCGCCTGAGAATCAATAAATGGATAAATGTCCATGCCCTCCTCCATTTCCCGGGTGTCTCCCCCGATGTTTTCAGGTAACAGTTCAGATAACCTGAACTGTTACCGCATACGGCCATTTAAAATCACTTCGTGATGGGCCGTATGCCCGCGACCACTGCGTTTTCGTACGGTCAGCGCGGGGAATGAATGCCCTCGCTTCGCTGGGGCAGGCTCCGCGCAGACCTATCTGAACAGCAACGTTTTCAACCATTTTGTATGTAAAAAATCTTTTCATCCTCCAGCCGTATACAGGCCAGTCTCGCTTCCGGATTACTCTCCTTAAACCCATAACCGCAGTCTAAATCATAAAAAATACAGTCCGTCGTTTCATCATAAGCACGATATACCCTTCCATGATGAAAAGGAAGCTCATCTATTTCTGTCGTCGGGGTATGCCCTGCCAGAATCATCCCATGTTCCACGCCTCCGTAAACATAAGCGTCATCCCTGGCTGTAAGATAAAATTCTTCCAGGGAGTCATAGGTGACATCGGTCCGAGCCTCCTTAAGACGCTCAAGGCTTTCCACATATCCGGCATGGACGATAATACACCGCCTCCCGTCCATCATAATCTCATGATAATACGGCATTTTCCGGATGCAGGCCGCCCACTGTGCGAGCCGCCTGAGAGTCGCTTTCTTTTTCTGAACCAGGGATCTGACCGTCCCATAACAGTCAAAATAAGAACAGATTTGACGGAGCGCCTGATACGCGGTCAGGGTGTCCACTACATCGTCTGTCTTCAGACCTGTTTTTTTCGAGATCGTTGTCATCAGCTCCACATAGCAGGCGAACTCTTCGTCATGGTTTCCTCTGACCAGGATAACATTCTCTCCGGGATCCTCTATCCACCGGAGCATCTCATAGCTTTGAGGCCCCCTGTCAATATAATCCCCCGCACAGATCAGCCGGTCAGCCGCCGAAAATCCGATTTTTCCAAACATTTCCCTCATGTCATCGTAATGCCCGTGAATGTCCGTCATAATATACGTGCTCATTTTACCTCCCTGCTTTTGCTTCTGTTATCCGCAGTATACCACATGGGTCTCCATTAAGGCGTCAAATATATGACGGGTTAAATGGCCTGATATCCTGTGTTGCAAATTTTCCCATTCGGAAAGTGCCGATGACGGCTGCGCGAGTCGATATAAGACAAAAAATTGACCGCCAGCTTTCCATAAGCCAGCGGCCGATTTGCAATTAACTCCAAGTCCTTTATCGTTTCATCGTCTGATTCTGAATCTGTCCCTTTGGAAGCTCTAATAACAGATCTCTGGATTTTCCGGCACGGAGCAGATAACTGTCGGTATTATGTCCCAGAATCTTTACCACCTTCCGGCTGATTTCTATGGCCCTGTCGAGGTCGATTCCTGTCTCTATGTCCATTTCATCCCACATATGAAGGACATCCTCTGTGGTTACATTGCCTGCGGCGCCCGGCACGAACGGGCAGCCGCCCACACCGGCAAAGCTGGCGTCAAACTGGTCAAAGCCCGCCTCCATGCCCGCCAGAATATTGGCAATGCCAAGGCCTCTGGTGTTGTGGAAGTGCAGCCACCAGGTAACCTGCGGATAACATCTTTTCATCTCCCCGCACAGTTCATATACCTGGGACGGATACGCCATCCCGGAAGCGTCGGATAAACTGATCTCCGTGATGCCTACGGCAAGATATGCTTCAATGATATCCTTCACATCCTGAACCGGGATTTCCCTGTCCCATGGAGAACCGAAGGCCATGGAGATGGAACCGGAGATCCCAATTCCCGCCTCATGGGCCCTCTCCACGCAGGAGGCAAAGCCGGCAACGGTTTCGGACGGAGTCCTGTTTAAGTTCGCCAGATTATGAGCCACACTGGCAGAAACATTTAATTTTACCTTGGTACAGCCACAGGCAATCGCGCGCTCCACACCCTTTAAGTTAGCAATGAGGGCACGGTACTCCACGCCTTCCTTCCTCGTTATGCCGCGGAACACTTCATCTGTATTTGCCATCTGCGGTACCGCTTTCGGGCTTACGAAGCTTCCTGCCTCAATGACCGGAAATCCTGCCTCCGACATGGCATTGATTAATTCAATTTTATCCTCAGCAGAAACAATCTGCTTCTCATTCTGAAGGCCGTCACGAATACCTACCTCACAGAGACGAACCTTTTTTACCATATTTTTCATTGACATCATCATTTCCTCCTTGATGCTCATAAACTGTCCCAGAGACACCCCACAAAACCAGCTTCATAACATCCATGGCGCATCCGGTGATTAGATTTCATCTGGGCGAAATTCAAATGGTTCAGAATAATATTAACAATAGCCGATTACTACCGCAACCATCATGAATATGCTTGCAAAAACAAACCAAAGTGCAAACATTTTTCCCATAAATTTCATCCATGTTCCAAAGCCCACACCGCAGGCAGCCAAAAAAGCCATCAGTGAAGAGGAGTGAGGATAAATATAGTTACTCAATCCATCGCCATAATTTAACGCGAGAATCGCCGTTTCTTTGCTCATTCCAATCAAATCCGCAACCGGAAGAAATACCGGCATGGTTACGGTCGCCTGCCCGGAACCGGAGGTAACAAAAAAGTTGATTATGGTATGTGCCCAGAACATCATCGGAGCCTGAAGCAATGCCGGCATTTTTCCAAGGAAATTTGCAATCATATAAACAACGGTATCCAGGATATTTCCAGCATCCATTGCCAATGCGATGGAACGGGCAATACCAATCATAATACATGCACCAAGAATCGTTTTTGCACCATCAACAAAACTTTTACACATACTGTTTGGGCTTTTTTTTCCAATGGCAGAAGCAATGATCCCTGTCACCAAAAAGCAGACCGCCGTTTGTTCATAGCTCCATCCCAGAAAAGAGCAGCCATAAATCAATACTCCGACTCCGCCGGCCAGCGCGGCAAGACAAAGTAAATGCCGATGTGTCATCTCTGGCAGAGACTCAACATTTCCCGGTTCAATGATATTTTTGACTCCATAGCAATAGCTTTTAGAAGGATCCTTACGGATTTTTTCCGCATAGCAGCATACTCCCCA
>ERZ808054.1952-NODE-1952-length-9905-cov-3.911783_pt1 | contig 9905 bp, 10 predicted proteins | sample MGYA00380201_ERZ808054 | MGnify/ENA primary metagenome ERZ808054 (study PRJEB31490, sample SAMN06133419) | mouse gut metagenome | isolation source: Z5_2 | host: mice | place: China: Chengdu | collected 2015-05 ... | reverse complement strand
AACGCGCACACGATACTGGCAAGCCCTTTGGCTTCCCCCAACCTCTGACCCTGCTCTACCAGCTTTTGATGCCCTGTGTGCAGGCCGTCGAATTTGCCGAAGGTTACCGCCGATTCCCTCCTGCCCTCATAGTCGGACAGTCTATTGATGTATTGCATATCTGTTCCTCTTTACTCTACCATTGCTGTTATTCTCCGCTTATATAGAACATCTTTACAACCCGATATTCCACCTTCTGCCAACGAAGGACTGCAATGAACCGCCCCTCCTCGTCATAGCTTCGGACATATTCAGGATGTTCCTGCGCCTTCCCGTCCTTCCATCCCCTGGGGTCTGAAGCGTCAAGAAACGCATGTCCTGGAAGCGGATTGCCGTTCTTTGCCAGAGAATCCCATTTTCCCCCAACAGTCAGCCCCGGATACTCCTTAAACATCTCGTCCACAGGAGTCAATAACTCCTCAAGGCTTCCCTCCTTATATTTCTTAGCCAGCCGGTAAAAGCTGTCCTTCTTGAGTCCGGTCAGCGTCATGGCTTTCCTTGCCGAGATCACGCCGCTTTTCCATCTCCCATAGCAGTCCTCCCAGTTCTCCGGGTACTCCACACGCGGTCTTCCCAGATGCTTTCCAGTTTCCTTCGCCGTTTCAATTCCTTGGCGTTGTAGCTCATGCCGTTCCTCCCAGTCGCCTTCCGCTACATAGGACAACAATGCCAACACCACATCCGTAATAACCTGTCCCAGCAAATCCTTATTGAGCGAAGTATCCAATATCTTATTGTCTGCTACCCGGATATCCATACCCAATTCCTTCGTAATATGATGCCACTCCCGATATATTTCCCTGTAATTTCTTCCGAACCGCTTCAACTCCGTCACCGTCAGTCTGTCGCCAGGACGCATGATATGGTTTACAAGCATGTCATACCGTTCCCGCTCAAAGTTATGTCCGGATTTTTTCTCCACATAGATGTTCCGTTCCTCAATTCCCATGTCCGTCAGAATTTTAATCTGTCTTGCAGGGTTCTGATCCTTGGTGGAAACACGCACATATCCAAAATCCATAAAACCGCCTCCTTATTCTACAGAAATCCATGTCGCAAAAGGTATACCTTTAGAGATATGGAAAACTGACTGCTTTTCCGCCCGAATTACTGTCGCAAAAGGTTCCAAATCTTTTTTGCGACATCGCAGGCAATGCTTCATACCTTTTGCGACACATCATTTTATACGCAAAACACTGCCAAATTACAACATATTTCTCCCACAGGCAATCCGCCAGTCAAAAGTCCTGCACTATATCCGGAATTTCTGGATACAATTTAGCAGCGTAGCCGACAGCTCCTGATACATATCCTCGTCAAACACGTTCTGATCCATTGAGTTTTTGATCAGCAACGGACGGTACATCCGGAAGATTTCTTCCCTCGCTTCCTTATCCCCTGCCTTTGCCTTTTCCAGCAGCATTTCAAAATTCATCTTTCCTAACCCCCATTCCCTTGCGCAGTTTGCGGATGATATAGTAATAAGCCATTTCCGCCTGTTTTGGCTCCATGCCAAATTTCTCTCCAAGCTCCGTAAAACTCAGTTCCCCGAATACCCGCGCAAACAATATCCTGCGTTCCCGCTCCTTTAAATGGTCTATACACTTTGCCAGTTGTATGCTGTCTATCTCCGGCATATATTCCAAAATCTCTCCGCATCTTAAAAATGGGATGATGGACTGCTCTGCGAGGTAAGCATGATATTGTGCCTCGAAATCCACATGGTTCTTTTCCAGCAGGTCCACCTGTATGTATTCTCTCTCCTTATACCGGTTCCTTTGTTCAAAATAGCTGATACGCTTATTCGTCACAGCCGCCATCAGGTATGCCGTAAATCGGTTCTGTACCGAATCTGTTTGTTTTTTCTCCACTCTTTTGTCCTCCAGTTTTTTCATGTCCGATTTGAAACATGAAACCGGAGGCCCTCTGATGTATGGGATATTTCCCTGCCCATATATAAAAGAAAAAAGATCATTATCCGGTCTAAACGCCAAATAACAATCCCTACACATGCCATTTATCTTTGAAAAGTAGCGTACCACGCTACCATAATGGGCAAGCCTTACCTGTATAACAAAATATATTTTTTTAACAGATTCCCCACACCGTTATCCGGCTTAAAGCTATTCCCCAATGACCATGTACCCTTTCTCATGGTCACAAAAAGCACTCAAATAACGTCCAGATGAACCACGTTTTTTTTATTCATCAGAACGCTGAGTGCTTTATAGTAGTTTCACAACATATATTTTAAGCATGGTATTGCCATTTTTACATTTGAAAGGTGTGGCAATACACTACTGTTAGGAGGTGATAACGATGTCCCTGTCGATCAAGGATGCCCGGATTTTCAGCAATGCACTGAAAAAAGCCAGAAAGCGGCTGCATCTGACACAGGCAACCTGTGCGGAGCTTTTGGATCTTTCTGTATCTTTTGAAAAGGATTTGGAACGCTGCCGCTGTTCCCCCAGCATTGAGAATTTTTATCATATCTGCCGGACTCTGAGTATTTCCGCAGATGACTGTATTTTTTCAGAAGACAGCCAGAAAACAGATGATACATACCATGAATTGCTCAGACTTCTTTCACTATGTGATGAAAGCAGCTTGAAGGTTCTTACCGCAACGGCGACGGCACTCATAAGCGAAAAACACAATACATCAGTCTGATTATTTCGCAGAAAAAATATAACCCAACTAATTACCTCAGTTGGGTTATATTGTATACCTCAAATATCTGTATAAAATAGATGTAAAATAGATAGATTATCTTTTTCATCGACAAATTATGACATTGGATTATCCTTTTCATTATCTGTACTGAATTTATAGCCATAGCCATGTAGTGTTCGTATATTGGTAATTTTCAGCTTTGTTCGGAGACGATAGATAATATCCCTTATAATATAAGCGCCTCCGGAATAATCATCCTTACTTACCGCTTCGTATATCTGCTCTTTTGTAAATGCAATATCGGGATTTGACGCTAGAAAATAAAGCACATCAAACTCCATTCGGGTGAGAACGCTTTCCTGATTATCTATGTATACTATTCTGCTCAGGAGGTTAATATGCAGTTTGCCATATTGTAAATACTTTTCTTTATCCACCATAACATAAATCCTTCCAACCAAAGAAAACAATTCGGCAAATTGTGATTAAAGATAATATATTAGATAATATATTTATATAAGCATATCCTCCATATCTTCCAGTTTTACCTGTATAAACATAGAATCACTATCCCGATCAATCTATGCATCATGAACAAATTTTTCCTTCTCATAATTTCCCGAAAAATTTTGGACTCCTGCAAATATCTGATCCACCTTTTCTTGTCAGCATCTCAAAATTGTCCACTCTTCATAAGCCGCAACTCCTTTTGCAAGGCGCTCCAATCCATCTTCCAGCCTGCTTTTGGGACATGCGATATTCATTCTGATAAAGGAACTTCCGTTTTCCCCATACTGACGCCCTTCCGACAGATACAAGCCCGTATGCTCCCTCAGATACTGCGTAAATTCCGTTGCACATCCCTGCATGTCCCGGCAGTCCAGCCACATCAGATAAGTAGCCTGTGAAGAAACCGGCCTAATCTGTGGAACCTCTTTCTTCAGATAATCCTCCACAAAATTTTTATTTTCCTGAATATATTCTCTCAAAGCATCCAGCCATGCCTCCCCCTTCGTAAAAGCCGCCACCGCCGCTTCTACCGCAAAGGAATTCGGCTCTGCAACCTCATCCGTATTCAGGCTCCGCCAGACTTTATGCCGCAGATTGGAATCCGGAACGACCACCGCCGCTGTCTGCAGGCCCGCCAGATTAAATGCCTTGGTAGGCGCTATACACGTAATGCTGTTATTTCTACAGCTTTCTGAAACAGAGGCAAAAGGAACATACTCCTGCCCAGGAGCGGTCAGATCACAGTGAATCTCATCGGAAATCACTGTTACATGATATTTCCTGCACAATTCGCCAATCTGTCCCAGTTCCTTCCTGCTCCAGATTCTTCCAACCGGATTATGTGGATTGCACAGGATCATCAGCGTAGTCTGGGGATTAGAAAGCTTTCCTTCCAGATCTTCAAAATCCATCTGATATGTGTTTCCATCATATCGTAGTGGACTTCCCACAACATTTCTTCCGTTATTTACAATAGAATTAAAAAAGATATTATACACTGGTGTCTGAATCAGTACATTTTCTCCCACTGTTGTCAGCTTGCGCACCATACTGGAAATAGCCGGAACCACTCCCGTACAAAAAATCAGCCAGTCTTTCTCCATAGAAAAACCATGCCGCCGTCTCCACCAGTCCGTATAAACCTGATACCATTCTTCCGGCACGATGGAATAACCAAACACACCATGAGCCGCCCTTTTCTGAATTGCCGCCCGGATTTCCGGTGCTGTCTGAAAATCCATGTCCGCCACCCACATAGGCAGTTCATTTTCTTTCACATCCCATTTCATTGAATGGGTATTTCTCCTGTCTACAGATTTATCAAAATCGTAAGGCATACGACACCTCCAAACTTTCTGTCAAGCTAAATCAAAGGTTATAGGGGCCTTACTCCAACGAGAAAGTCACTGTCACATCTCCGTTTCCGAGAGCTTTCTCCCATCCGGTCAGGTCATCAATATGCCCCAGTCTTGTGTAGCTCCACGAATTGGAACCGTAAAATATAACAATCTGATTCCCATTATATAAGACAATATCTCCGGCATGTGTTGTGGTCTGGCTGTTACTGGCGGGAAGGCTTGTTCCCAAAGAACCTACCTTTTCAAAACCGGAATAGTCGCTCATTTGGATTACCACAGAATCCTCCCGCATCATTTCCACAAATGCCGTTACCGCTTCATTTTCTTCCAATGTCGCCGAAAATACCGTATCACCAACCTGTACATTCATATTCATTACCGCTTCCTCCTCCGCATCATTTGGGATGTCTGTCTCTGTACCAGTCCTTTCATCCATTTCTGTTTTCGGTACAGTTTCCTCTTCCCTTGTATCCGCTACCGAGCCTGTCATGCTTTCCGCCTCATCGGAAATACTGCTTTCTGACATTCCCTCTGCCACAGTTTCCGTGGAATCCGTATCTCCGGACGGTACATCTACATTCTCTGTTTCTTCAGAAATATTAGACAGAGATGTCCTTTCTTCCATGGGAGATTCCACCCGGTCAGCAGGTGACTGTGCCTGCATATCGTTATTTCCACACGCCGTCATGAAAAGTGAGGCTATTACAAAGCACAACAACGTACAAACTCTTTTCATTGTCTATTTGCTCCTTTTCCTATTTTTATCGTTTCATATGGGAATCGCCTGTATAAAAACAATCAATCCAAATACACTTAAAACGACTCCAAAAATCCGGTTCATCTTCTGAAAACTTCCTGTCTTTTTCTTTTTTCGGGTCAGAGCAACCGCTGCGCTAAGCCCTCCCCACCAGAGATAAGTCCCAATGAATACTCCCACAACCACCAGCCATCCGCTTCCCAATGCACTGCTTTCTGCAATTTCAAACCAGGAAAAGGCAAACAGGAAAGTCAATATTGCCGCCGGATTCGTAATTCCTACCGCGAATGACGACAGGAGCATCTTCCATTTTCCTGACACGGCTGGAACCTCCGCCGCTTCTCCTTTCCGGAAAAGCAGACGCGTTCCCATTAGCAGAACGATTACTCCACCCACCAGATGAATAACCGTCTGGTATTCCAGAAGAAAATCCGAAACCATGGTCAGGCCAAAAGCCCCAATCCCTGCATAAATGCAGTCTGCCACGGAAGAACCCATTCCCGTGAGAAGCCCTGCCCTTATACCGTGCTCCCAGGTCCTCTGCACCGTCATGGCTCCCACTGCCCCCACAGGCACGCCAAAGAGCAGCCCAATCAAAATTCCCTTCAAAAGCAGGCTCATACTGCCTCCTTCAGTTCTCTTCTGCAGATGATCTTTGTTTTTGCCGGATCTACTTTATCTTTTTCGATGATCAGCTCAGCAATGCTGTCTGCCCGGATCACCCCGCCGGAAGGATTCATTACACTGTCAATCTTTCCGGTAATCTCCGCATCTACCGTAGAATACTCAAAAGCAAGGGTGGTATTCAGCAGCTTGCAGTTCTTCATCACCAGGTTTTCAATGTAGCACATACCCTGAAGGCTCTCGATGGTGCAGTTTATAAGGGTCAGATTCTTTGCGTTCCAGCCCAGATATTCACCGGAGATAAAAGAATCATACACGGTCACATTCTCGCTGTTCCAAAAAGCATCTTTGGAGAGCATCCGTGCATTATGGATTTCCACATTCTTCACTCCGTCAAAGGAATAATTCCCCACCAGCTGGAAGTCCCGCAGCACCATATCCCGGCTGTTCATGGCAAAATAGTCGCCTTTTGCTGTTACATGATCAAGCTCCACATTTTCACAGTTCCAAAGTGTTTCGGCTGCATTGGGAAAGTTCACGTTTTTCAAATTCACGCCCCGGCAGCGGCGGAAGTTCTTGGGAGCCTCGATCACAGCACCCTCCACCGTGATATTGTCCGTGTACCATACACCTGCGCGGGCCATTTCAAACCAGGTACAGTTTCTTGCCGTGATATTTTGGGCATACCAGAAAGGATACTTCCATTTGAACATACAGCCCTCCAGTTCAATGTCATGGCTTTCCTTCAACGGCGATTCCCCATCGGCAAAGATGCTGTCATAGATTTTCAAATCCGCTCCCTGAAACAATGCCCTTTCTCCTGTCAAATATTCCTGTCTGATTTCTCTTGTCTTCATGATTTCTCCTCCTGATTTTATGAAATTTTTAACTCGCATTTTCCTGCGTTTTTCTTTTCCATCTATCTGTTCTTTCCTGATGTCTATAATAAGGATACCGAACGCAGATAACATGGCTCTAACATAAAAATAAACAATTTCTAAATGAATTCTTGCAGATTTCTCAATTCATGAGTTGCCTGCTGTTATCTGTCAGGAATGTCTTTCAATAGTCAACCTGGAACGATGGAAACCGGATAAAGTTCTCGTTAATATTTCCTCTTAAAATAAGTATATAAACGCAGAAGATAAATAGCAAATACTTATATCTAATGAATTTGAATAGAAAATAACTATAAAATGTCATGAGAACTAAAAAGGCCAATCCGCACTCTACAGATTGACCTTTTGCAGCCTTTTGATCATTTTCTAATGCCAGATAAATAACTCAATACAGTAAAAGCAATTTTTCATTGCTTTCACGCATTACAGGCTCTCCCTGAAAATCTCAATAATTTCCTCCCGGTTCAAAGTTTTATATCCGCCGTTCATGGGAATCGTCACATCCGCAAGCCCTTCCAGCATAGCCTCATTTGCTCCCAGTTCCATGATGTTCCTTACAACACCCAGTTCCTTCATCCAGCTTTCCATAGCCAAAAGTCCTTCTTCTGCAATCTGCCGATCTGTTTTTCCCTCTGTGCTTACATTCCAGACATTTACCGCAAAACGTTTAAATCGGTTCAGGCCATAAGGTAGGATATGGCGGTAATACGCAAGGGAAACAGCGGAAAGAGTCATACCATGGGCGGCATTTGTGTATCCGCCTACAGCCTGCCCCAACATACGGACCATCCAGTCCGTGGATTTCCCTTTTGCAACCAATGTATTCAGCGCCCAGGTCGCCGTCCACATAAGATTGCTTCTCGCCTCATAGTCCTGCGGGTTTTTAACCGCGATACGACTGGAATGGACAACGGAACGCATAAGTCCTTCGCTGATGTAATCGCTTGTATTATCATCTTCCCCGGAGAAATACTACTCACAAATATGATTAAAGATATCATAAATGCCGGAGACCATCTGGTAATGCGGCAGGGTAAATGTATATCTCGGATTCAGTATGGCAAACCTCGGCATAACATCCTCGCTTGCAAACACATGACCGATTTTTTGTCTGGTATCCTGATTGGTAATGACAGAACCGGCATTCATTTCAGAACCGGTTCCAACCATGGTCAAAACGCAGCCCACGGGAACAAGTTGGCAATCCGGTTCCTCAAAACGGATAAAATACTTCTGCCATGGGTCATCCTCACAATGGATGGACACAGAAACTGCCTTGGCGTAGTCGCAGACAGAACCGCCTCCAACCGCAAGGAGCAGGTCTGCATGGTGGTTCCTTGCAATCTCAATCCCTTCATACAATTTGGCAAGTGTAGGATTCGGCATAACCCCTGAAATCTCTGCCACATGTTTGTCATTCTCTTCCAGTATTTTCACCACGGCATCGTAAATACCGTTCTTTTTTATGGAGCCGCCTCCATAGATAAAAACCACATTTTTCCCATACTTCGGAAGTTCCTCATTCAAATAATTCAGAGTGTCCTCCCCAAAGTAAAGTTTGGTCGGGTTGCAGTACGCAAAATTTCCTAACATAATCGTTAACCTCCTGGTCTGTCTGTTATTTTCCTTGTTCTTTAATATTCAATCATCCGGCAAGCATTTGTCTGCCAGTTAATTTACTGTCCTTTTTATTTTTTGCTTCAATTACTCCCATCTCTGCAGGTTCTATATTCTTCAAAACCCTGCCAGACTCTCTTCGCCAGAGAATCAATCCAACTGGTATTACCGCGGCCTCTGCCAGTACAAATGCCAGCCAGATCAGTGTCAGGTTTCCAAAATGCGATAATACCGCAATGAATACCACCGGCAAAGCCACTTGCCTGCCCAGGGTAAGCAGCATGCTCTGTACCCCCAGCCCAAGCCCCTGAAACGCTGCAGAGTAAGTAAGGCATACGTTGGAAAGAAAATAGCTTACCGCCATGATCCGAAGGGCCGTGACACCGATGAAAAGCATTTCCTGGGAAGCATCAAACAGCAGTAGCACCCATTCCGGAAAAACCTCCATAATCAGGAAGAATATGCCGTAAAATACCACGGAATAAAGCATTGCCCATCTGCAGCTCTGGTAAATTCTCTTTGGCTTCTTTGCGCCGTAGTTGTAAGCCACAATCGGGATCAGCCCGCTTCCCATGCCGTTTACTCCCACCGTCACAAGCCCCTGAATCTTTACGCAGGCACCATACACCGCAACAGCCGTCGGGGTAATAACCATAAGGACGGAGTTCACATAGATAGCCAGTACCGAAGAAACTGCCTGCACCAGTGTGCTGGGTATTCCTACCTTCAAAATAGCCGCCATGCAGCCCTTATCTGCCTTTGCCGTAAAGTGGATCGGTATCTCCCGATTCCACCGGCAGTTAATCACATATCCTGCAAAGCACCCAACCCATTGTCCGATTACCGTTGCAAGGGCAGCTCCGGCTGTTCCCATTGCCGGGATGCCAAAATATCCAAAAATAAGGATTGGATCTAAAATCAGATTGGTAATGGATGCGGCTGACAATGTAAATAAAAACAGGGAAGATTTGCCGCTTGCCATGACAAAACGGTCAAATACCCACTGCCCCATCATCCCCAGGGAGCCCAGCATGCAGATACGCAGATAGGGAATCCCATAGTCCATAATTGTTCCATTCCCGCCGGACTGCCATCCAAAATACGGCCTCATAGCCGACACTTCCAGAACAGCCACCAGTACCCATGCCAGAAAAGCCAGCACCAGAGCGGCGGATGCCGTCTTTTTCACCTTTTCTCTGTCCCCTTCGCCTAATGCTTTGGAGATGACCGCATTCAGTCCCACGGCAATGCCAAGCCCCATGGCAGACATGAGAATCTGTACCGGTGCCGCCAGTGACAAAGCGGTCAGCGCTTCCTCTGATATCCTGGAAACAAATACACTGTCCACAAAATTATAAAGAGAATTGATCAGCAGCGAAATCATCAGCGGCACCCCGGTTCTGAGCACTAATCCTGGTACACTTTCTG
>ERZ808054.1951-NODE-1951-length-9906-cov-25.879031_pt1 | contig 9906 bp, 13 predicted proteins | sample MGYA00380201_ERZ808054 | MGnify/ENA primary metagenome ERZ808054 (study PRJEB31490, sample SAMN06133419) | mouse gut metagenome | isolation source: Z5_2 | host: mice | place: China: Chengdu | collected 2015-05 ... | reverse complement strand
CCGGTTGCCACAGCGCCGCAGCGCTGTGAACTTTCTTTTAATTATTTCGCTGTCTACTTGACGGGGAGCAGTTCAGACGGCATGGGAGTTTTTTCTCAGCCACCGCTCCAACTTCTGTTCTCTATCCTGATCCTGCTTCTCTGGCACCAAACCGAGGTTTTTGTTTACATTCTGCTTTGCCGTCCGGTATGAAATCATATCCTGCCTCAATACCTTATCCCTCTCTGAAAGTCCATATAAAGTCTATCTTTTCTTGTCCAAACGGGTAAACTGAAATAGACTTTTTATGGACGGGGGGAATGTAGATGGATACGCGCAAACTGGTGTCGCTGCGTATTCAACAGCTTTGTGCTGCACATGGTCATAATATCAACTCTTTGGCACGACAAGCTGGTATTCCCCCCACAACCCTAAAGAATATTATTTATGGCAACAGCCATAATCCTGGCATTGTTACCATCAAACTTCTTTGTGATGGGCTTGGAATCTCGCTTTTCGATTTTTTTGATACCAGTCCTTTCAAAATTACAACACCAGAGGATATTGATTAAGTCCGGAAATATTTGGGTATAAAGAAACCTCCTATGCCGGACGGCATGGGAGGTTTTGCCCAGTCACCGCTCCGACTTCTGTTCTCTATTCTGCTCCTGAGCCTCCGGCATCAAACCGAGTATTTTATCTACATTCTGCTTTGCTGTCCGGTAGGAGATCATATCCTGCCGGAGTGTTTTGTACTGTGCATACTGCTCCTGCTTTTCCGCCAGCAGAGCGGTGTACTGCTCGGAAAGTTGGGCCACCTTTGGAATGGGCTTACCGCCCAAGGCATCAAAAGCTTTCTTTGCCGCCTCATGCTGGGCAATCTCAGCCCCATGCTCCGCCAGAAATTCCTTCTTATGTCGGGACTTCTTATAAGCGGCATAGACCTCTCGCGTTTTGGAGTAATTGATGATATGGGTCTTTAGCTGGGCAACCTCGCCCATGCGGCTCTCCAACTGCTTGATACGGCGGGAAACCTCATCAAAACGGTCCCCGGCCTGTTCTGCCCGTGCTGCCAATTCGTCATAGTCGGTCAGATCATTCTCAATCAGGAAATTGAGCGTCTTTGCCGCCTCCTTCAGATTGAAAATCTTTGCCCAACGCTCATAACCAGCGCCCTTGCCAGCGGCCATCTTCGCTTGAATGTCAATGAGCATATTGACTTTTCGGCCAGCATGGGGAATGGCCTTTTCACCTCAGCGGAACGCCCGCCCCGGTTGCTGCTGCGCTCCCGCAGGGCCTCCCTGGTATAGTCGGCCCCCAACTTGTCAGAGCGCGTAAAACGGTCCCAGCCGGGAGCGTGGAAGGACAGCTTTTTCCCCTCTTTAATTTCGTAACCTTCGGCCCTCATTTTTGCCAGAAAATCCTCGTAGCTCTGACAGTCGGGGAGTACCCGGTCAATGGTCTGGCGCAACTGTTCCTTATGGCTGGCTCCGTATTTTGCCGCCGCAATTTCTTTCTGCTTTTTTGCGCTGGGCTTCGGGTTCTCGATCACAGAGAGACCATGCGCCCTGCACAGATCATCATTGAGCCGCCGCAGAATAAAAGCGGAGTTCTTGACATTCTGAAATTTAGAATCGCAGTTGAGGTTGGTGCTGTTAAATTCTATGTGCGTATGGATATGGGCCTTGTCAACATGTGTAGACACTACGAATTGGTGCTGGCCTCCTGTAAACTTCATTGCCAGCTCATAGCCGATCCGGTTGGCATCCTCCGGACTGACCTCTCCCGGCTTGAAAGACTGGATAATGCGGTACATAATAATATCATGCTCAGAAGACTGTTTCCGTCCGGTGATCTGGTGGTAAAGCTGCTTGCTGATCTCAAATTCTTCTGCGGCGGTTTCCGGCGAACACATATATGAGGACACCAGCTCTCCGTTATTGGTTTTCTCTGCTTTCTGGTCGTAGTCGTGCCGGTCCGCCATGGACTGCTGCCGGGTGCGGTTCCGCATGATTTTCCGGGGGAATATGTTGGAGATTGCTATAAATTGGCCTCCTTCCTAAGTACAACTCCGTATCTTTTACATCTGTTGCTGACTTGTAGCTTTATCGTGCTGTAGACACTATAAATTATAAAGTACGGACCGTGTTGTTGTCAACACTACCATTACATAAACTAATGGTGAAAGGTGGTGCTGATGTGCGTGAGAAAAAAGAAGTCAATGTGAAAATTGGTAACCAAATCCGAATTGCAAGAGAAACTGCGGGACTAACACAGGAAAGGTTTGCGGAATTGGTTTCCCTTGCAACAAAGAATGTTTCAGATATAGAACGGGGAGTTGTTGGTGTTTCTGTTGGATCGCTGATTCGCATCTGTGAAACGCTTTCGATTTCCAGCGATTTTATACTTTTTGGGAATGAAACTGGGAATGATACTCATAATATATCTGAACGACTGAGTAATCTTCCGCCGGAACAGTTTGAAATCGCGCTTGATATTATTAACAAACTGTTTGAGGCATTTGTCTCTTCAAAGGAATAATACTATTACATGGCAGGTACAATTTTAGCAGAGCAAGAGAGCGCTTTACAGGATGGAGGAGGCCGGAAGATGGCACAGAGAAAGCAAATAGATAAGTCCAACCCTAAAAGGGAGTTTTTTAGAAATAGTTTCAAAAAGTTTGGGGAAATTTTAAAGAAAAATTTGAAAAAGTTTTTTGATGTAAGCAGTTTTAGAGGGGCTGTATTAGTATGTGTTGTCGGAGGTCTTATTGTTTTTTCCATTACTACACCATCTGATAATAATTTACCAGATACTATTGCCTCAGATGCGACTAATACTAATACTAATACATCTAATCTTGATATACCTAATCCCAATACATCTGATCTTGATATGCCTAATCCTGATGATGTTGCGCCAATTGACGGTACAACCGATAACACACCTCTCGATAATACTGCACTTGATGACCCTACCTCTTATAAAATTACATCTAATGGTACAATGCCAAAAGGAACTGCGCCAATTGATATTGCTATATCAGAAGACATGGAAGAAATTTTGGCCTCAATTCCTAAACTATCTGTTGGTAGTTCTAAAGAATGGGTTGATGAGAAGCTGGGACCACCGTTTGCTACAAATATTGTAAAGGTAACAGAAAAGGGAAGAATACGCTATAATAATAAGGAAATAATTGATGCGGATGGAGATACAGTTAGCGAGGATGACATAGTTGCCGAATTATTGGAGTGCGTATACCTTTTAGACGATATTATATCTGCAACACTCTATTTTGATAGCTCCGATAAATCGTGCGAAGCATTTTTTGTTACTCTGTTGAAGGACACCTTGGATTTCAGCATTGTTATGCCGGAAATATATTCATCTTTTGTATCCGATAAGCCGTTAGGCGAATTTGCATTTACAGAAATTGTGGGAGAGCCAAATAATGTATATGGGTATGTTTCGCAAGGCGTTGGCCGGGTATTTTACGGTGAACAGCACTATTTTATGGGATGGGGAAACTACCAAGACTTCTATTTTGCGATCTTAGATTATGGTATGCTTAGTTCATACATAGAATTTGGCGGATTCCTTTCAATGGTTCAGACTGAAATAAGTCCTCTTAATGACAGTGCAAACATTTATCATTCGTCAGATTTGCTAATCCAACAAAGGGATACACTTTATCCAAATACATATGGCATTTCCACTTTAGGTTACAAAATAACATTTAGTTTGCTTGGCACTTATGTCGCATTTGACAGCTTGCCGCTGAGAGGATAAAAGCTACTTTCAGAAAACTCCTGCATTTTGAAGCCTAAAAGGCTGTTTTTCTGTTAAAAAATCACCATTCCCTCGCAGTACTTTTCTTCAGTTGCTGCTGTTTCTGCCACACCGCTTGGATATGGGCGCAGAGAAATTCGTTGTAGTCCTTCCCGTGTCCGGCAGGCGGCGGGTTGTGGTGGACCAGCTTCACCCGCAGAGAAAGGTCCGGGGCCTCCCGAATGGCCTGTTCCAGCCTTTCCATGCCAACCAGCCCCGCCTTGTCGTTGTCCAGGCACAAGCTGACCTGGGTGACGTGGGGATGATCGCGGAGGAATTGAATCATGGCGCGGGGCGCGGTTCCGCCGAGGGAGAGGTAATGGCTGTCCCGCCAATTGCCCCCGGACAGCTTCACCCGCGTGGCCAGGGACAGGGTGTCAATAGGACTTTCCGCCACGGCCAGCCGTGGGCAGATTGGGTCAGTAGCCAGTAGGGAGAAGTTGTACCGCTTGTCACTGCTCTCCACATCTATGCGAAAATTGTCTCGCGTCCCCCGGAGGCAGGCGAATCGGGCGTGGCCTGCTGGGTCCTTCCCGACAAAAACACAGTTCTGATATTTCCGGCTCTCATAGAGCGTACCCGTCTGAATACACGCTTGCAGCAGTTCCGGGTGAATCCCCCGTCCTTGCAGATAGGACAGCATGGCGGCGGGAAACCGGCTGGCCTCCGGAAGCTGGAAGGGTTCCCGAGGCTTCGGGGCTGGCTGTTCCTGGGGCGGCGGGGCACGATAGCCGCACAGGACCTCTACCGCCCCCACAAAGTCCATCCCCTGGACCTTGATGAGATAGTCCAGCGCCGTCCGGCCTCCAATGCCCCGGCTGTTCCAGCACTATTTTCCATTGGAGATTTTCAAGCTGTCGTGGGTCCGGGTGCAGTATTCGTGGGGGCCGCACCGTCTCAGCTCCTGGGGTTCGTGGGTTTGCAGATAGGAAAGCAAATCCCATTCCTTTGCTTGTGCAATTTGTTCTTTGGTTATTCCTGGCATTTATCCATCCTTTCAAAAAATAGAGGGACGGCCTATAGGCCGTCCCTCATACTGGATTCCAGTATTCTATTGTTCCGGGTCCAATGATTGCCGCAGCATTCAATCCTCCGACCGGTCCAGGCCGAGCCGTTGGGCAATTTCCTCCGGCTTTAACCCGGCTTTGCTGGCGCTCCTAATCAAATCCTGGATTTTCTGCTTTTTGAACTTACGGGGCTTGCGCGGTTTGGGTGCAAGAATGTCCTTTTTCTTCTGCTCCAAAGCCGCAATCCGCCCTTTAACAACCTCCTCCTTCTTGTCAAAGTCCTCGTTGGCGGTAGCTCTTTTGGCGGAGAGAGCGGTCAGTTCTTGATTCAGCTTTTCAATCTTACTGTCAACATCTGTGGCCCTCTGCTGAGGTGTGCGGCGGGTACGCTTCGCGGTTTGTTCGTCCATAATAACTGCTCCTTCAAAATGTATTGATTTTTCAGTATTATTCTCTGAAAATATCTTCTGATACAGATATGCTTGTCATCCATTCAGCACCCATCATCCTCGGCCTTCTCATCATCAACGCTGCTATTAGCCAAATCCTGCATGAATTTGTCCATTTCTTCGTCAAAACTGTCTGGCTCATCTATAATTTTTTTCAACAGAGGTAGAAGGCGTAGAAATATATCGGTGCGATCCTTACCGCTTACCTGTTCAGCAACGTCCAGCAATGGGTTCAAATGCTCAGCAAATTTCTCCAAGTCTGGGGGCAGTTCCGTTGACATTCCAAGCATTTCAGCAAGTTTCTGGTCCTGCATGATTGCGTCATATTGAATATAACTTCTATGCGCTTCGTTCATCAGTTCCTCAAAATAGCGATTGAAAATGAAGATATGAATACCGCCGTCCTCAGCCGCTTTAAAATTGACAGTATGGGATTTCTCCGCAATCTCACTCAACAGTTTCAAATCCGCAGGACCGTTAAACTCCGCATACGGAAGGTACAAGTCAATCGTAGCATCCCATTTCTGATAGTCCACAACACCCCGGATAGAGCCGCCCCTGCGTTCCGCCAGATCGTCACGCATCCGCAGAAGATATTCGTAATTCTTTTTATATTCAGGAACGATGACTTTAGGAATGGCTGCCATAGCGGCGGTATAGCTTTTGAGGAAAGGGCCGTTCATTGCCTGATTCCAAATCTCAACAGACCAGCTTTCACTTGCTGCGGATGCTTCACTTTCGGTGTAATCTTTTTCGTATATGATATTTTCCATATATCCCCCGACTGGCAGTTCAAGTATTTGTTCATTGTACCACAAAGATGCTGTTTTGCAAATAAAAAATGAGCGGCGGGAACATCAAAAATGCTCCCGCCGCCACCGTAGTCACAGCGTTTCAAATTTTTGGCGCACTCATTCGGTAATAATCAGCTTATCCAAGTCAAAAAGTGCCGATTTATAGTTTTGTACCCGGTATAACCTTCTGTTCGGGTTGGGCTGGGTAATTACATGACCCTCCCGTTCAAGCAGCTCCTTTTGCGTTTCCTTACCATAGTAGCGGCCAAAGTCCACTAATGTACCAGATGAAGAAACAATACGCCAGTACGGGATGCGGTTTTCCTCATCAACTCTGCCGTAGGCTTGAAGATCACTGATAAAGTCCACCCGCTGAACATCAGCAGGATACCAAAACACACCCTTATCAAACGGCAAAATACCGCCCTGCACTTCGCAATAATCCCGGTTCTTCCTCTTGGCCCACATTTCGCAGATAGCCTCTTGCGTTGTAAGCCTGCCAGCGGGAATCATGCACACAATGGTGGCAAACATCTGACTGTCCATATAGGCCACGGTTTTGGTTGCTGGAATGTACTCTACCGACTGCTCATCGTTCCGCTCCATTCCAAAGTCCCCCATAGGTCACCTCCATCAAAATATCTGGTGCAATTTGTCAGAATTATACCATTATCACGGCTCTATGGCAACCGGAATATCCTTGGAATTTGCAGTCACAGCGTTTCAAATTTCTTCAGCAGATCGTTGATACCCTGCCAGACCTCCGTGTAACCCTGACGCAGATCTTCCACATCCTGGGCGTAGAGGTTGTGTGTGCTGTTGTAGCGGCGGGCGATCTGGTTCACGTTGCCGGAAATGGAGCGCAGGAGTTTCACCAGCTCCACCACGCTGGACATATCCAACTGGACTACATATCCGTCCACCGCCATTTTGCGCAGGTATGCCCGCAGATTCATCGTCCCCAGGAGAGCCATCTTCTGGTCGATTACCTCTTTTTCCTCCAGGGATACCTTAGTGTACAGTCCCACGGTCCGACCCTCGTTCTTTCTCACAGCGCCGCCTCCTTCCGCTGGCTTCTTTCCGTACCAGTAGTCACCGGCGCGGGTGGAACATAGGAGCGTATCGCTGCCCGAATGGACGGTTTATTGCCGCCCACACCCGAAAGCGCAGGTAGCTCCGGTGTGGGTGCCTCTCCCCCTTCCAAATCTGCTTCATTCCGGTTGTCCTGGGCCTGCTCTGCAGCCGCGGCTCTGGGATTTTCCAATTCCCGATTGAGCTGGGTCAGACGGGCAGATTTCTCCCGCAGTTCATTCTCCTTCGGGAATGGTCGCTGAGATTCTTCCTGGGCGTTGGTCAGTTCCTTTTTCAGTGTCACCAGATGGGCCTCGTGTGCTTCAATTTTATCTGCCATGCCTTCCAGAGCATTATTGATACGTGTGATATTGCCCACTGGGTCATCAGCCAGTTCCGCCGTGTATGTCAAATTCTGCTTCATCGTGATCCTAAACTTGGAACCGTCACAATGGAGCTGCATGGGAAAGCCCCGGTATTCACCTAAATCCAGGGGCTTCTCCGGGTCGGGCATGAGCAGACACGCCTTGATAATGGCCTCGCCCGCCGCCTTGCGCTCCGTGAAAGTTTGGCCCATGACGGTCATGGAAAAAGCATCGTCCTTCACCGGATGGGCCTGGACAACGGGCAGATCCTTTCCCAGCGCCTCAATAAACAACTTCGTCTCTGCGATCTTCTGCGGATAGTATTTCAGCGCCCTGTCCTGCATCTCATACTGCATAGAGGTATGGTTGGCCTTCAACACCTTCAACTTCGCCACCTGCACATCCAGTTCCATCTTCTCCCGGATACGGTCATCCCCGGTAGCCAGGGCCTTGATCTCGGCATAGGAGAGGGCGGTAGCATCCACATCCTCAATAGAACGCACAGGAGACTTCCCGGTCATGACTTGTGCAATGAACTTCTGCTTGCGTTCTACCAGCCCCCAATTATAGGCATCAAAGGTGCCCTTGGAGACATACTTGAACATTTTGACCGACTCATTCATGTTGCCCTGCCGCAGAGAGCGTCCCGCCCGCTGCTCCAGATCATCGAGACGCCAGGGGCAGTCCAGGTCATCGGAGGCCACGATATGGTCCTGGACGTTGGTACCAGCTCCCATTTTCTGAGTGCTGCTGATCAGAACGCGCACCTGCCCCCGGCGCACCTTGGCGAACAGCTCCGCCTTTTGCGCCTCGGTGTTGGCATCGTGGATAAAAGCAATTTCCTCTTGGGGAATCCCCTGGGCGATCAGCTTTGCCTTAATATCGTCATAGACATTAAATTTGCCGTCACCCTTGGGCGTAGACAGGTCGCAGAACACAAGCTGGGTCCCGCGAATGTCCGCGCTGTCCCGCCACTCCTGAAGAATATGTTTAACGCAGGCGTTGACCTTGCTGTTCGGATCGTCCAGCAGAAGGGGATTCTGCAACCGTTGGTCCAGCGCCAGCTTACGGCCATCAGAGGTGATCCGCAGCATATTGTCCTCGTATGGCTCCACTTCTCTGTTGCGTACCGCATCCGCACGGTCAGCCAATTCCGCCACCATTTCCTCTTGAAAAGGGCTGGGTTCCGTGATAACAGTGATCGGATCATCCTTCGGGATCGGGAGGTTCAGCATATCCGCCGTCTGAATATCAGCGGCCTCTTTCCAAATGCTGATAAGCTCCGGGAGGTTGTAGAACTTGGCAAACCGGGTCTTAGACCGGAATCCCGTTCCCTCCGGCTTCAGCTCCATGGCCGTGACTTTCTCTCCAAAGTCCGCCGCCCAGGAATCAAAGTGGCGGTGGCCGTTCCGCTCCAGCGTGTCAAACTGGAGGTAGCGCATCATGGTATACAGCTCTACCATGGAATTGCTGATAGGTGTCCCTATATTTACACTTTAGTCACTATCTATTGGATGATAGATGTTACCTAATCTATCCAAAATTGCAGGTTTTTGAAACAAACGAGTACAGTTGCTGCTGGAGGTTCAACCCGCAACGCCGCCCAGGGCGGTGTCTGTGGCGTTCTGTGCCCCGGATGGATGTAGCCGCGCTATATTCCCGTCCGGGGCGTTTCTTTATTGTCACTGCACACATATAGGCAATAGCGCCGGTGGCGCTATCGCCGCAAGTCCCCCGGAGGATACAGCAGAGCTGCACCCTCCGGGGGACTTATTTTTTTGCCCTTCTGCGTCCCCTAATACTTTTTTTCGCTTTTTCACATAGTACAGTCGTGCGATAAATGGCGGCTTCTCCCGCCACGCCTCCCCCTGGGGTTCCCTCCCGATTGCACAATTTCGGGATGGCCCCAGGTGGTTCAGCAGCGGGAGAGGTGCCAGCGTACACGCAGCCCCAAAGTCTCCGCAAGGATGATGCTGAGGTGATTGCGGAACGGGAGCAGGGGTCTCGCTGCGGGGTGTCCGTCCCGCTCTGCGTCACAGGTCGCCCAACTGCCGTTGTGGTCCTGCGGCTTGACCGGGCCGCGTCCCAGTTCCCCCATGCCGGCCCTCGCCGTCAGGAGGACCCGGAACGCTCCCACGTCCACTGCGCGGAAATCGCTTCACGGTTTGCTGCGCAAGCCCTACGATTTCCGCCCCTCCGCTCGACCCCTGCCGGGGGAGGAAACCCGCTGCCCTGTAAAGGAGGCAGGCCCAATGGCAAAGAAGCGCATTACCACCCTCTATCCCCGCGACAAAAACGCATTATCAGCCCTTGCCCGAGGGAAACGTCTTGCAAAGCAGATCCCCCGGACACCGGAAGAGGCGCTGCGGATCGAGAACGCCCGCCTGGAACGTGAAAACTATCTATTGAAGAT
>ERZ808054.1949-NODE-1949-length-9914-cov-30.480838_pt1 | contig 9914 bp, 10 predicted proteins | sample MGYA00380201_ERZ808054 | MGnify/ENA primary metagenome ERZ808054 (study PRJEB31490, sample SAMN06133419) | mouse gut metagenome | isolation source: Z5_2 | host: mice | place: China: Chengdu | collected 2015-05 ... | reverse complement strand
CAACCTTTCGGCTCTACCGGAGGCTAAAGAACTTGTCCCTGCTGTCCTACAGCTATTGTATCACGGGCATCTCTAAGCCTGCTGATACTGAATTTATTAACCTGAAACTTATTATACGAGGAGGATATCGACATGATAGAATTGAAAAATGTCACAAAACAATACGGTCAGTTATCAGTGTTACACAAAATTGACTTGACCATAGACAAACCCGGCATCTACTGCCTGCTAGGGCGAAACGGCGCTGGCAAAACCACTTTTTTGAAGTCGGCTGCCGGTTATCAGAATGTCACCAGCGGTCAAATCAGCGTGGAGGGAAAGCCTGTCTCAACGGCGGCACTGGATACCGGAGTCAGTTACATCGAAAACTTCGCCAAGCATTTCAACCTGCCCGTGGGGAAGCTCCTGCGGATCGCGTCCGAGGTAAATGCGGACTTTGACCATTCCTTTGCCGAAGAAATGATGGAGCGCTTTGAACTGGATAGAAGGAAAAAATTCCACCAGCTTTCCCTCGGTATGAAAACGATGGTCTCCACCATTGTCTGTCTGTCCAGCAACCGTCCGGTCGTTCTTCTGGACGAGCCGGTTTTAGGATTTGACGCCATCATGCGGGTAGAATTTTATGATATGCTCACGGAAAGTTTTCAGCGTCATCCCCGGATTATCATAGTGTCCACGCACATTATTGAAGAGATCGCAAAGACGATCCACAAACTGATCATTATTGATAAAGGCCGTATTTGTTTCTTTGATACCCTGCAAGCCGTAGAAGAAAAGGCGTTCAGTGTCAGCGGACTGAAGAAAGACGTGGACGCGGCAACCGCCCGGCTGAATGTGATCGGGCAGGAGGCCGTGGGAGAACTTGTGACCAGCTACATTTTTGACCATCCGCCAAAACAGGAGGCGTCTTTAGAGATCACACCGCTTTCCCTCCAAGACTTTTTTGTACAAATGGTGGGTCATAAGGGAGGGAGAAAGGCATGAAAGCAACATTCTCTATTGTTAAACGGCTGCTTGCCAGCAATAAGATCAGCTTCATGATTACGGCGGTGGTGGTCCTATGCGCCACGACCTCCGGTGACTCTGCTGCTGCTTTAAGTAACGGGAATTATACGTGGCTGTTGGCCGTGCTGACGCCATTTTTCTTTGTGTTTTATGACTTCAAAAAACTGATTTGCCTGGGAGCCAGCAAAAAGGATTTTTATTTTGGCGCGCTGGCCAGTTATGTGGGCCTTGCCCTGCTGATCTCCCTGCTCAACACGGGGATACATCTTTTGATCGACCCCCTCAACCATACGCAGACCGTGATCAACTTAATGGACGTGTGCGGCTGGACGGAAAACAACATATTTTTTGCCTTCATTCAGCAGACTGCGTTCCTGCTCCTGTTCATGGTGTTTCTCCATGTTCTGCTGTCCATGCAGCCCCATTGGTACGGCTGGCTCACAGATATCGTTCTGATCGCCATCATCTGCATTTTTACACCCATCGCCCCCCTGCGCGGGCTTTTGTCAGGATTTTTCAAAGTGATCATGCTCAATTCCAATGCGCTGATCCATACCGGCGTTTGCCTGGGATCAAGTGCCGCTCTGGCCGCCGCTGGCTTGGCTGTTTTAAAACGGAAAACACTGTAAGAAAGGCATGTGGAAATGAAGAAAAAATTATCTCTGTTACTGACGGTTTTACTGCTGTCCGCGTCCCTCTCTGCCTGCTCTGACGAAGGGAACACCTTTGAAGCAAGAACATACACGCCGGAGGGGGTAACGGTCAACGGGATTGACGTTCAAGTGACCGACCGGGAAATTGTGGTCATCCCCTCCAGCGATGGACAATTTCATATCGACTATGCAGAAAGCGCAAAAGAATTTTATGATATATCCGTATCTGACGGTGGTATTCTGACGATGGTTTCTGAAAGCGATAAAACGTGGACGGACTACATCGGCGGGAGCAGATCCGCTGGCGCGGATCAGATCATCATCCAGGTCCCCAATGCCGCGCTTTCCGCCCTGACTCTCCGCACCACAAAAGAGGATATATCCCTGCCCGCGCTGACTGTGACAGAGCAGCTTACTTTGTCTACCAACGGGGGAGACATTTCCTTTGAGAACATCAGCGCGGCAAACTCCATCACGCTGGAAAATAAAAACGGCGATATTATCGGAACGATCACCGGGAGCTATGACGATCATGCGATCACCTGCACGATCAAAAAGGGCAAGAGCAATCTGCCAAGTGCAAAAGGCGGAGGAAACAAGACATTGACCGCGATCAATAATAATGGGGATATTGATATAGAATTTTTGAACAAATAAGCGCAATATCACAGAAGTTATTGGCTTTAGTTTCAAGAATTGCCCCGCTTTCCGCAAGCGGGGCAATTTTTTTCGCCGGGAGGGTGAAAAATGCCAAGACGTATGCTATAATAGCCGCAACGACCGATAAGGAGGAAAACACATGCGGCATAAAGACACCGCCGCCCTGCGGGAATTTTTGAAGGGCTACCGGGAAGCGGATGAGAAGGACGTCCACCCCACCGACCAGCAGGAGCGCCTGCCCATGCCCCCGATGGAGGTGCGCCGGGGCGGGGAGACCGTCGAACTGCCGGAGCGGGACGCATCCCCTCTGGGAGCCATGCTGGAGAATCGTTACAGCCTGCGCAGCTACGACGGCGGGCCGCTGACGCTGGAGGAGGTATCCTTCCTCCTCTGGGCGGCCCAGGGTGTGAAGGCGGTGAACCAGTACCGCACTCTGCGCACCGCGCCCTCCGGCGGCGCGCGGCATCCGCTGGAGCTGTATGTTTTTGTCAACAACGTGACCGGGCTGGCCCCCGGGGCGTACCACTACCTGGCCCTGGAGGGCAAGCTGGAGCGCCTGGGCTGCCGCGCCCGGCAGGCGGACCAGCTGACCTACGCCCTGGCGGGGCAGGAGTTTGCCGGAAAGGCCCCGGCGTGCCTGGTATGGACGGCGGTGCCCTACCGCAGCGAGTGGCGCTACGACAGCCACGGACACAAGGACATCCTCCTGGACGCGGGCCACTCCTGTCAGAACGTGTACCTGGCCTGCGAGGAGCTGGGGCTGGGATGCTGCGCCCTGGCGGCCTATGACCAGGAGGCCATGGACGAGCTCCTGGGCCTGTCCTCGGAGGTGACGGACAGCAAAGAGGCGGAATTTACGGTATACGCCTGCTGTGTCGGGAGGCCCAGGTAACGGGAGGGGTCTATGCGGGAATTTACTATCGGAAAGAACGACGTGGGTCAGCGGCTGGACCGCTTCCTGTCCAAGGCCATGCCCCTGCTCCCCCCGGCGCTGCTGCAAAAGTATATCCGTATCAAGCGCGTCAAGTGCAACGGCGCGCGCTGCCAGCGGGACCAGCGCCTCGGCGTGGGGGACGTGCTGCAGGTCTACATCAACGACGAGTTCTTCGAACAGCCCCGGGAGGACAACCTGTTTCTCACCCTCTTCCAGCCCCGTCTGGACATCCTCTATGAGGACGAGAACCTCCTGCTGGTGGACAAGCGTCCCGGATTGGTGGTCCACGCGGACGAGACGGAGAAGGTGAACACCCTCATCAACCACATCCAGGCATATCTCTATCAGAAGCGGGAGTGGAATCCCAAGTGGGAGAACGCCTTCGCCCCGGCCCTGTGCAACCGCATCGACCGGAATACCGGCGGCATCGTGATCGCCGCTAAAAACGCGGAGGCTCTGCGGGTGCTGACGGCCAAGATCCGGGACCGGGAGATCGCCAAGAAGTATCTCTGCGTGACCCTGGGGGCCATGAAGCCCCCGGAGGGGAAGCTGGAGTGCTTCCTCTTGAAGGACGAGGGGAAAAAGCAGGTCTCCGTCTACCACCGGCCCGTGCCGGGAGGAAAATCGGCGGTGACGCTCTACCGGACCGTGCGCAGCAAGGGCGCGCTGAGTCTGGTGGAGGCGGAGCTGCTGACGGGGCGGACGCACCAGATACGGGCGTCCTTCGCGGATGCGGGGCATCCTCTGCTAGGGGACGGCAAGTACGGCAGGGGGGACGTCAACCGGCAGTATGGCGAGACCCGGCAGGCGCTGTACAGCTATTATCTGCGGTTTGACTTCCCCACGGACGCGGGGGTGCTGGAGTACCTGCGGGGCCGGGAGTTCCAGGTAGAGCGGGTGCCCTTTGCGGAGAAATATTTTGGCGCGAAATAGGCGATCCCCCTCCCGGCGTGCGGGAGGGGGATCGCGCTTTGAGGCGGTCTACCGCGCGTACCGCTCAAAAAACCGGAAGGTCATAGGCCAGACGCACCCGGCGGTCAATACCATCAGGAAGTACCGGACGGCGTGCGCCGCCTCATGCCCTCCGCACAGCGCCAGCAGGGGGGCCTTCAGAAGGCTCTTCACCAGCACCACCAGCACCAGCCCGCCCAGCAGCTTCACGGCCTGCCCCCACCAGGGAGCCCGGGTGGGGAACTGGAGGAGACGGTCGTCGAAGACGCTGACCACCAGCATCCCGCCCACGGCCCCGGTCATGGAGTAGGCGTTTTTCACCGCCTCGGCCAGATTGCCGGCGTCAATGTCCGCCGGGAAGGGGAAGAACTCCATGAAGCCCACGAAGGCCAGACTGCACCCCAGCAGCACTCCCAGGATGACGTAGATCCGGCTGGGGAACCAGAGGGTGCTCTCCATCAGAGGGTACATCACGAGGACCAGCACCGCCGCCGTCACGAAGGAGACGCCCACGTCCGCCGGCGTATGTACCCCCAGATACATCCGGGAGACGGATACCAGCAGGAGGATCACGATGCAGGCAATGCGCAGCCAGAGCCGCCCCGTAAACCGGGCCACGCCGCCGAAGAAGCCCACCGCCGTCTGGGTGTGCCCGCTGGGGAAGCTGTACCCCGCCGCCTCCGCCCGGGCGGATTCGACGATGGTAAAGTTGGGGTCCCGGACCCAGGGACGGGGGACCCGGCAGATGATCTTGAGCCATTGGTTCACCAGTATGCCCACAAAGCCGACGCTGAGCAGATAGTAGCCCTTCCGCTTGTCCACGCACCAGAAGACAAACAGCGCCCCCACCATGAAGAAGGTCTCCTCTCCCAGGCGGGTCACCAGGGACATGAGGACGTCCAGGACCGGGTTTCGGATGGATTCGAACCAGTAGAGCAGTTCCATTTTACGCGCCTCCTTGCCGGAAATTTCCTGTTCCCATTATAATACGGGGCCGTCAGGAAAGCAAGAAGAATTGGCGGTCCTACTCCCCCTTCTCCTCTTTTTGCTTCCGGTACTGCCCGATCATCCCGTCGTACTTTCTGCCGGTGATCCGGAAGTAGATGTCGAACCCGATGGTCATGCCAATAAAAATGAGGAAAAATATCCCAAAGAACATCACCCAGGCCCCGATCCGTTCCATGGGGAACCACTTACCCCTCCAGGCCATCAGGACCAGCAGGGGCAGGAACAGGGCGACGAACAGCAGGCTCCGCCGGGTGTAGCGCATTTTCTTGATGATCCAGTCGGAAAAGCAGACCGCCTGGATCAGCGAAGCCCACGCGCTGACCCAGAACAGCGTCCACAGCGTACCGGTGGACACCTCCCGGGTGCCGTATACCCAGCAGAAGAACAGATAGAGAAACATGGAGGCGGTAAAGATCATGCACGCCGACGTCTTCCACGCCACAACGCCCTTCAAAAACTTCTTCATTGCAAAAAACTCCTTTCCAGCTCCCGCAGCTTGTCCTTGAGCTCCCCGGCGTACTGGCGGGACACGTACACCTGCTCCCCATTGTCCATGGTCACCAGCATCCGCCCGCCCAGCTCCGGACGGATGGACTTGATCCGCCGGAAGTTCACGATGACGGACCGCCCCGCCCGGAGAAAGTCCAGCTCCCCCAGGGCGTCCTCCAGCTCGTAGAGCCTGAGGGCGGACTCGTATACCGCTTTCTCCGTGTAGAGGAAGGTCTTCTTGTCCGCCGTGTCGATGTAGAGGATGTCCTTCACGTCCAGCAGGTGCTGTTCTCCGTCCTTTATGCCCACCAGCTTCTTCTGGTAGACCCGGAGCATGGCCACCAGCCGCAGGATGTCCTCGTCCGCCTGGGGGCAGTTGATGACCACCTCCGTCTCCGGGAAGGACGGGTCCTGATTCAAGGTGATTTTCATGTCGTTCCCTCCTTTCAAGCCCATTGTAGCAGGCGCGGGAAAAATGGCAAGGCGTTTTGCCTCAGCGGTGATTTTTAGGGCGTGACCGGGAGTTTTTTACGGATGACGCAGAAGGGGCCGTCCCGCCGGACGGCCCCTCTTGCGTCTTTGCAAAGCGCGCCCGTGACCCTCTGCGGGCGTCCTGGCGGCTACGTGCGGTTTCTCCGGGAAAACCGCCTCCGGTAGCACCCGTCGCAGAGGCGTCCGTGGTGGTACAGCGGCAAAGCCTTCCCGCAGCAGTCGCAGAAGCGGATATTGTTCCGCAGGCGGTGGAGGAGGATCTCGTTGATCTCCTCGGCGGCCTGCTCGCGGCTGTCGTAGAGCTTGTCCTCGTCCACCGGGCAGTCGAAGGCCTTGGCAAAGGAGAAGTACAGGTCCAGCTTCCGGCAGTACTGCTCCAGCTCGGGCAGGGTGGGGTCGCCCTCGGGGAGGCCGGGCTGTTCGATGCCCTCTCCCTGCTGCCAGCGGTGGAGGAAGTGGAAGAACAGCTCCCGCAGGGCGTCCTCGGTCTCGTCGAAGGGGATGTTGGCGCAGCGCAGCTCCTGCTCCTTGGAGAGGAGGAAGCCCTGCTCCCGAATTTTGGTGATAAGGGTGATATACCGGGTGATGTCCAGCTTCTGGTAGGGCTCCACGGTGGGCATCTGGTTCCACTGGGTGAGGACCTCCAGCAGGTCGAAGTCCGCCTGGAGGACCAGGTCGGAGAAGCCCGCCACGGCGTGGTCCAGGGGCGGCACCACCGCCTCCAGCCCCGCCCGGATAGCACCCAGGTTCTGGGTGGCCCCCACGTACCCCCGGTCGTACATGCCGAAGCGCCCCGCCCGTCCGGCGATCTGCTTGATCTCCTCCGGCTTCAGTTCCCGGCGCTCCACGCCGTCGAACTTCTCCGTCTCCATGAAGATGATCCGCCGGATAGGGAGGTTCAGCCCCATGCCGATGGCGTCGGTGGATACCACGTACTCCATCTCCCCGGCCAGGAAGCCCTCCATCTGCTTCCGGCGGGTGGAGTAGGGGAGGGCGCCGTAGATGATGGCGGGCTCCTTCCCGTGCTGGCGCAGGTCCTCCGCCACGCTGAGGACCCCCACCTTGGAGAAGGTGATCAGGGCGTCCCCGGGCTGGATGCGTTGGGGGTCCACGGTCCGGGACATGCAGATCAGGGGGGTGTTCCGCTGGTGGACCTCCACCTCGTACTCGTCCCCGCAGCTCTCGATGAGGCGGATCAGCAGATCCTTGGCCTCCGGCGCGGCGCACAGGTGGACCTCCGGGGCCAGCACCCCCAGGATGGCCCGGGTCCAGGCGTAGCCCCGCTGGCGGTCGGCGATCATCTGGCACTCGTCGATGACCGCTATGTCCCAATAGCGCTTCAGGTCCAGCTTCTCGGCGGTGGCGGCCATGTGGGTGTCGTCGTCCCGGAAGTCCTCCTCCTCGCCGGTGGAGAGGCTGCAGTTCACCCCGGCGCGGACCATGGCCTCCTGGGCCTCCAGGGCCAGGAGGCGCAGGGGGGCCAGATACACCCCGGAGGGTGCCTGCTTGAGGCGCTGGAACCCGGCGTAGGTCTTGCCGGTGTTGGTGCCGCCCAGGTGGAGGATGAATTTCCGGTGCATGGCCCGGGCCTCGGGGTACTCGTCCTTGGGATTCAGGGCGATGAGGAGGGACAGGCTGGTGCGGATGGCCCTGGGGACGTACCACACCGACCAGACCGTCCCCAGCCCCTCAGTCAGGAGCTGGGCGGCGGGGAAGCCCTCCGCCGTCAGCAGGCCCTCCAGGGCGGACTCCGGCTGGGCGGCGGTAAAGTCCGCCGCGGCCTGGACGGCGGCGGTGTGGAGGAGCTGGGGATAGCGGGAGAGCACGTCCTCCGCCAGAGGGTGGGCCAGATGATCCCCCAGCCAGCCGCCGGAGCGGATGAAGTTTTTCATGACCTCCGGCAGCTGCTGGGCGGTACACCGCTTTTCCAGCGACAGGAACTGCCCCAGCCAGGACGAAGCCTGGGAGGTGCTGGCCCCCCGGGCCTTCCTGGGGAGGAGCTTGCAGATGGCGCGGTGGTAGTGCGCCGCCAGGAGCCAGGGGGCGGAGGCGTCCCGCTCCGCCTCGTCCCAGCGCCGGGACAGGGCGTCGAGGGCCAGCGCCGCCCCCGGGGGAGGGGGCGTCCCGCCATCCCCGCCGCGCTGGAGGAACCGGGGGCTGTTTTCCGCCGCCTGCACGTCCTCCCGATCCCACAGGGGGACGCGGCGGCTGCCGGCGGGCACGTAGCGGGGCTTTGGCAGCAGCTCCCACATCAGCTCACGGGTCCAGCCCCGTTTTCTTAACATTGAGGCGGACCACTGCTTCCCGCCGCTGCGTCCGGACATGGCGTTATCCTCCTGGTAAAAAGTTTCGCCCGCCTTTTCAAAGGCCGCGTGATAAATAAGATGTTTATCTGCCGGGTGTTTCCGTCAATAGACGACTCACCCTCCTAGTATATCCCAGAACCCCGGGATCTTCAACCACGTATTTTCTCACCGCGCCTCCGGACCGGGCATAGGATGGCTATCATCCAATAAGAGGAGGACCTGCAATGGCGACGGTAAGCCTGTGCATGATCGTAAAAAATGAGGAAGACGTCCTGGCCCGGTGCCTGGAGAGCGCGGCGGACCTGGTGGATGAGATCGTCATCGTGGACACCGGTTCCACGGACCGTACCCGGGAGATCGCGGCCCGGTTTACGGAGCATGTCTTCGACCTCCCCTGGCGGGACGATTTTTCCGAGGCCCGGAACGCGGCCTTTGACCGGGCGTCCATGGACTACTGCCTGTGGCTGGATGCGGACGACGTGCTTCTGGAACCGGACCGGGAGGCCTTCCGGAAGCTGAAGGAGACCCTGGACCCCTCTGTGGACGTGGTCATGGCCCCCTACCACGTGGGATTCGATGAAAACGGCCGGGTGGTGCATTCCTACTACCGCGAGCGTCTGATCAAGAACGGCGCGGGGATGCGCTGGGAGGGGGCGGTCCATGAAGCCATCACGCCAAGGGGACGGATCGTCTACGAGGATTTTGCCGTGTCCCACCGGAAGACCCGCCCATCGGACCCGGACCGGAACCTGCGCATCTACGAGCGCCAGCTGTCGGCGGGGAAGGAACTGGACCCCCGCCAGCGGTTCTACTATGGCCGGGAGCTGTACTACCACCGGCGCTGGGAGGAGGCCCTGGTGGTGTTTGAGGCGTTCCTGTCGGATGGCCGCGGGTGGGTGGAGAACGACATCGACGCCTGCCGCCTCTGCGCCTGCTGCCTGGAAGCCCTGGACCGGCCCGATGAGGCGCTGGCGGCGCTGTTTCGCACCTTCGCCTACGACCGCCCCCGGGCGGAGATCTGCTGTGAGATCGGCCGCTGGTTTTTTGACCGCGCGCGGTACCAGCAGGCGGTCTATTGGTACGGCCAGGCCCTGGACTGCCCCCGGGATGACCGCCGTGGGGGCTTCGTCTCGCCGGACTGCTACGGGTACCTTCCCTGCATCCAGCTGTGCGTGTGCTACAGCCGCCTGGGGGAGCAGGGGAGGGCGGAGGCCTACAACGAGCTTGCCGCCGCCTGCAAGCCGGAGGCCCCTGCCGTGATCCATAACCGTGCCTGGTTCCAGACATTGAAGGAATGACGGCTCCTTTCCCCGCCGCGCGAAAACGCCGCCCCTTTCACCTGAACTGCACCCCATTTGTTAGACAGTATGGTATACTACTAACAAGTGGGGTGATTTATTATGCCAAAAGGAGTAG
>ERZ808054.1947-NODE-1947-length-9930-cov-4.496397_pt1 | contig 9930 bp, 6 predicted proteins | sample MGYA00380201_ERZ808054 | MGnify/ENA primary metagenome ERZ808054 (study PRJEB31490, sample SAMN06133419) | mouse gut metagenome | isolation source: Z5_2 | host: mice | place: China: Chengdu | collected 2015-05 ... | reverse complement strand
GGTGGATCCCAAGCAGCCGGGATGCAATTATCCTTTTAAACAGATCTGCGGCGCGGTGGTAGCGGGAAAACTAATTCAGGTGCTTTTGGAGGAAATAGGGGATATACCGCAGAAAGCGGAATTGCAGGAAGAACTACTTGTATTTGGGGCTTTGGCTACGGTATGTGACGTGATGGAGCTTCGAGATGAAAACCGGATTATTGTAAAAGAAGGGCTTAAACTGATGGCAAATACTGCGAATCTGGGTCTGAAAGCGCTTCTTATGGTAAATGGTATTGAAGAGCGGGCATTGACGCCTTACCATGCAGGATTTGTGATAGGACCGTGTATGAATGCTTCCGGGCGGCTGGACACGGCACAGCGCGCCCTTAAGCTGTTTGAGTGTGCTAAGTGGAGAGAGGCCGTGACAATAGCAGGAGAGTTGAAAGATTTAAACGATAGCCGGAAGATGATGACGGAGCAAGGGGTTGAAGAAGCCGTGGCACAGGTGGAAAAGACCGGAATGGAAAAGGATAAGGTGCTGGTCGTGTATTTGCCTTCCTGTCATGAAAGCCTTGCAGGGATCATAGCCGGAAGAATCAGGGAAAAGTATGGAAAACCTGTTTTTGTGCTGACCAAAGGTGAAGAAGGGGTCAAGGGAAGCGGAAGATCCATAGAGAATTATTCCATGTATGAGGAAATGACTGCCTGCAAAGAGCTGTTTACCAAGTATGGCGGACATAAGATGGCGGCAGGCTTGTCCTTGCCTGACGAGGCTTCTGTGGATGTGTTTCGGACTATGCTGAATGAAAACTGCAAGCTGACAGAAGAGGATTTTCAGGAAGTAGTACATATTGATGTAGCAATGCCCCTTGCCTATGCCAATAAAGATTTTATCAAGGAATTATCACTGCTTGAACCCTTCGGGGTGGGGAATGCCAAGCCTGTTTTTGCAAGAAAGAATATCAGCCTGCTTTCAGGGCGCAGGCTGGGGAAGAATCGGAATGTGGGAAAATATCATATTGCGGAGGCAGGAAAATGCTATGACATGATTTATTTTGGAGATTTGGACCAGTTTGATGATTTTTTAAGAGAACGGTTTGGGCAGGAACGGATAAATGCGCTATATGGCGCAGGCATCAGGGAGGGGAGTGTGACGATCAGCATGGCATATTATCCGGATTTAAATTATTATGCGGGCAGGGAAAGCGTGCAGATCGTGATGCAGGATTATTGCTGACCCTCGCGGCATTCGCCAAATGTACCAAACGAAGTTTGTATTGCTTCGCATCCGCTTGACTCATTACTCGCTGGAATAAAGGTAATGCAAAAGCCTCCGGATAAACCGGAGGCTTTCACATTCTTATGAGGGGGGAGATAGTGAGTTGTTCAACTATCTTGATTAATATCATAAAGGTTAAATGTGTATAAAATGTGTCTGATTTATGATAAAAATCTAAAATCCTCTAAACAAAAAATTAAGTACATTTGAAAAAATTAGAAACATATATTATTAGGAAACAACAGGTCGCCGTTTCTGATAATGAAAAGTCTGCTACCGGGTTAAGATTGAAAAAGTGGCGATTTCGTGTTATCTTATTATTTGTATAAAATGAAAAGCAAAATTTATGCGGAAATGAGGAAAGCAATGTTTCAATGTAAAGATCTGCTACAGGGGATTGCGTATGAATGTATAAAGGGAAACACGAACAGGGAAATCAGCGAGGTGGTGTATGATTCAAGGAAGCTGGTAAAGGATTGTCTGTTTATCTGCATCTGCGGATATAACAGGGACGGACATGATTTTGCCTTCGAGGCGGCAGAAAAAGGGGCGGCAGTCCTGGTGGTGCAAAAGGATGTGGAGCTTCCAGAAGGAAGCGATGTTACGGTGATCCGTGTGGAGGATACCCGTTATGCCATGGCATTTATTTCTGCCGCTTATTTCGGGCATCCGGCGGACCGGTTGAAGGTGATCGGCATAACCGGAACGAAAGGAAAGACCACCACCACCTATCTGATCAAATCAATTTTGGAAAGTGCAGGATATAAGACAGGGCTGGTGGGAACTATTGAGACGATTATTGGCGACCGGCATATTCCGGCATCGAACACCACACCGGAATCCTTCCTGCTGCAACAGTATTTTAAGGAAATGGAGGAAGCCGGTTGCGAGGTTGTGGTGATGGAGGTCGCATCCCAGGGGCTGAAGCTTCACAGGACCCAGGGATTTACCTTTGAGATCGGTATTTTTACGAATTTGGAGCCGGATCATATCGGACCCAACGAGCATGCGGACTTTGAGGAATATCAGGCATGTAAAGGGCTGTTGTTTAAGCAGTGCAGGCTGGGAATCGTGAACAGGGATGATGCCCATGTGGATGCGGTGCTGGGGGGGCATACCTGCAGGCTTGAGACCTATGGGTTTGATAAATCGGCAGATCTGTATGCGGACAATCTGAAACTGGTGAATAAACCGGGAGAGCTGGGAATTGATTTTCAGGTTGGGGGAAAAATGGACTTTAACGTGGAAGTGCCTGCGCCCGGAAGGTTTAGTGTTTACAATGCGCTGACGGCGATTGCGGTGTGCAGGCATTTTCAGGTGGAGGTTCCCCAGATCCGGAAAGCGCTCCTTGGCGCCCATGTAAAGGGAAGGATTGAAATGGTGCCGGTATCGGACCAGTTTACGCTGCTGATCGATTATGCCCACAATGCCATGAGCCTTAAGAGCCTTTTGACCACACTGCGGGAATATGAGCCTGCAAGGCTGGTCTGCGTATTTGGCTGCGGCGGAAATCGTTCCAAGTTAAGGCGTTATGAGATGGGGGAGGTCAGTGGAACCTATGCGGATCTGACTATTATTACGTCGGATAACCCGCGGTTTGAAGAGCCTTTGGATATTATAGAGGATATCAAGGTCGGCATCAGGAAAACAGAAGGGGCGTTTATTGAAATCTGTGACAGAAAGGAAGCCATTGCCTATGCTATCGACCATGGGCAAAGCGGTGATATTATTGTGCTGGCAGGTAAGGGGCATGAGGATTACCAGGAGATCAAAGGGGTGAAATACCCTATGGATGAACGAGTTTTGATCAAGGAAATTCTGGAGGAAAGACAAAAGATTTTATGACAGACGGCAGATATGCAAATATCATCATAGATATTTCCCACGAAAAGGTAGACCGCCCTTTTCAATATAAGATTCCGGAGCATTTGCAGGGGCTGTTGGAAGCAGGGATGTGTGTGCAGGTGCCTTTTGGCGCGGGAAACCATCTGCGGCAGGGTTATGTGACGGAAATAACGGACGAGGCGCAGTTTCCTGATGAGAAGATGAAGCAGGTTGCGGGCATTGTGACAGGGAGCCTGCCTGTAGAAGCAGATGCCATCCGGCTTGCTGCATGGATGCGTAAGACCTACGGATCGACCATGATCGCAGCGCTTCGGACGGTGCTGCCGGTCAGGCAGTCTGTGAAGGCTAAGGAAAAGAAAAAGATCCGGCGGCTTTTTACCAAGGAAGAAACCACAGCCCTGCTGGGAGAAGCCTTGCGGAAGCATCAAGGTGCCAAGGCAAGAGTGCTTTCCGAGCTTTGCCGCGAGCCAGAGCTGCCCTATGAGCTGGTGTCAGGGAAGCTGAATGTTTCCCCTGCGACCCTGCACAGTCTGGAAAGGCAGGGTGTGATCACCATAGAAAGCGAGAGCTATTACAGGAACCCTGTTAAGCTGGAAACAGCGCGGGAAGCAGGGCTTAAGCTTTCCGAAGAGCAGGAGAGGGTGCGCAGGGAAATTCTTTCCGACTATGACCAGGGAATCAGAAAGACCTATCTGATCCACGGAATAACGGGAAGCGGCAAGACGGAGGTCTATTTATCCCTGATAGAAGGGGTGGTTCAAAGAGGAAAACAGTGTATTGTGTTGATTCCGGAGATTGCGCTGACTTATCAGACACTTCTCCGGTTTTATAAGAGATTTGGCGACCGTGTGTCGGTAATGAATTCTACCTTGTCGGCAGGAGAAAAGTTTGACCAGTGCGAGCGGGCAAGAAAAGGCGAGCTGGATGTGATCATTGGTCCCAGATCTGCGTTGTTTGTGCCGTTTCCCAATCTGGGAATGATCGTCATGGACGAGGAACATGAAAACAGCTACAAAAGCGAGACCATGCCCAAATACCATGCCAGAGAAACAGCGGAATACCTTGCCGGAATGAAACATGCAAGCCTGGTTTTGGGATCTGCAACTCCTTCTCTGGAGGCTTATCACCGGGCAAAGGAAGGCAGGTATCAGCTTTTTACATTGAACAGGAGACTTACCGGCGGAAAGCTTGCCGCAGTGGAAATTATAGATCTTCGGCAGGAGCTGAGAGAAGGGAACCGCTCCATTTTCAGCCGGAAGCTGAAGGAACTGATGGAAGAACGGCTGTTACGGAAAGAGCAGATGATATTATTCTTAAACCGGCGGGGGTACGCGGGTTTCATTTCCTGCCGTTCCTGCGGGTATGTGATGAAGTGTCCGCACTGTGATGTATCTTTATCCCGGCATATGGGCGGAAAGCTGGTATGTCATTACTGTGGCTATGAGACGGCAGATGTGAAGAAATGCCCTTCTTGCGGGTCGCCTTATATTTTGGGCTTTAAAGCGGGAACTCAGCAGATTGAGCAACAGCTTTATAAATATTTTCCGGGGATCCGGGTGCTGCGTATGGATGGGGATACCACCAGGCAGAAAAGCAGCTATGAAAAGATACTCTCTTCTTTTTCGGAAGGAGAGGCGGATGTGCTGGTGGGCACGCAGATGATCGTAAAAGGCCATGATTTTCCCAATGTCACATTGGTAGGCGTGCTGGCGGCAGATCTGTCTTTAAATGATAATGACTACAGAGCCGGTGAGAGAACCTTTCAGCTGCTGACTCAGGCGGCAGGAAGGGCAGGCAGGGGAACCAAGCCCGGAGATGTGGTGATCCAGACCTACCGTCCGGACCATTACAGTGTTTTGCGGGCAGCAGAGCAGGATTATGAGGCTTTTTACGAAGAAGAGATTTTGTACAGGGAAATCGGCGCATATCCCCCGGCAGGTCATATGATGGCTGTATTGGTCACATCTGATGTGGAGGAGCGGGCGGAGTGTTTGTCCGGGAAACTGGCATTTTTGGCGAGAGATAAGGAACAGGCAGTACAGGTAATCGGACCTGCCAAAGCTTCTGTAGGAAAAATTAACGATATTTACCGATTTGTGGTATACTGTAAATCAGGTGATGAAAATGCCCTGATACGGACCAGGGATTTGATCGAGCAAAGCATTTCATCCATGGAATTAAAAAGTGAGACGGTGCAATTTGATTTTGACCCCATGGAAAGTTATTGAATAACTACAGTTATTCAATAGAAAGATTTAGACAAAGAAGGAAGGACAGGAAAATGGCGATCAGAAACATAAGAGAAATAGGAGATCCGGTTTTAAACAAGAATTGTAAGGAAGTGAAGGAATTAAATTACCGTACTTTAGAATTGATCGATGATATGTTTGATACCATGTATGAAGCCGAGGGAGTAGGTCTTGCCGCACCGCAGGTAGGGATATTAAAAAGAATCGTAGTTATTGATGTGACGGGAGAAGATCCCCATCTTTTGATCAATCCGGTTATTTTAGAAACCGGAGGGGTACAAAGGGGATATGAAGGGTGCCTTTCCGTTCCGGGAAAATCGGGTATCGTGACCAGGCCGGATTATGTGAAGGTGCAGGCATACGATGAGAATCTGGAAATGTTTGTGCTGGAAGGAACAGAAATGCTTGCGAGGGCAATCTGCCATGAGGTGGAGCATTTGAATGGACATCTTTATGTGGAAAAGGTAGAAGGTGGCTTAGTCAACACAGAAGACCTGGTAGAGGAAGATTAATGAAGAAAGGCTGGATGAGCAGATATGAAAATTATCTATATGGGAACCCCTGATTTTGCAGTGGCGCCTTTGGAAGCCATTATAGGGGCGGGACACCAGGTAGTTTTAGTGGTGACCCAGCCGGATAAGCAAAAGGGGCGGGGAAAAGAAGTGCAAATGACGCCGGTCAAGGAATGTGCATTAAAACATGGCGTTCCGGTTTTCCAGCCGGTGAAGATCAAGGAACCGGATGCGGTTGCAAAGCTGAAAGAGTATTCGGCGGATATTTTTGTGATTGCCGCGTTCGGACAGATCCTGTCGGAAGAAATTTTGACCATGCCGCCTCTGGGCTGTGTAAATATTCATGCATCCCTGCTTCCGGCATACCGGGGAGCGGCTCCTATCCAGTGGGCAGTGATCAATGGGGAAAAGGAATCCGGCGTGACCATCATGAAAATGGCGAAGGGCATTGATACTGGTGATATGTATCTGAAAAAAACAGTAGTTATCGATTCCAAGGAAACCGGGGAAAGCCTGCATGACAAGCTGATGGCGGCGGGGGCGGAGTTGATCGTGGAGGCGTTGCCGAAGATTGAAACCGGGGAGCTTGTCCCCCAAAAACAGGATGATGCGAAAGCTTCTCATGCCCCTCGTTTAGACAAGGCTATGGGTCTGATCGACTGGAAAAAGGACGCAGAAGTCTTAGAACGGCTGATCCGGGGATTAAATTCCTGGCCCAGTGCTTATACTTCTTTTAAAGGGAAGACCTTGAAAATATGGGAAGCGGATGTGGTGGAAGAGGAAAGCACAAATTTGCCGGGAACCATAGAGGAAGTGAGGAAGGATTCTCTGGATGTGGCTTGTGGCAAGAACCTGCTTCGGGTTTACGGTCTGCAGCTGGAAGGGAAGAAGCGTATGTCAGTGAAGGATTTCCTTTTAGGTTATCCGCTTAAGCCGGGGATGGTTCTGGGAGATTAGTAAGAAAGAAAGGAATGGACAAACTTATGTATGGATTTTATTATGATCCTACTTATATTTTGGTTTTGATTGGTGCGATCTTAAGTATTGCAGCCAGCCAGATGGTGAATTCCACCTACCGCAAGTACGCTAAAGTGCGTGCAAGAGGCGGTATGACAGGAGCGGAGGCTGCCTACAGGATTTTGCATATGTCGGGAATTACGGATGTAAAGATCCAGCATATCAGCGGGGAGCTTACGGATCATTATGATCCTGCCAACAAGGTGCTGCGGTTGTCAGATGCAGTGTACGATTCCCGGTCTGTGGCGGCAATCGGTGTGGCAGCCCATGAGTGCGGGCATGCCCTTCAGCACAAAGAAGGCTATTTACCCTTAAAGCTGCGATCGACACTGGTTCCGGCAGCAAATTTAGGATCTAAGCTGGGGCTGCCCATCGTGATTTTGGGATTGATCCTTGGAATTGGATTTCCACTGCCGGGAGGCGGATATTTTTCGCTGGCGGAGATAGGAATCTGGATTTTTTCTTTAGCGGTATTATTCCAGATCGTCACCCTGCCGGTAGAATTTAACGCCTCAGGAAGAGCCCTTAAAATGCTGGGCAGCTATGGTATTATGGGCGATGACGAGGTAGATGACTGCAAGAGGGTTCTTGGCGCGGCAGCGCTGACCTATGTGGCGGCAGCGGCATCCTCCATTTTACAATTGTTGCGGCTGGTGATCCTGAGCAGGGGAAGAAGACGGGATGATTGATTATGGACAATGTAAGGGAACTGGCACTGGATGTGCTGATGGAAATTCTGGAAAAGGGCTGCTACAGCCATCTGGTGATCAGGAACGTGCTGGATAAATATGATTACATCGACTTTAGGGATAAGGCTTTTATCAAAAGGCTTGTAGAGGGAACCATAGAGAGGCTGATCCAGCTTGACTATGTGCTGGACCAGTTTTCCAAAGTGCCTGTTAAGAAAATGAAGCCGCTGATCAGAAATCTGATGCGTATGAGCGTTTACCAGCTCCTGTTTATGGATCAGATCCCGGATCGCGCTGTCTGTAATGAAGCGGTAAAGCTGGCTGGAAAGAGAGGCTTTAAAGGTCTTTCCGGCTTTGTGAACGGTGTCCTTCGCAATATTGCAAGGAACCGTGAAAATATTGTTTATCCGGATCAGGTCAAGGAACGGAAAAAGGCGCTTTCCGTCAGCTATTCTATGCCGGAATGGCTGATCAGTTTTTGGGAGAAAGCTTACGGAAGGGAAAAGACGGAGAGGATGCTGGAAGGGCTCTTAGAGGAGCATCCTGTGACGGTAAGATTAAAAGAAAGCCTGTCTGACGGACAGAGGGAAGCGTGGATCAGGAAGCTGTCCGAGGAAGGAATCCGGGTCAGCGCTCACCCATACCATTCCTGTGCATACAGACTTTTCGGGGATTTTAGTATAAAAAGGCTTCCCGGTTATGAAGATGGTCTGTTTATGGTACAGGATGTAAGCAGTATGCTGGCAGTGGAGGCGGCGGGAACGGGAACAAAAGCGCCGCTTTTTGTGATGGATATGTGTGCCGCTCCCGGAGGCAAGACCATACATATGGCAGGAAAGCTGGGAAAAAAAGGAAGTGTATTGGCTGGTGACCTGACAGAGTATAAGGTATCACTGATTAGGGATAATATAAAAAGGATGGGCTGTGACAATGTAAAGGTGCGTTTGCACGATGCCTTAGTGCCGGATCAGTCACTTTTTGAAAAGGCTGATGTGGTGCTGGCAGATCTGCCTTGCTCCGGGCTTGGGACCATAGGGAAAAAGCGGGATATCAAATACCGGATCACAAGAGAAAATATGAAAGAACTTACCGGAATACAGAGGAGCATTCTGGATGTGGTGTGGCAATATGTGAAGCCGGGCGGGGTGCTGGTCTATAGTACCTGTACCATAAACCCGCAGGAAAACGATGAGATGGTAAAATGGTTTCTTCAAAACCATCCTTTTTCCATTGAAAGTCTCTCGCCTTTTTTACCGGAGGAGCTTTCGGAGGAGGGGAAAGAGGGAATGTTGCAGTTATTTCCCGGCATTCATGAGTCTGATGGTTTTTTTATTGCGAGAATGGTCCGGAATACAGTATAGAAAGGCTGGTATCATAAATGGAAATGCCGGATATCAAATCACTGACATTGGAAGAATTAAGCCGTGAAATGGAGAGGATAGGGGAAAAGCCCTTTCGGGCTAAGCAGCTTTATCAGTGGATGCACCAAAAGCTTGTAAGGGGTTTTGATGAAATGACCAATCTGCCTCTTTCCCTCAGGAAAAAGCTTGCAGAAAGTTTTTCTTTCACGGCAGTAAAGCAGGTGCGGATGCAGGAGTCCGATATAGACGGCACAAGGAAATATTTGTTTGAATTGTCTGACGGAAGTCTGGTGGAAAGCGTATGGATGAAGTACCATCATGGAAACAGCGTCTGTATTTCCACTCAGGTGGGATGCCGGATGGGATGCGCTTTCTGTGCTTCTACGCTGGATGGGCTGGAGCGGTCGCTTCTTCCTTCCGAGATGCTTGACCAGATTTATGCGATCACGCGCCATACCGGGGAGCGGGTATCCAATGTGGTGGTGATGGGAACCGGGGAGCCTCTCGATAATTATGAGAATCTGCTTAAATTTATCAGGCTTTTGACAGATGAAAACGGTTTACATATCAGTCAGAGAAACGTAACGGTGTCCACCTGCGGGCTGGTGCCTGAAATGAGAAAACTGGCTGATGAAAAATTACAGATCACGCTGGCTTTGTCGTTACATGCTTCTAACGATGAAAAGAGGAAAAAACTGATGCCCGTTGCAAAACGGTATTCCATTGCGGAATTGATGGAGGCTTGCGCTTATTACTTTGAAAAGACAGGCAGGAGAATTACTTTTGAATATGCATTGGCAGGTGGTGTAAATGACACCGGAGAAGATGCCAAGGAGCTTTGCGAGCTTTGCCGGATGCTGAACTGCCATGTAAATCTGATACCGGTAAACCCGATCAAAGAGCGAAGTTTCGTGCAGTCGGAGAAGGCGGCTGTCCTTGCTTTTAAAAATAAACTTGAAAAAAATGGAATAAATGTTACTATAAGAAGGGAAATGG
>ERZ808054.1945-NODE-1945-length-9940-cov-3.901044_pt1 | contig 9940 bp, 9 predicted proteins | sample MGYA00380201_ERZ808054 | MGnify/ENA primary metagenome ERZ808054 (study PRJEB31490, sample SAMN06133419) | mouse gut metagenome | isolation source: Z5_2 | host: mice | place: China: Chengdu | collected 2015-05 ... | reverse complement strand
CTGCCGTACCGATTACCCCGGCTACGTTTGGCCCCATGGCGTGCATCAGCAGGAAGTTCGTAGGATCTGCTTCTGCCCCCACCTTCTGGGATACCCTGGCTGCCATCGGAACAGCGGAAACTCCAGCGGAACCGATGAGAGGATTGATCTTTCCTTTTGACAGCTTACACATCAGCTTGCCAAACAGGACTCCCGCTGCCGTACCCACTGCAAAAGCTATCAAGCCAAGGGCAACGATCTTTAATGTCTCTGGTACAATAAAGTTCTCACCACTTGTCTTTGCTCCTACAGAAGTTCCCAGCAGGATAACAACAATGTACATCAGTGCATTGGAAGCTGTCTCTGTCAGCTGTCCAACCACACCGGATTCCTTAAACAGGTTACCAAGCATCAGCATACCAACGAGAGGCGCCGTACTTGGCAGGATCAGACATACCACCGTGGTCACAATAATTGGGAAAAGAATACGCTCCAGCTTAGATACAGGTCGGAGCTGATCCATCTTAATCATTCGTTCTTCTTTTGTAGTAAACAGCTTCATAATCGGCGGCTGAATGATTGGCACCAATGACATATAAGAATACGCTGCCACAGCAATCGGTCCCATAAGATCCGCCTGTCCTAGCTTTCCTGCCAGGAAGATTGAAGTCGGGCCGTCTGCACCTCCAATGATAGAAATCGCCGCTGCTGCCTTGCCATTAAAGCCCATCATGATCGCCATCAAGTAGGCGGCAAAGATACCAAACTGAGCCGCTGCTCCCAGAAGAAAGCTTTTGGGGTTTGCAATCAGCGGGCCAAAATCCGTCATCGCTCCTACACCGAGGAAAATCAGGGATGGCAGGATACTCCACTCATCCAGTTTAAAGAAATATTCTAACAATCCGCCAGACTCCATGATTGGTGGATAGATATTGACAAGCAGCATACCAAATGCGATCGGTGTCAAAAGCAAAGGTTCAAAGCCTTTGGCAATCGCAAGATAAAGAAATACACATGCCACAATGATCATCGCATAATTTCCGATTGTCAGATTAAAAAATGCTGTCTGATGGATCAGATTGGACAGTGTAGATACGATATAATCCATTTCTTTTACCTCCTGTTGTTTTCTCAGTAATCACATGCGGAAGAAATGTGGATCCGCATGCTCATTCACCGTCCTAGTTTAATGTTGCCAGCAATGCGCCTGCTTCAACAGGATCGCCAACAGATACATCAACACTTGCCACGGTACCGTCCTGAGGTGCAACAACGGGGATTTCCATCTTCATTGCTTCCAGAATCACTACTGTATCGCCAGCTTTAAGTGCCTGTCCTACACTTGCTTCCACTTTAAATACTTTACCTGCTGCACCAGCCTCAACTCTCACGCTTCCTGCCCCTGCTGCCTTCGGCGCTGCTGCGGGAGCTGCCTTGGGAGCCGCTTTCGGCGCTGCCTTGGGAACCGCAGGCGCTGCTGCACCTGTAGATGCGCCTTCTTCTACTACTACATCATATACGTTGCCATTTACGGTAATGGTATAATTTTTCATTTCTAAAATCCTCCTGTGACTTTTATTTACATTTTTACTTAGGAACTGATCCTGTTCCTTATATAAGACCGGTTCTTCCGGCTGACTGCCATTTGTTTCCTGCACGCCTGATGCTTCTCACAACAAATCCGTCTGTAGAAGCTGCGCCTTCACTTGCCGCGATTGCCGCTGCGATCACCGCTACCAGCTCCAGGTCGTCAGAAAGCTCCTCTTCCTGAGTGGCTGCAACAACAGGCGCTGGTGCCGCTGCAGGCTTTGCAACGCTTACATTCTTCTTTTTGCTGTATTTTGCCTGAAGCTTCGGAATTACTCCAAATGCGGAAATGATCACGCTGATCAGAATCAGGACTACAAACACCGTACCCATGCCGAGAAGCGTATTCAAAGCTGCTTTCTTCATGTTTTCCCCAAAGGAAAACATCACATTGGTAGAAATACTGGCGATCTCGCCATTCTCGATCATGATCTCCAAAAGAGCATCATGGGTTTCGCCGGTCAGCTTTGCCACCAATATACCCTCTGTGGGATACATGTTTCCGTCAATGATCATCGTCTGAACGGTATTTTCTTCGATTCCTGCAATACCGGTAACGCTGCCCATATCTTCGATCGCACTTTCCCAGCTTTCAAAAGCGCTGGCATACATCGAGCCGTTGCCACCCTGCTGTTCCACCATGAAAATATAATTCTCTTCTGACCCGCTGCCAGCCCACTGGCTCAAAAAGCTGACCGTGTCATTGGCAAGGCTTTCGGCCATATCTGCTGACATCGGGGTTCCTTCTTCCTGTTCTGCGGCTCCGCACGCTGTAAGTCCCACCATGCAGACAATCATACCTAATACTAACAACCATTTTTTCATATTAAGCAATCATCCTTTCTAAACTGTACCGTGTTTCTTTGCAGGACGGTCTTCCCTCTTGGTAAGCAGCATTTCAAATGCGCCGATCACATACTTTCTGGTATCCTCAGGCTTAACGATCTGATCAACATATCCTCTTTTTGCTGCACTGTCTGCGCTCAGCTGAAGCGCTGCATATTCTCTGGCACAAGCATCAATTGCATCTGCACCCTGTCCGTCACAGATGATCTTTGCTGCAAGCTTTGCATCCATCGTGCCAATCTCCGCATCCGGCCATGCCATCGTAATATCCGCGCCGATTGCTTTGGAATTCATTGTCACATATGCGCTTCCATATGCCTTGCCGATCACTACGTTCACCTTGGGAACTGTAGCGTTTGCAAATGCATATGTAAGCTTTGCAGCCGCCTTGGCAATCTTCTTTTCTGAACATTTATCCGCCTTGAAACCTTTTACATTGGTAAGGGAAAGAACCGGAATACTGAAAGCATCACAGAAATTGATAAAATCGGCAGCCTTATCACACCCTGCAGGCGTTAAAACTGTATCAAACTTCTCGGAAACCTTTCCGTCTTCTCCATAGATCTCGCTGCGGTTTGCTACTGCACCAACTGTAACGCCGTTTAACCTGATAAATGCCGTCACCATATCCTTTGCGTAGCTTTCCTTCACCTCAAATACAGCGCCGTTGTCAGCAAGCTGGGACAATGCAATGGAAGTATCCCCCGTGCAGTTTGCGATCTGGTCACAGGCACGGTTAAGGTCATCCGTGCATTCCTCATAAGGCACGTCCTCTTCATTGTTAGCGGGAAGGAGCATAACAAGTTCCCTCACCTTGGCAAGAAGCTCTGCTTCCTCGGCAACCACATCCACGATCCCTGCCTCTTCGCTCTGGAATGCAGCAGCGGAGGTATCGCATTTGCTGATCTCGTTTCCGTCAAGCGCGTTGGGCGCATTGACAAAAAGCTTTGCTTTCTTTGATTCCATAAAAGTGAAATCTGTCAGGGTGGGGATCAGTGCAAGCCCGCCGCCGCAGTTTCCGAAAATTGCCGTGATCTGAGGGATCACGCCAGAACTAACCACCTGTTTCATATAGATCTCACCGAAACCATTCAGTGCATCAGTTGCCTCCTGAAGTCTCAGTCCTGCAGATTCGATCAGCCCGATCACAGGTGCACCTGTTTTCAGTGCCAGATCATAAAGGCCTGCAATTTTCTTCGCATGCATTTCGCCAACGCTGCCGTTCAAAACGGACACGTCCTGGCTGTATACATACACAAGATTTCCGCCTATTACCCCATAGCCGGTAATTACACCGTCAGAAGGAGTTTCTGTCTGTTTCAGATTAAAATCAGTACTTCTCGCCGTAACGCGGGCACCAATCTCAACGAAACTGTTTTCATCGAGCAAAGCAGCTATTCTTTGACTCGCTTGTGAAGTAGTACTCATGTTTTCAGCCCTCCATTTTATATTAAAAAAATTATGACTTATCTCACAGGGACATAAAATCCCCATAATTATCTCTAGAAGTATACCACAAATAAGCCCCGCCGCAAAGAAGATTTTTAAGAATTTCCGGTAAAATTTTATTTTTCATACAAACTTCTTAAAAAACATATATATTAGGAAAAGAATTCCTCTTTTGAAAGCGCATATGAAACATTCAAAAAAAAATATTTCTTTATTTATTGTGTCTCTCCTCACCCTTACGCTTATTCTGACATTATTTCCGGTCTCTGTTTTTGCGGAAACAGCCGGAAACGATGAAATCACATTATACGCACAGGCAGCCGTGCTAATGGATGCCGACTCCGGCCGTATCCTGTATCAGAAAAACAGTGATAAAGTTCTTCCCATGGCAAGCACCACTAAGATCATGACCTGCATTCTGGCATTAGAATACGGAAATCTCGAAGATTATGCAAAGGCGTCTTCTTATGCTTCCAGCATGCCCAAGGTAAAGCTTTATGTGAAACCCGGAGAGTATTTCCGGCTGGGGGATCTGCTCTACTCGCTTATGCTGGAATCCCACAACGACGCGGCAGTAGTTATCGCCGAACACATTGCAGGAAGCACGGAAGCCTTTGCCGATATGATGAACCAAAAGGCAAGAGACATCGGTTGCTTTGATACTTTTTTTATCACGCCCAACGGTCTGGATGCCACTGCCGCCGCTTCTGACGGAAGCATCAAAGCCCACTCCACCACCGCTGCCGATCTGGCCCGCATCATGTCCTACTGCATTATGGATTCTCCCCAAAAAGATACTTTTTTGGAGATCACCCGGACCCCCTCTTATTCATTTTGCAGTTATCAGGAAAAAGACGGTTCCTTTACAAACAGCGGCAGGAGCTTTTCCTGCAATAACCACAATGCCTTTTTATCCATGATGGACGGCGCTTTATCCGGCAAGACAGGTTTTACCGGAAACGCAGGCTACTGTTATGTAGGCGCCCTCAGACAGGACCGGCGCACCTTCGTGGTTGCACTTCTGGCCTGCGGCTGGCCAAACAATAAAACCTATAAATGGAGCGATACCAAAGCGCTAATGCGTTATGGTCTGGATAATTTTGAATACCATTCCCTTGATGAAGCCTCCTACGACCCTTCTTTACTAAAATCCATCCCGGTCCGGGACGGACAGACTGCACACATTGGCGAACAGGCCTGCGTTCCCATAGAACTGCGCCGCAGTTCCCCTGCCGGGGAAGCTTCCGATGACAGTTCCGGTCTGCTATTGAAAAAAGGCGAAGAGATCCAGATAGACCTGCAAATCGAAAAAGAACTGGATGCCCCTGTTTATACAGGCACGGAGGTAGGACGCATCCGCTATTTAGTAGATGATGAGCCCTACCGTGTAGAATACATACTCACCACCAAAGATATCCCTGCAATTGATTATACATGGTGCCTGAAGCAGGTACTAAGAAGATTCAGTATTTATTCTTAAATATCAAGCTGGACGCTTGCCTCCTGCTCCGCCTGAATTTTAAATTCCTCGATCTGCACTGCAGAAAGTTCCGGCAGTTCTTCCAGCGATTTTACGCCAAAGCTGCGCAGGAATTCTTCTGTGGTGCCAAACAAAAGCGGACGTCCGGGGGCATCCATTCTTCCCACCTCGCAGATCAGCCCGAATTCCACCAGCCTGTTTACTGCATGGTCACAGCTTACGCCCCTGATCTTTTCGATCTCGGCTCTGGTGATCGGCTGCTTATAGGCAACAATCGATAATGTTTCCAGCAGCGTATCCGTCAACACATATTTTCTGGGCGTCTTGGCAATCTTTATCAGATACTCATACATCTCCGCCCTGGTGCACATCTGGAAGGATCCGTCAAGCTCCATCAATGTGATCCCGCATTCTTTCCGGTCATATTCTTCTTTTAATTCCAACAGCAGCTGCCTCGTGACCTTCTTGTCCTCTTCAATGACTTCCGCAAGCCGTTCAACCTCCACCGACTCTCCCATGGTAAAAAGAACGGCCTCAAGAATTGCCTTTTCCTTTTGTCTTTCCAATTGTGATCCCCCTGTGCTATTCATTTGCAGTTATGATAATGTCATCAAAAATATTCTCCTGCGCAATGAAGATCCGTCCCACCTTCATCATCTCCAGGATTACCAGAAAAGTAACTATGATTTCCATTTTGCTTCTTTGCTTTTCCAGAAGTTCCCTGAAGCTGAATGTCTTATGTGTATGGATATAATTCTCCACATAAGCTGTTTTCAGGTCCATATCCACTTCGTCCTTTTCAATCTGCCCGAAGGTGCTCCTCACCGGATCGATCTTATCTTCCTGCCTGCGCATGACCATCTTAAAAAGCTCATGGAGCTTCCCGAGATTGGCATCCCCTAAAAGCTCTTCCATATTGATCGGCGGCTTGTAATCCTCTATCTCCTTTGGAAGCGTCTTTTCTTTAAATAAAGTCCTTGCCGCGTCCACCTGCCTGTCCCTTAATTCATAGGACATATACTTGTACATCTTGTATTCCAGCAGCTTCTGGACCAGCTCGGCTCTTGGGTCTTCCTCTTCCCCATCCTCATTTACTTCCTTGGGAAGGAGCATTTTACATTTGATATCCAAAAGCGTTGCAGCCATAACGAGAAATTCGCTCATCACGTTCATGTCTTCTCTCTCCATGGCCTTTATGTAATCCAGATATTGCTCGGTAATTTCCACAATCGGGATATCATAGATATCCACCTTATTCTTTTCGATCAAATGCAGCAGAAGATCCAATGGTCCTTCAAAAACCTGCAGTTTCACTGATAATGCCATCTCGGGATCTTCCTCCTTTATGCCCTGTCATACCTGAAACACCCGCCTATTTTAACACGGATTCCCCCTGCCAGTCAATGTCTGGAAGTTATCAGTTTCCCTTAAACCGGATTACCACCAGCTCTCCCGGATTAAAGATCCTGATGGGCAGGGTATGGCTGCCCAGCCCTCTGCTTAAGACCATTGTTGCCTTTCCTTCCTTAAAAATCCCGCCGTCATATTGGGGGAACAGCTTCATGGCAGGAGAAATGACTCCGCCCAAAAAGGGCAGCCGCATCAGCCCCCCATGCACATGACCGGATACCACGAGATCAGCCCCCCATGCAGCATAATCCTGGAAGTAATCCGGATTATGGGCGATCAGTACAGAATACCTTGTCCTTTCAGGGCATCCTAAAAGCTTTTCCATATAGCCCGCTTCCATTGCTTTATGATGGAACTTTCCATAGTATTCCCTGCCGATCTCCAGTCCGTAAATATCTACTCCCAGTTCCTGCAGCTGCACTTTCTCATTGACCAGATGCCGTATTCCGGCTTGTCTGATCTCCCTTATATAGCTTTCGTAAATATCGCCGTATTCTTCCGGATAAAGCCTTGTCTTATGTTCATGGTTCCCATTTCCATAATAAACCGGATAACGCTGTGCCAGGCGGCAGAGCAGCCCGCTGGCTGTATCTGTCTCCTGGCCTTTTCCTGCTGTAAACATATCTCCTGCAGCCAGAATCAAGTCCGGGTGCATACGGTCGATAGCCTTTATCAGCTTTTGGTTTCCTTTTCCATAGGACTTGCTGTGCAGGTCGGAAAGGAGAACTGCGCAAAAGCTTTTTCCAATCCGCCCGTCACTGCATTGATATTCTCTTATCACAAAATGATTACCGTCAATAACCATGACAATAAGGAAAAAAACTGCCACGATCACTGCCGCAATAATTAGTATTTTTAACATCTCAAACCTTCCTGTGTAAAAATTGTTTTTACCATCTTACCACAAGATCTAAAAGCTGCAAAACAGTTTCCACACTTTTATCAGATAATCTTTATAACCGGCTTTTTCAATCGTCACGTCTGACAAAATGGAAACGCTCCCGATCCGCTGTCCATCCATCGTATACACCGCTTCTCCCACTGCGTCTCCCCTGTTTATGGGTGCTTCCACGCCCTCCGGCAGGGAAATGGTCTTTTCGATGGTACTTAAGTCGCTCCCTTTAATATCCAGATACCGGAAAGGCTCCTTATAAACCAGCGCAGCTTCCTCCTGCACGCCGCCCTTTACCGGCAAGGATGGCAATTTTTCATTATTGGGATCTTCGTACAACGCACTGACGCTGTACCCATAATCAAGCAGTGCCATGGCATCCCGGAAGCGGGTTTTGTTGCTGGGGGAGCCAAGCACAACACCGATCAGATCGATATTGTCTTTGCTTGCCGTGGCTGAAAGACAATATAATGCCTTGCTGGTGGAGCCTGTTTTCAACCCGGTGGTCCATTCGTACATCTTAAGAAGCTTATTGGTGCTGGACAAGGTAAAGTTACTGCTTCCCTGCCGGGTCACATGGGTAATGTCCTCCATCCAGATCTTCGTGTAGTTTAACACCTCCGGGTATTTGGTGATCAGCTCTCTGGACATCAGCGCAACATCCTTGGCGGAGGTGTAATGGTTATCCGATTCCGTCAGCCCGCAGCAATCTTCAAAATGGGTATTCTGCAGCCCCATGTCCGCCGCCCGCTGGTTCATCAATGCAACAAATTCTTCTTCGCTTCCTGCAATGAATTCCGCCGCTGCAACGCTGGCATCATTGCCTGACGCCACTGCAATACATTTGATCAGTGTTTCAAGGGTCTGCACCTCCCCTTCTTCCAGAAATACCTGCGATCCTCCCATGGACTTGGCATAGGCGCTTGTCATGACCTCACTGTCCAGCCGGATCCTTCCCGATCCCAGATGGTCAAAAATAACAAGCAAAGTCATGATCTTGGTAATGCTCGCCGGGCTCCTTCGTGTATCGGCATCCTGTTCACAGATCACCTGTCCGGTGGATGCTTCCATCAGTATGTATGAGGGTGCTTCCAGCGTTGGTGCCGCTGCCGCAATCATGGAATGAAACGGTGCCAGCAGCAAAAAAATAAAACATATCGCATAGCACAGGGTAACTTTGAAAAATCTTTTCACGTAACTGTTCTCCCCTTATGTATTCTATTACTATGGATATGTTTTATTTATTTTTAAAATGCAAGTCCTGCGTTACTATTCTCATACGACTGTGAACAGTTTAATACCACCTGGTCCAAAAAGAATGATATGCCTCTACCAGCTTATCCCTGCGTTCCTTTATGCTGTCATGGAAAATATTGTAAAGCTTGATCACGTAATCAATCGTCACCAGAATCATCACTACCACACATGCCCTGATTCCCCACTGCCTGTTATACATATCCACAAAATCAAGGATACGAGAATGAAGAAAAGTGATAATGATAATCGCATAAAATCCCCATGCAATGGTACTTTCCAGACAAATGATCCCCTGATAATTACAGGGCTTCTCGTGATAGTCCCACCACACTTCGCCAAGCAGCCGCTTCATCAGCCGCCCAACCACATATTCAAACAGCGTCGCCAAAACCGCACCTGCGAAATAAAGCGCTACCAGATTACTGCCAAGCGGATGGAGGATCAGATAACCTACCACGCCGCCAAAACCATAGATCGGGCAAAACGGTCCCCTGCCAAATCCTCTGTTCGTAAGCTTTCTGTTACAAATTGACATATAAATGGACTCAACTACCCATCCCATAACACTGTAAACGATAAACGCCGCAACTAAATGATATACATCCATTCCAAAAAATTCTTTTGCCCACATTTGACTCATCTCCCTTTGATCTTTCAAATTGTTACTAAAATATATAACGTGGCAAACATATATTTTTCTTCAAAAAAAGAAAGAGTTTATATAACCTTATGTAAAAGTCCTCATAACACAAAAAAGAATCCTGCTTGCAGGATTCTCCGCCTGCGGCGGGTCGCTTCAGCGACATCCTTCCTCTCCGCCGCAGTGCGATCATTGTTTCTTGTCATATAGGAATTTCGGAGAAATCTCCTATATGACAAGAAAGCCCCTGCATGTATCCATCAGGGACTTTACAATGTACGCATATTAATTGTATTTACGTTTTCTTGCTGCTTCAGATTTCTTTTTACGTCTTACGCTGGGCTTCTCGTAATGTTCTCTCTTACGAATTTCCTGCTGAATACCAGCCTTTGCACAGCTT
>ERZ808054.1941-NODE-1941-length-9955-cov-2.968313_pt1 | contig 9955 bp, 7 predicted proteins | sample MGYA00380201_ERZ808054 | MGnify/ENA primary metagenome ERZ808054 (study PRJEB31490, sample SAMN06133419) | mouse gut metagenome | isolation source: Z5_2 | host: mice | place: China: Chengdu | collected 2015-05 ... | reverse complement strand
AAGCCATCCTTTTTTTAGCTTCATATCACTACCTCCTGTATCTTTTACAAATTATTCTTTAAAACCAAACAGCCCTTTTGTCAGGGCATCCGCCCGCTTCACTGCCTCTTCGCGGCTAACCGCCGGGGAAAGGAAAAAGCGCTGCTCCTCCCCCTCTCTATATGGATACCAAAGCATTACCTCACGGAATATCCCTCTTACCTGAATACTTCCGAGCGGCAGAATCTGACGTACCCTGCACTCGATATTGACCGGGCTCTCTGCAATGCCGGGGACGGATATCTCGCGGGAGGGCAGGGGCGTCAAATGCATTTCTTTGAACTTGTCAATGTCCCTGCCGGAGCGTACACCGCAGTAGTCGGTGGCGGAAACGAGCGCTTCTGTCGTCAGATTTACAACAAATTCACCGGACTGCTCGATCATGTGATAGGAGTAGCGCTCCGGGCGCACCGAAATGGAGAGCATTGGCGGATTCGTGCAGACGGTTCCCGCCCATGCGACCGTGATGATGTTTGGTTTTCCCTGCAGGGCGGGATTCTTACATTCCGGGTCAACGCCGCCGTTATACTGGCAGCTCACCATAACGGCGGGCAGGGGATAGAGCATATTGCCGGGTTTGAATGCGGATTTTGACATAGCGGTTCCTTTCGTATATAAAATGGATGATGCATCACTTCATCAGAATATCCATCAGATAGGCGTAGACATCTTCGTTCTGCTTCTTCCAATTGTTGCAGACTGCCTCCGCCTGTTCCTTATTCTTCACGGTCAGCGTCAGGTCGATCAGATTTGTGTCATGCACGCGGAACTGGCAGCGCACAGCGTAATCCTGATTCGGGGTTTTATAGTAGTCCGCGATGACAGAGTTGACCGTGCGCAGTTCCAGTTTGTTTTTCTCAAAATAGGCGATCGTGTCGTGCTCGATGGCGTCCGTGATCTTGTCGCGGAAAAAGCCGAGAGTCTCTTTTCCGGCTGCCGTGATGTAGTACTGGGTGTTGCTGTGGGTGGATTCCGTGCGGATCAGACCGGAGTCGGTGAGGTCGTTTAAGACCTGCTGTACACGGAAATAATCGGTGTATTCCTGCTCGAGAAAAAAGTCAGAAATCTGTGTGTTGGTCAGTGGAAAATCCACCTTATCGAGCATGTTTAAAATGGTAAGCTTATATATGGTAAATGGTTCAGCCATGTGATTCCTCGTTTCTATAATATTTTCCCTGCCAGATATTCCGTTCGCGCATGCGCTTTTGAATCGTGTTTAAAACGCGTTTCTTGTCCGTGCTCCAGAGCGGTGCGATAAGAAGGCTCCGCGGTCCGTCTCCGGTGAGGCGGTGTATTACCATTTCCGGCGGGAGCAGTGCGAGACAGTCAATGACGAAATCGCAGTATTCCTCCAGCGAAAAGAGGGGGAACGGTTCTTTCTCATAGAGCATTCCCAGATCGGTATTCTTTAACACATGGAGCAGCTGCAGCTTTACGCCCTGGACCGGAAGCCCTGCGACATAGGAGACGGATGCGCGCATCATTTCTTCTGTCTCGTTCGGAAGCCCCAGGATTAAATGTGTAATCACGTCGATTCCGCGGGAGCGCAGGTCGGATACGGATTTCTCGTACTGTGCGAGTGTAAAGCCGCTTCTTATAAAGCGAAGTGTGTCGGCGTGGATGGTCTGTAGGCCAAGCTCCACCCAGACGGGTTTTATCTGATTCAATTCTGCCAGCAGATCGAGTACGGGCTCTGGAAGGCAGTCGCAGCGCGTCGCGATGGAAAGAGCTGCGATATCGGGATGAAAAAGCGCCTCTGTGAACAGGGAACGCAGCACGTCTACAGGGGCGTAAGTATTGGTGTATGCCTGAAAATAGGCGATATATTTGCGGCAGTCAGACTTCTTTTGTATGCGTTCCTTTGCCTGCGCAATCTGCTCTGTTACAGAGAGTGTGGGAGCGGAGGCAAAATCGCCGCTGCCTCCCGCACTGCAGAAAATGCAGCCGCGGGTGTCAAGACTGCCGTCGCGGTTGGGACAGGTCATACCGCCGTTTAAGGAGAGACGGTAGATCTTTTCCCCGAATGTCTTCTTAAGGTATGCGTCTAAGGAGAAGTAACGCTTGTCTCCCCAGAATGCGGGATAGGGCTGTTCGCGCGAGTCTGCGGGGCAGCCCGCTGCAGAAATATTCATAAAATCCTCCTTGTTTTCCGAAGGAAAATGCGACTGCCACTGCATGGAGCAACGCCCAGCAAGCTGTGCAGGATTTTCCTCCTTGTTTTCCTTTCAGATTCACTTGCGTTTCTCTGTTGTAAGTCCATTTTATTGCATTCCGCGCCTTTTCGGAATGGACATTTTCACTTAATTTATGCCATTTCTTGTTCTTACAAAATTTTATCTTTCTTTACAGAATATTCATATTTTGCATATAATTCTTAATATTTTTCATTCCCACTGGCCTTTTGCATCATTTACTATCATTTCGATATCTGCTATACTTATAAATATGAAAAAATGTGTATTGAGGAAAACAATGTGTCATAAAAAGCACGACCGCACGATAAGGCAGCAGCTTCTTCTGATTACGCTGTCCTTTTCTATTTTAATGGGGGCTGTCATCTCGTTCGCCTGTTACTACACCTATCATCGTTTTTTGAAGCGCAGCCTGATACAGACCACGGACACGGAGCTTCTGTTCTTATCCGATTATATCGACAATGAACTGAATAATATCGACGAGCTGGTGCGCTACTGCCAGACCAACAGCAAGATCAACGCTTTCGTAGAGTCCAGTGACAACGCTTCCACCAGAAAGCGCATCGAAGCATATGAGGCGCTCGCGGAATACTGTCAGACCAACACCTCCTCGTCCTATCTCCACCGCGTTGTCATCACGAACCTTGCGGAACGCTACATTCAGGTAGTTGCGGCAAACTATTCGAGCACGGTCAATATTGCGCACTCCCTGCCGGAACAGACCTTCTACGAGGAATTGCTTGCTCCCGATTATGAGGACTACAATATCGGCTTTCTGCCGGACGTCTTCTATCCCGGCAGAACCAAGACCATCACGCCGTTGCTCAAGCCGATCACCTACAAGTTCAGTTCGAGCCTGGGCGGCTACATATTTATAGAAGTAAGCGACGATCTGTTCGCCGATGCACTGTCAAACACCTACAGCGGGGACGGCGGTCTGCTCTATCTCACGCTGGGAGAACACACCTATCTGTATACGGACGGAACCTTTACGGAAGCGGACTGCGACTACACGCGCCTTTCCCCAAGCGCCTATACTGTGGAAAGCACGAACGCTTCCGTGAGCCACATCCGTGATTCGGGCGGCACGGAATATGTAGTCGTGACAGAAGAACTAAAGCACTCCGGCTGCTATGTCAGCCAGCTCATCTCCCCCGAGCAAATGTATCCGAACCAGCCGGGCTTTCTTTTACTGCTCATGCTGATTTTCCTTCTGCTTCTGGCGTCCGGTATTCTCCTAAACAGGCTTCTTGACCGCACGATCAATCTGCCTGTCGCGCAGATCAAACGGCGTCTGATCCGCATTTCCGAGGGCGACTTTTCCAGGGACACCTCGATTGAATGGGCGCACGAATTCGGCGACATCGGAAAAGGCGTCAACGATCTTGCCGAGAATGTAGACCGCATGATCCAGACGACCTTAGCGGACGAGAAGCAGAAACGCGATCTTGAATACAAGCTACTGCAGAGCCAGATCAACCCGCATTTCCTGTATAATACGTTAAACTCCATCAAATGGATGGCTACCATCCAGGGGGCGACCGGAATCATGGAAATGACGACCGCTCTTTCCCGCCTGTTAAAGAGCATTGCCAAGGGAACCAAGCTGCTGATCCCGCTGCGCGAAGAACTTGCGCTCGTACAGGATTACTTTACGATCCAGCAATACCGCTACGGCGGCACGATCCACATGACGGTCACTGTGGACGACGATACACTCTTAGGCTGCCAGATCATCAAGTTCACGCTGCAGCCGCTTGTGGAAAACGCGATTTTTCACGGCATCGAGCCGACCGGGACCTCCGGGGAGATCACGCTCCACCTTTACCCGGCAGGTGAAAATGATCTGCGCATTGACATTACCGACACCGGAGTCGGTATGTCAGAAGAAAAGATAACCAGAATTTTAAATGATGAATCGGTGAATACATCCGACTTTTTCAAAGAAATCGGCATCAGTAATGTACACAAACGTCTTCAATATGAATTCGGCTCTTCCTACGGCATCACCATCACAAGCAAATTGGGAGAGTACACGACCATGTCCATTCTGATTCCGCGCCAAAAGGAGAATGCTTCCAATGTATAAATTATTGATTGTTGATGATGAACCGCTTGTACAGGTCGGAATCAAGTCCATGCTTCCATGGGAATCCATGCAGATCGAGATCTCAGGAATTGCCTCCAACGGTCAGGCTGCGCTTTCCCTCATAGAAAATGATATGCCGGACATCGTGATTACCGATATCAAAATGCCGATCATGTCCGGGCTTGAGCTCTGCCGTACCGTAAACGAGCGTTTCGGCGATCAGGCCCCCGCTTTCATCATTTTGACAAGCTACGAGGATTTTGAGATGGCAAGGGAAGCGCTTACCTGCCGCGTCTCCGATTATCTGGTAAAGCTTGACCTGACCCCGGATGTCCTGCGCACTTCGATCGAGCGCATCCTCCCACGGCTTGAAAAGTCATCCGCAAAAAAGGTGCCCGAAGAGCGGCTGACGCTCTACTCCTACCACGACAAGTTCTTCATCAGCCTGCTGCACAATCTTTTCGAGAACCGCGAACAATTTCTGCTGCAGTGCCGGGAACTTAAGATCGATTTTTCTTCCGCAGGCTATGTCTGCTGCTACTGCGAGATCGTAAACGACAGCACAGAACCGCTCTCCGATGAAAAGCAGATAAATCTGTTTCACAGTTCCTTCCAAATGAGCAGAGAGCTTTTTTCCAAGTATCTGTCCTGCTATGACATGGTGCTCGATCTTCATCATTTCGCGCTCATCTTCTGTTTTGCCGATGATGCGGGCGATTCCTTCCGCGAAAGCCTGCACAGTGCAATCACGGATGTAGGAAGTCAACTGCATAATTACTTCAATGTTTCCCTGCACGCGGGCGTCGGCATCTGGGTCACCGATCCGCTCGCCATCACAGATTCTTATCAGTATGCGCGCGACGCCTTTTCCAACGTGTCCGTCTCCTGCCCGACGGCATTTTTTGATGACTGCCAGAAGACGGAGGACTACAAAAAGTCCTTCAATTTCGCCATTTTCAAGGATGATCTGGCACAAGCCTACGAGGAATTCGACGCGGATAAGCTTTTCGATACGCTGACCGAAATCATCGACCTGTTCGCCGCGCACCCGGGGCATCACCTGCAGGCGCTTGACTGTGCAAGCAATATCTTATATTTATCGATTTCGCTTCTTCCCGGCGGCGAAGAGATCGTATCCGGTATTTTCCGGGACAGACCGGACAATTACCGCACGCTCTATAAGATGACAACGACAGAACAGGTCATCGACTATCTGACCTATTTCCGCGACAGCCTGTGCGAAATTTTCCGCGAACGCAGGAAGGAATCCCGCAAGCCGATCGTCTCGCAGGTAAAGCACTACATCGAGGAGCACGTGACGGAACGCCTCTCCTTAAACGAAGTCGCTGCAGTCTTTGCGATCAGCCCGAATTACTTAAGCCAGCTCTTTAAGAAGTACAACGACATCGGCTACAACGACTATGTGACGCAGTGCAAGATCGATGAGGCGCGCAAGCTGCTCGCCAGCGGGGAATATAAGGTCTACGAGGTCGCGGAAATGCTGGGCTTTGTCAGTGCGTTCTACTTCAGCAAGGTATTCAAGAAGGTCGTCGGCGTGCCGCCTACGGAGTATATGCAAAAATAAAACTCCTACCAGTGAAGCGTATGACCGACCTCCGTCGTCTCTTCCTTGTCAAAGACAATCACATTTCCAAAGCCAAGACATCCGTCAGCTTCCACAAGGTCTGTCGGCGAATTGACTTCCTGATGGCAGAAGATCACCACATATTCTTTTTGATCCAGCGTAAGCTTGACCGCTTCTGCCATCGCATCGGGATAGACCGTCCCTTTTAGGGCGGAAGATACCGGGATTTTCTCACAATGCAGTGTGGGAAGCTCCCCCCTGGCTCCCGCGTGGATGACGATCAGGCATGACGTAAAACCCTCGCCGCCCCATACCGCGGTCACTGTCTCATTTTCTTCCTCATGATTGTAGCGTCTCGACAGATGCGTCGTCTTTTTAGACAGTTCCACTCCACTTAAGAAGGTAAGCGCCGCATCGGCACTTTTCCCGTCATAATGCACTGCAGAACCGTCAAGCGTCACACTCCCCTCATTGTTAAAATGAAAATAACTTTCATAGGTATGTCTGCCCGTTGCATAACACTCGTCCATCACAATATAGACATCCGGGCGCAGATAGACAATTTTGCGGTTCACGAAGACACCCTCCGGCAGATAGCCCAGATGCCCCGCCTGCACGAACTCGAAGCGCTCTTTTGTCACGAACTGCTGCTTGACCGGGGCGGACAGCCTGCTGCACTCCCATGAATCCTTGCAGACCGTAAACAGCTTTCCGTCTACCGTGATCGTGTTGTGCATCGTAGGATCCTTGTATTCACAGCGCTTTTCCCCGAAAACATAGGTATATCTGCCGCCGTCCATCAGGACATCCTCGCCGTTTGCCACAAGGTCAATGTGGAGCTGATCGGAATGACCGTGTCCCGCTCCGATCGTGCCGCAGTGCAGATGCATCAGATTCGCGTTCCTGCCCCAGTCGGAACGGAAATAGTAATTTCCGGTATCGGCAAGTGCCGCCGAAGTAAATTCCGGCTCGCATACCGGAAGCATTTCAAACGCACGTATTCCCTCTGCGCCAAGTTCCCACGCCGACTCGAAATCCGGCTTGTCATACGCCCCATGCTTTAGAACGCCGTCCGCCAGCCAATATGCCGCACGGCATAACGCGGGGCTGATATCAAAGTCATCACTGTCACCCATCATGAACTCGTGATGGTCGGGCTTCTGCCAGATGAGATTTGCATATGACATACGCTTCACGCAGTCCTTTATCGTTTCCGGCAATTCCATACCGTTCTTCTCTGCAAGACAGACCACATCCAGATAGCATTTAAGCACCTCATTGTGGTACATCGGCGACTGCTCCCACTCCACGCCGTCCGGCATCACTGCCATGCGCGCCAGTTTTTCCAGATGGTCGACAGCTATGCGGACATACTCTTTTGTCGTCTCGCTCTTTGGCAGTGTCAGCGCAATCTCAAAGAGCCCATGATTCTCGATCACGCCCCAGTTGCTGATCAGGCGGTACGGTGAGTGCATGGAAATCAGATAGCGCGCATGCACATGCAGGCATTCCCCAAACAGAGTCACGAGCTCATCCGTGACCGCAGGGCTGTCCTTAAAATAATAAAAAGCTTTCGTCCAGTACTCCCCGCGGAATCCCGCTTCCAGGATGCGCCATGTCGTTTTTTTATTCTCCTCCGTCAGCGGATTTGTGAGAATCCAGTCCTTTAGCATATCTGCATAGCACTTTGCATATTTTTCATCCCCGGTGAGCTGATACGCCTGCCCCAGCGTAATAAAATATCTGTGACGGTTGAACTGCCAGACATATTCCGGGTCGCCGCCGGGATTGTAGTCCCACTGTATTTTATCGCCGTAGCACACCGGATCGTCAAGCTGCTCCAGATCGTGTTCCGTATTGAAAAGAAATTCATGCTGACAGAATTTGTCGGCATAGGCAATCACTTCTTTCGCCTCTTTTTCATAATTTTCCCAGCAATAGTCCGCGACCGCCTTTGCGTCATCCAAAAAATGCCACTCGTATCCCCGCTGTAAAAATTCCTGTTTTGTCATGCTTCTTCCTCCCATGCACTTTTTGCTTCTGCCGATACCGTTTCGGCGCCGCTTACGCGCCACGTCTCTTACCAGTACTGGTTCCAGTCCTTGCGAAGTCTTGTCAGCGCTTCCATGTAAAAGTAATCGCCCCAGATGTTGCACTCGTCGACGCCGTAGTGATTACAGGTATTGTACGGCGAATGATTGGAATATGTCGCGTGCAGCACGAGTCCGTTGGACTCTGCCTCATCCCGCACTGCATAGTGATCGTAGAGGGCTTTTACCATCTTCCTTGCAAGCCTCGTATAATAAGCCGCCTCCTCCTGTTTTAAATATTTGCTCATCTCAAGCAGTCCGCACGCCGCAATGGCAGCGGAGGAAGAATCCCTCGGCTGCTCGTCGCCGTCCGTAAACTCAAGATCCCAGTACGGAATCAGATCTTTTGGCAGGTGGTTCAGATAATACTCCGTAACACGACGAAATTTCTCAATATAATCCTCGCGTCCCGTGTAGCGGTAAGCGCACGCCATACCATAGACGCCCCACGCCTGTCCTCTCGCCCATGCCGAGCCGTCGCGGTAACCCTGACAGGTCGCCCCGTGATCCGGCGCTCCGGTCTTCATATCGAAGAAAAAGGTATGCCAGGTGGAGTCATCTTCCCGGATCACATTTGCCACCGCCGTATGAATATGCCGCTCCGCAATCTCGCGGTATTTTCCGTCTCCCGTCTCCTCTGTCGCCCAGTAGAGAAGCGGAAGGTTCAGCAGGCAGTCGATAATCAGACGGTAATTTTCCGGGGCATCCATCGGTCCCCACGCCTGAATAAATTCGCCGACGGGATGATAACGTGTGATGAGCTGATCCGCAGCCAGAAGGGCAGCCTCCCTCGCCTTTTTATTCCCTGTCAGCTTATAAGCCGCCACACACGACGGCGTATAGAGAAATCCCATGTCGTGATGGTCGACCTCGATTTTATTTTTAATACGGTTGTAGAATGATTCCACCTGAACCGACGCCGCCGCTTTGAACGCTTCCGCCCGCTTTAAGAGCGCCACCTTCCCGTCCGCCCCCTTCTTCTCTGCCATATCCATGCAATACTCGTAGGAAAGCCAGATTTCTCCCGTCCAGAAACCGTTCGTCCAGTCTGTATTATCAATCGGCTCATAGAAATTGTTCACGCTGTATGCGTTTTGAAAACGTTCGGTAAACCGCGGCAGATTGCGCTCCACCTGTCCGCAGGAGAAACGAAGCGCCGCATCGATCTCCTCATTTGAAATTTCCGGATATCCGGCAAGCTTATCCTTTTTCTCTTCCATAGAAATTTTCCCTCCCTCAAAATACGAAATATCTTTCACAGATACCTTCATTCTATCCTGCTCCCGAAAAAAGGAAAATGTACAATCTTGCACATTTCATATAATTTTCATATCTGTTCGGAAACTTCAAAAAAATTGATAGGTTTCAGCGGAAAAATGACATGGCAGTACCCCCGCTCTTATGCTAGGATAAACTCATCACAGATGCGCCGTGACACGCGCGCATCTAAAGAAGAGGAGGATTTCCCATGCTTTATCCACAGACCAACAAGGCAAGAAATATCATCTGTTTGAACGATCTCTGGAAGTTCCGTCTTCTGAGGCAGGAGTCGGATTTCACACCCGGAATGATTTTAGAGGATGACTTTGAATGGATTGCGGTTCCCGCATCCTATAATGACCAGAAGGAAGACCCTGCCTACCGCAGATATGCCGGACTTTCCGTCTATCAGCGCGAGGTCACACTTCCCGCGATTTTTTCCGGCGAACGCAGTGTGCTCCGCTTCGACGCTGTCGCAAACAGCGCCGTGATCTATCTGAACGGTGACGAAATCGGCTCGCACAAGGGCGGTTATCTGCCGTTCGAAATTGAGCTTACGCCGTATCTAGCCGCAGGGGAGACAGGGCTTCTCACCGTCTTAGTCGACAACCGCGTCAACCGTTCCACACTTCCGGTCGGCAATGAAAAGGGAACCGCCTTTTTCGGCTCCGACAACGCCGGGATTCCAAGTGTGGAA
>ERZ808054.1940-NODE-1940-length-9969-cov-4.711181_pt1 | contig 9969 bp, 9 predicted proteins | sample MGYA00380201_ERZ808054 | MGnify/ENA primary metagenome ERZ808054 (study PRJEB31490, sample SAMN06133419) | mouse gut metagenome | isolation source: Z5_2 | host: mice | place: China: Chengdu | collected 2015-05 ... | reverse complement strand
GCTCTATCGTACCGATTGGTCCCCTTCTCTGTTTCGCTATGATAACTTCTGCAATCCCTCTCTTCTCTGAATCCTTATTGTAATATTCATCTCTGTAAAGAAACATAACCAAATCCGCATCCTGCTCTATGGCCCCAGATTCACGCAAATCTGAGAGCATGGGCCTGTGATCCGGCCTCTGCTCCACTGCACGGCTGAGCTGAGAAAGTGCCACCACCGGCACATTCAACTCTCTTGCAAGAGCCTTCAATGCACGGGAAATATCGGATATCTCCTGCTGTCTGGAATCCGATCCCCGGCCGCTGCCGCTCATCAGCTGCAGATAATCGATAATGATAATCTGCAGATTGTGCTCCAGTTTATATTTTCGGCACTTAGAGCGAAGCTCGGAAATACTGATGCCCGGAGTATCATCAATGATCAAATTGGACTTCCCGATCACGCCGGCACTCTCAATCAGTTTCTCCCACTCTGCATCAGAAAGATTACCGGTGCGCAAATGCTGAGAGTCCACCCGGGATTCCAGCGAAAACAAACGGTTCACCAGCTGCTCCTTGCTCATTTCCAGACTAAAGATTGCCACCGTCTGGTCTGACTTAAATGCCATGTACTGTGCAATATTCAGGACAAAAGCCGTTTTTCCCATAGAAGGCCTGGCTGCCACCAAAATAAGATCCGAGGGCTGCAGACCTGCTGTCCTGTAGTCCAGATCGATAAAACCAGTTGCAAGCCCTGTCACATTCCCATTGTTTTTAGATGCCTTCTCAATCTTGTCCATGGCATTCATGACAATCTGCCTGATCGGGACAAATTCACCGGTATTCCGCTTCTGCACCAGCTCAAAAACACGCTTTTCTGTGTCCTCTAAAATAACCTCAAGGCTTTCCTTTCCGGCATAACATGTATTTGCAATCTCTTCATTCAGCCGGATCAGTTTCCTGAGCGTTGCCTTCTCCGCCACTATATTGGCATAATATTTAATGTTAGCGGATGTAGGAAGACCAGTTACCATGGCTGCAATAAACTCCAGACTGCTGGTTTCAGGCGGAACATCCTTTTCCCTGAGCCGGTCCTGCAGCGTTACCGGATCAACCGGCTTTCCCTCATCATTTAATTCCACCATGGCATCGAAGACCACGCCGTACTGCTTGCTATAAAAATCATCCCCGCATATCAACTCAGAAGCAACCGTAATCGCCTCCCGGTCCACGATCATGGCACCGATCACCGACTGCTCTGCTTCTATATTGTGCGGTAATACCCTTTTTAAAAGGGCTTCTTCCGCTGCTGCCATTCCCCTATCAGCCCTTCCATAACACTTATCCTATAGTTCCGTCACCTTAACCGTAAGCTTTCCCGTTACCTTGGGATGAAGTTTGACAGCCACCTCAAAAACTCCGAAGCTTTTAATGGGCTCCGGGAGGACGATCTTCTTTTTGTCAATTTCCCTGCCGCACTGCTCCTTGTAGCTCTGGGCAATTTCCTTGGAAGAAACGGAACCGAAAGTCCTTCCCCCCTCCCCCGCTTTGATGGAGACTACCACCTGATCCTTTTCCATCAGCTCAGCCAGTGCCTTTGCTGCATCCAGGCTTTCCTGCGCGATCTTTTCTTTGTTGGCATTCTGAAGCTTCAGCTCATTCATATTTTTACTGTTTGCTTCTATGCCCAGCTTTTTGGGCAGCACAAAGTTCCTCGCATACCCATCACTTACCTCCACAACTTCACCCTTCTTGCCGAGCTTTTTTACATCCTCTAATAATATAACTTTCATTTCTATTCCTTTCTTTCGTCTGATTTACTCTATTACCAGATCGCCTTCTGCAATCATTTTGTCCAGCGTTCCCTTTAAAATACCAATGCCTTCAAAAATGGATACTCCGTTTAACTGGCAGCCTGCCGCGCTTAGGTGACCGCCGCCGCCCATCTTTTCCATAATGACCTGCACATTGATCTCATCAATGGACCGGGCGCTGACAAAAATCTGGTTCTGGTATTCCGTCAGCACAAAGCTGGCTTTCACCCCTCTGATATTCAAAAGCTCATTGGCAGCCTGCGCCCCCATGATCGTCGGGCTTTCGATCCCTTCACTGCTACAGGTTGATACAGCAAAAACATCCCTGTAAATTTCCGCCTGACTGACTGCATCCGCCTTGGTCTTATATTCAATAGCTTCCTCGCGGAAAAGCTTGCGCACTCTGGTCACATCCGCTCCATTCCTGCGCAGGAATGCTGCCGCTTCAAAGGTTCTCACACCGGTCTTGGTCATAAAATTACTGGTATCGATCATAATACCGGAATACATACAATCTGCTTCCTCCGGTGAGATCTTAATGCTCTCCCCGATATACTGCAAAATCTCAGAAACCATCTCGCATGCAGAAGAAGCATATGCCTCTACATAAGATAAAGTGGCGTTTTCAATCACTTCCGTTCCCTGCCTGTGGTGGTCTAATACCACTATAGACTTGCACATCCGAAGCAACTCCGGACATTCTGTGATAGAAGGCTTATTCACATCAACAACCACCAAAACCGTGTTGCTTCCCGCAAGCTCGATGGCCTGCTGGCTGCCAATGATCATATCCTCCTGATAATCCTCATGTTTCTTAAAGGAATCTACCATGGGTCTTAAGGAAGTGCTCACATCGTTCAGAACGATATATGCCTTACGCTCCAAAGTGGTCGCTATCCGGTAAATACCCACAGCAGCGCCAAAGCTGTCCACATCCGCCATCCGGTGCCCCATGATCAGCACCCTTTCTTTTCCTGTAATGATCTCACGAAGCGCCTGTGCCTTCACCCTCGCCTTTACCCTGGTGCTCTTTTCCACCTGCTGGCTCTTCCCGCCATAGTAGGTGATCTCCTGGGGAGTCTTCATGACCGCCTGGTCACCGCCTCTGCCCAGCGCAAGCTCAATGGCATTTCGGGCAAATTCAAAGTTCTGGGCATATGTCAGCCCGTCCAGCCCCATGCCAATACTGATGGTCACAGCCATCTCATTGCCGATGTTCACCGTCTTGACCTCATCCAACAGGTCAAATTTATTCTCCCTGAGAAGCTCTGTCGCCTTTTTGCGGAGAATTACCATATACTTGTCCTTCTCCAGCTTCTTACAGATACCATCCAGCGCCGACACATATTTGTTCACCTTCCGGTCGATCAGCGCCACCAGCAAGGAACGGCGGACTTCCTCCACGCTGTCCAACGCTTCATCATAATTATCAAGATAAATCAAGCCCACTGCCAGACTCTGGTCATCCACTTCCTGCAGCGCGATCCGCAATGCTGTCTCATCAAATAAATAAAATGCAATCAGGTAGCCGCCTAAATTTTCCCCATCCACAATGTCGCTGCTGACCAGCATGTCCTCTAAGGAAATCTTCCGCATTTTGACAACATAATTGCTGTTCTCATAAAAAACATCCATCTCTACCCGGTTCTGCTCTGCCGGAAGACGCTCCTTTGTCACAGAAGGAAATATTGACGTGATAGACTTTCTATAGCCCTTTTCCTTATGTACGGTCCTTTCAAATGCCTCATTGGTCCAGACAATCTTCCCTGTTTCATCCAGCATGGCATAAGGAAGCTCCAGTTCCCGGAGCAACACCTTCTGGATCTGCCCATACTGGGTCGCAAAGCTGACCAGTTCATTGATGATGACTGGCTTGTTATAAAACTGCAAAGACAAGACCACGGCAAAATAAAGAAGCAGAAAACAAGTCACAACCAGCCCTGACGGCACATTGATCAAATACACCACCAGATTCACAACTGCAAGCAAAAACCCAAGATATAAAGAAGTCTGTACATACTTTTTCAGCCTTCCCTTTAGCTTAATCTTACTTTTTAATGGAGCCATTCCCAGAATATCCTTCTCTAATCCTTTTGTAATAATATGCCATTTATTATATACATCAAGTTATTATACCATTTTTCCAGTCAGGTTTCCACATGATTCTTAAAGAGGTTTTCGACATTTTTAGCACACGCCTCTGTACATAAAAACGGCTGCCTTCCGGCAGCCGCTTATCTTACTCAAATGATTCATGCTATGCCTGTATTCATTAGTCCTGAACATAAGGCATTAATGCAATGTGGCGAGCTCTCTTGATTGCAACAGTGAGCGCTCTCTGGTGCTTTGCACAGTTTCCTGTAATTCTGCGGGGAAGAATCTTTCCACGCTCGGATACGTATCTCTTTAATTTATTAACATCTTTGTAATCGATCACATTATCCTTACCGCAGAACACACATACTTTTTTTCTTCTGCGAATTCCGCCTTTTTTTCTCATGGGAGAGTCAGACTTCTCTGCTTTATTGTATGCCATAATGATTGCCTCCTATCTTAATTGAAATGAAACCCTAGTTAAAGGGAAGCTCCTCGTCTATTCCGTCCGGAATATTCATGAAACCATCGCCTGCTCCTGAAGGTTCGGGAGCCCTGCCTGTACTTTGGAACCCACCGTCAAAACTATTGTTACTACTGTTTTTACTCTCGGCAAACTCCTGATCTTCCACCACCACGTCCGTGGTATACACCTTAACACCGTCCCGGTTGGTGTAGCTTCCCGTCTGGATGCGGCCTGTTACTACAACCTTGGTTCCTTTCCTGAGATACTTCTCAGCAAATTCCCCTGATCTTCCAAACGCCACACACCCGATAAAATCTGCAGTCTGCTCATCATTGTTCCGATTAAACCTGCGATCTACTGCTAATGTATATCTGGCAACTGCCGTAGAGTTTTCCCCCTGTGAATATCTCACCTCGGGATCCCTTGTTAAACGCCCCATAAGTATTACTTTATTCATACCTGCCTTCTTTCCAGCATATCTTACGTATACGCCTTACGCATCTTGTTTTACGCATAAAAATCTGATAACATTGTCCATAATGCGAACACGGCTTTCGATTTCGATGGGGGCTGTACTCTCTGCATCAAACTGGATAAAGTAATAGTAAGCTTCTTTCATCTTCTGAATTTCATATGCAAGCCTCTTCTTACCCCAGTCATCAACATTCGTAATCGTACCGCCGAATCTCTCGATCAGAGCCTTGCACCTGTCAACAACTGCTGCCCTTTCCTCATCTTCGATTTTCGCACTAACAACAACGGCTAATTCATATTTGTTCATGCTTGTTACCTCCTTTTGGTCTCTGGCCCCTTCTTAGGGAGCAAGGAATTTCCCGCCGTCTGGCGGATAACACTGAGCGCCCATAAAGCCCCAATGCTATTTATACATATCACGGACTAACATCATATCATGATTTCTTAAATTTTTCAAGCATTTGTCCGAATTTCTCTGATATTTTTTTCCACCTGCCTGCGGGGCGTCATGATCTGGTGTCCGCAGCCCATGCACTTTAATCGGAAATCCGCACCGACCCTTAAAACTTCCCACTCCTTGCTGCCACAGGGATGGGCTTTTTTCAACCTCAGAATGTTTCCTACCTGAATGTCCATATCCGCTTCCTTTACAATGCCGAAAAGATTTCCCCGATACTTCCCTGGACCACCAGGTCAGCCGCGCTGTCCCTTGCTGTCGGCGTCTTGTTGATCAGTACCAGCTTATTGCCCTTGTAATAATCGATCAGGCCTGCTGCCGGATAGACTACCAGCGAAGTACCGCCGATGATCAGCACATCCGCATGACTGATATATTTTACCGCATCAGACAGAGTCTTATTGTCAAGCCCTTCTTCATATAACACCACATCCGGCTTGATGGCGCCGCCGCAGTTGTCACATTTCGGAACCCCTTCGGCATGGAGCATGTACTCTGCATCAAAAAACTTGCCGCACTTCTCACAATAATTCCGCAGCACGCTTCCGTGAAGCTCCAAAACCCGCTTGCTGCCCGCTGCCTGATGAAGCCCGTCAATATTCTGGGTGATCACTGCCTTAAGCTTCCCTTCCTGTTCCCACTGTGCCAGCTTTAAATGGGCAGCATTGGGCTTTGCCGTAAGGCACAGCATCTTATCCTTATAAAAACGGAAAAACTCCTCCGGGTAATGCCTGTAAAAAGTATGGCTTAAAATGGTTTCAGGCGGATAATCATACTTCTGGTTATAAAGCCCATCCACACTTCTGAAATCAGGGATGCCGCTTTCCGTGGAAACCCCCGCCCCTCCGAAAAAGACAATGTTGTCACTGCCGCTTATGATCTCTCTTAGTTTTTCAATCTGTTCCATTGTAATTCCTCCCCTTTGCTATGTTTTTATTCAATTACAACCGATTCCGACACGACCTTACACCGCTTCTTATAACATGCAATGCCATAACAATGAACGGTTTTCATGCCGTCTTTTACTAATCTTTCTTCATAGTGTCTATCCTTGATCTGCTGCATCGCCTCCCGACACCCGGCATCAAATGTACCGTTTTCAGCATACTTCATTTCAATGACAATGCCGATTCCCCTCTTCCTGATCTCTATGCTGATATCACTATATCCGTCTCCTGATTCTGCATTCGACTGAACAACCCAGTCATCAATACTTCCAAGAATTCCAAGCAAAATTCCCTGGTAAAAATTCTCCTTCAGCTCTTTTTTAACATATGTGTCGCGGAGACTAATGGTATTTGCAAAATATTCGTTCAGCTCCTGTTCAATATCCATGACATTGTTTTCCTGAAATGCCTTGCAAAAAACTTCCAGTTTTTCGCGATTTTTTGTGCTTTCTTCCTTGAACCATTCCTGAATCTGCTGAACAAATATCCATTCTATTTCCTTGTTCGGAATAACAAGTTCTGTCAATTCTCCATCCTGTGCCCTGCTCTGGGTCAGATAACCTGTTGTAAAAAGTATACTCCACAAATTTTCAGGTTTAGAATCAAGATCCCTGTATGTCAGTTCCTGATGTATCTTCTTTTTAATGCTGCTCCCATTGACCAAAAGCTCAATTTCATTTTTAGTTGTAGCATTTGCTCTGTTTAAAAAATTTCGGATTATATCATTGCTGCTCGTATTCACCCAGTAATTCTGCGGCTGTGTAACACTTCCATCACGCAGATCCCCGCAATAATTGATCACATCCCATGGACAATAAATACTTGAATTTCCAAAAAGATATCCGTCATACCACTCCTTTATGGCATCATACTGATCCATAAAACCATAATACCCCAGCATCTGCCTGACTTCTGTATCCGTAAAGCCAAAATATTCTTTATAGCGTACATCTTTTACTGTATAAATCTTAAAATTGTTTAATCCTGTAAAAATACTCTCTTTTGAAATCCTAAGACACCCAGTCAATACTGCAAAATATAAACTGTCGTTAGTCTTAAACGCACCGCCAAATATGCTTCTCGTAAGCTCCGCCATATCTTCGTAATATCCTGACCGATGCGCTTTATCAAGAGGCACATCATACTCGTCAATCAGGATGACCGTATTTTGACCATAATGCTTTTGCAAAAGCTGCGACAATGTCAGCAAGCTATCTTTCAGCAATTCATCAGACATGGTAAAAGCACCTGTATGATCTATCCTGACAAGGGCTTCATACCGTTTCCGTTCCATTTCTGTCAAATGGTTACTTTGCAAAAGGAATTGAAACCTCATTGCCTCATTTCCAATAATATTTCTCAGCATCCCCTTTGCTTCGGCAAATGTTCTGCCGCTTACACCTTTCAGGGTAATAAAAATCACCGGAAATTTCCCCATATTTTCATCGCAAAGCTCTTTTTCTCTGGAAATTTCAAGTCCGTCAAAAAGTGCACTGTCACTGCCTGCCTCAAAAAAATATTTCAGCATACTTATATTCAGGGTTTTTCCAAACCGTCTTGGACGCGTAAACAGATTTACCTTTCCGAAATTTTCTAAAAGATCCCGGATCAACCCTGTCTTATCTACATAATAATAGCCTTGCGTGCGCATTTCCCTGAAATTCTCAATTCCCATCGGAAGCCTTGCTTTTGCAGCCATAATGTACCCCTTCTTGAAAATAAGATGCCCCATGCTTCTTGTTATTACTATAGCATGTTATCACTATAACATGTTATTGCTATAACATGCTATCAGTATAGCATATCCTTGCAAAAAAAACCACTTTTCCGCTCCTTGAAAGAGCATAACTTATATGCTATTATTTGAGAAACAATGAATTAAAAGAACATGGAGAATATTGTGAGAAAACGATTTAACATAACCGGTGTATGTGTACCAAACAAACATTATATGGCTGATATCAGCAGACAGCTTGGACAAATCCGCGAGCTGGTTGACGATGGTGCTTATTTTACGATCAACAAAGCCCGGCAATACGGAAAAACAACCACATTAAATGCGCTGGCAAAATCACTGGTTTCCGACTATCTTGTTGTAAGCATGGACTTTCAGGCTTTGGGAAGCGAATCTTTCATCAACGAAAAAATATTCTCCAAGACTTTTGCACGATATTTTATACAAAGAATACAATTGCAAAGCATGGAAACCCAAGAATGCCTGCGCCCCGGGCTTGATGAGTTGATGGCAGCTATTGAAAAAGAAAATGAAACTTTTTCTCTATACGATCTTTTCCAGTACTTAATCAGGATTTGCAGCCTGTCGCCAAAACCAATTGTCTTAATGATTGATGAAGTAGACAGTGCTTCCGGGAGCCAAGTATTCCTTGACTTCCTCGCTCAGTTGCGAAATTATTACCTTGAAAGAGAAACTATTGGCACTGCGGCTTTTCACTGTGTCATTCTGGCAGGCGTTTATGACGTAAAAAATCTGAAAAGAAAAATCCGCTCTGACGAGGATCACAAAGTCAATAGCCCTTGGAATATCGCCACAGATTTTGATATAGATATGAGTCTTTCCAAGTCAGGCATTACCGGAATGTTAAAGGATTACGAGTCAGACTGCCATACTGGTATGGATATTGCCAAAATGACCTGCTTGCTTTACGATTACACCTCCGGCTACCCTTTTTTGGTCTCCAGATTATGTAAGCTGATGGATGAAACTGTCAGCCGAACGGACTCTTTTGGTTCATTAAGTGCCGCCTGGACAAAAAATGGGTTCTTTGAAGCAGAACGGATGCTTTTGTCAGAAAAGAATACCTTGTTTGAGTCCTTGACCGGAAAATTGCAGAATTACCCTGAACTAAACACAGCACTGCGGAAGATTCTTTTTACCGGGTTGAATATTCCATACAATACAGACAATCCTTCTTTTGATATTGCTGCAATGTTTGGGTTTATCAAAAATGACCATGGTTCAGTTGCAATAGCTAACCGAATCTTTGAAACACGGCTCTATAACCTTTATCTCTCTGAAACCGAACTGCAAAATACAGATATTTTTTCATTATCCCAAAGAGATAAAAGCCAGTTTCTTGTAGATGGGCATTTGGATATGAAACATGTGCTTGAAAAATTTACCGTGCACTTCCATGATCTATATGGAAACAGCAATGAAACCTTCATTGAAAATGACGGACGGAAATTATTTTTACTTTACCTCCGCCCAATCATCAATGGCACCGGAAATTATTATATTGAATCCCAGACACGAAATCTGGGGCGCACTGATCTCATTGTGGATTATCATGGGGAACAGTTTATCATTGAGCTCAAGATATGGCATGGTAATGAATATAATAAGCGCGGAGAAAAGCAGCTCATAGAATATCTGGATACATATCATGCCAAAAAAGGTTATATGATCAGCTTCAATTTTAATCAGAAAAAAGAAATTGGCGTGCATGAAATTGTAATCGGAGATAAGATTTTAATAGAAGCTATTGTATAAGGCGGGCCAAAAAGCAGATAGCCATTGCAACTATCTGCTTTGAAAATCTCAATCATCTCTGTTTTCTTCAATCCACCACCTGATCACCTTAGGCGTCCCATCCTGCTCCCATGTGATCAAAAACTGTGCGATGGCAACACCTTCCCCTTTTCTATTATCAATCACAACGCTACAATACTTTCTGAATATCTCTTCTTTAAGCTGCGATTTCATAATCGCATCAATCTT
>ERZ808054.1935-NODE-1935-length-9983-cov-4.075409_pt1 | contig 9983 bp, 6 predicted proteins | sample MGYA00380201_ERZ808054 | MGnify/ENA primary metagenome ERZ808054 (study PRJEB31490, sample SAMN06133419) | mouse gut metagenome | isolation source: Z5_2 | host: mice | place: China: Chengdu | collected 2015-05 ... | reverse complement strand
TGGATCTGTTCAGCTCCATGACAGAGGAAGATCTGCAGCAGGCACTTGATACCAGCGCAAAGAATAAAGACACAGTCATGCAGAGCGCGCTGAAGTCCTGGGAGTCCTCAATGGACGATCTGGGTGCCCTGGTTTCATCCGAAACGCCGACGGTTGAGAATGTGGATGATGGTTATGCAGTCAGAATCCAGGCGCAGTTTGAGAAAAGAAACGCAGAATTTTCCCTGATCGTGGATGAAGATCTTTCTGTTATCAGCTCCATCAGCATCTCTCCGGAATATTCTACCGGAGAAAAGCTTGCAAAGGCAGGTATGAATACCCTCATGGGTATGGGAATCGTATTCCTGGTACTGATCTTCATCAGCTGGATTATCAGCATGTTCAAATATATCAATCGCTTTGAAGCAGGAATGAATAGAAAAGAAGCTCCGGCAGCAGCCCCGGCCCCGAAGGCAGCTCCGGCTCCGGCAGCAGCTCCGGCTCCCGCCGCAGTTCCGGTTCCGGAAGAGGTGTCTGATGATACGGAACTGATTTCTGTTATTGCAGCGGCAATTGCGGCATCAGAAGGAAAGGAAACGGCCGATGGACTTGTGGTCCGTTCCATTAAACGTGTTCCCAACAGGAACTGGAAATAACCCATAATTTCAGGAGGAAATGAAAATGAAGAATTATACAATTACCGTTAATGGAAACGTTTATGAAGTAACCGTAGAGGAAGGTTTCACAGGTAAGGCATCTGCTCCGAAGGCAGCAGCCCCGGCCCCGAAGGCAGCTCCGGCTCCGGCAGCAGCTCCGGCTCCCGCCCCGGCCCCGGCTCCTGCGGCAGCTCCGGCCGGTGCAGCAGGAAGTGTTGCAGTTACAGCCCCCATGCCCGGAAAGATTCTCGGTGTGAAAGCATCCGCAGGTCAGGCTGTGAAGAAAGGCCAGGTAATTCTGGTTCTGGAAGCAATGAAGATGGAGAATGAAATCGTTGCCCCCCAGGATGGCACTGTTGCAACGATCAACGTATCCGTCGGCGATTCCGTAGAGCCGGGCGCAACCCTTGCAACATTAAATTAGTTGTCTGCTGACTGCAGATTCCACATGGAGGGATTAACATGGATTATATTCAAAATACACTTTTGAATCTTGTTCAGCAGACAGCATTCCTGAATCTGACATTTGGCAATATGATTATGATTCTTGTGGCATTTGTATTTTTATATCTTGCCATCAGAAAAGGCTTTGAGCCGTTGCTTCTTGTCCCGATTTCCTTCGGTATGCTGCTTGTTAATATCTATCCGGATATTATGCTGACCGTCGAAGATTCATCAAACGGCGTAGGCGGACTGCTTCATTACTTCTACCTGTTGGATGAGTGGAGTATCCTGCCGTCCTTAATCTTCATGGGCGTAGGCGCCATGACAGATTTCGGTCCGTTAATTGCGAACCCCAAAAGCTTCCTTCTGGGAGCCGCCGCACAGTTCGGAATTTATGCGGCATACTTTATGGCTATCTTCATGGGCTTCAATGACAAAGCCGCCGCTGCAATCTCCATCATCGGAGGCGCTGACGGTCCGACTTCTATTTTCCTTGCCGGAAAGCTTGGACAGACAGAGTTCATGGGACCCATTGCCGTAGCAGCTTATTCCTACATGGCTCTCGTTCCGATTATTCAGCCGCCGATTATGAAGCTTCTGACAACGGAAGAAGAGAGAAAGATTAAAATGGAACAGCTTCGCCCGGTTTCCAAGCTGGAGAAGATTTTGTTCCCGATCATTGTTACTGTTGTTGTCTGCCTGATTCTTCCCACCACTGCTCCGCTTGTGGGTATGCTGATGGTAGGTAACTTATTCCGTGAGTCCGGCGTTGTAAAACAGCTCCAGGAGACTGCCTCCAACGCACTGATGTATATTGTAGTTATTGTGCTCGGCCTTTCTGTCGGCGCCACCACAAGTGCTGAGGCATTCTTAAAATGGACTACCATTAAAATCGTTGTCCTGGGTCTGATCGCGTTTGCGTTCGGTACTGCCGCAGGTGTTATTTTCGGTAAGATTATGTGCAAGGTAACCGGAGGCAAGGTAAATCCGTTAATCGGTTCTGCCGGTGTTTCCGCCGTTCCGATGGCTGCCCGTGTATCCCAGAAGGTTGGTTCTGAGGCAGATCCCACCAACTTCCTTCTGATGCATGCCATGGGCCCCAACGTGGCCGGTGTTATCGGTACTGCCGTAGCGGCAGGTACCTTCATGGCCATCTTTGGAATCCAGTAAGTTGTAATTGAAAATTCTAGGAGGTAAATACAATGGCAGAAATTCAGAAAAAGCCGGTAAAGATTGTTGAGACCGTTCTTCGTGATGCCCATCAGTCCCTGCTTGCAACCAGAATGTCCACAGAGCAGATGCTCCCGATCGTAGAGAAAATGGATAAGGTTGGCTACTATGCAGTTGAGTGCTGGGGCGGCGCTACCTTCGATGCTTCCCTTCGTTTCTTAAAGGAAGATCCGTGGGAAAGACTTAGAAAACTTAGGGCTGGCTTTAAGAACACCAAGTTACAGATGCTGTTCCGCGGCCAGAACATTCTGGGATACAACCACTATGCAGATGATGTGGTGGAATACTTTGTGCAGAAATCCATTGCAAACGGTATTGATATTATCCGTATTTTCGACTGCTTAAACGACATCAGAAACCTTGAGACGGCTGTTAAGGCCACGAATAAAGAAAAAGGTCATGCACAGATCGCATTAAGCTATACTCTTGGGGATGCCTATACCCTTGAGTACTGGAAGAACATTGCCCGCCAGATCGAGGAGATGGGTGCGGATTCCCTCTGCATTAAGGATATGGCAGGTCTTCTGACTCCCTATAAGGCAGCGGAACTGGTTCAGGCTCTCAAGGAAGGAACCAGCCTTCCCATCGACCTTCATACCCATTATACTTCCGGCGTGGCTTCCATGACCTATTTAAAGGCAGTGGAAGCAGGCTGCGACATCATCGACTGTGCAATGTCTCCGTTAGCCCTTGGTACTTCCCAGCCGGCAACGGAGGTTATGGTTGAGACCTTCCGCGGCACCCCGTATGATACCGGTTATGATCAGAATCTGCTTGCAGAGATTGCGGACTACTTTACACCGATTCGCGAAGAGGCACTTAAGAGCGGACTTCTTAATCCCAAGGTACTGGGGGTTAATATCAAGACTCTTCAGTATCAGGTACCTGGCGGAATGCTTTCCAACCTGGTAAGCCAGCTTAAGGAAGCCGGTCAGGAAGACAAGTACCGCGCCGTTCTTGAGGAAATTCCGAGAGTAAGAAAGGATTTCGGTGAGCCGCCGCTTGTTACCCCGTCTTCTCAGATCGTTGGTACTCAGGCCGTTATGAACGTATTGGCCGGGGAGCGTTACAAGATGGTTCCGAAGGAGTCCAAAAAGATCATGATGGGCGAGTTCGGTCAGACGGTTAAGCCGTTCAACCCTGAGGTCCAGAAAAAGATCATCGGCGATGCAACTCCGATCACCTGCCGCCCGGCCGATTTGATTCCGCCGCAGCTTCCGCAGTTTGAAAAGGAATGTGCACAGTGGAAACAGCAGGACGAGGATGTTTTGTCTTATGCCCTGTTCCCGGCTGTTGCTAAGGACTTCTTTGAATATCGTGAGGCACAGCAGACCAAGGTTGATCCGAAGAAGGCCGATAAAGAGAATAAAGTATATCCTGTATAGACTTTAAAAGGAAAGGGCCGGCGCAAATGCGCCGGCCCTTTTACACCCGTTTTCTATGAATTGGCTTTTGGAAAAAATGTTAAGAAAACCTTACGAAAATGAGGTAATTGTTGGCAAAACTGTGAACTTTTTTCTCCGAGGTTGACAGGAAAGTCTCTTTGTCAGTATAATGGCTTTGGTGTCATTTCCTGGAAGATGAGGGAAATGAAATCAGGAGAGTAACTGTGAAAGTACGGAACAGTTACGCAGGAGAGATAAATATGAGAAAAAAAGGGAAACAGGTCCTGTCCGCTCTTATGGGCGTATTTTTATTTTACGAAACCCTTGGGGGAACGGGACTTTGGAATGCAAATCCCCGGGTAATATACGCAGAGACCAACAGACCGGCAACGGTAAATGCCACCAGCCTTAATGTGAGAAGCGGACCAGGGACTGGCAATTCTGTTGTAAAGCGGCTGCTCTATGGAACGGCGGTGACTGTGACGGAGGAAACCACAGGCACCGATGGAAAACAATGGTATAAAATCCGGTTCACTTCCGGAACGGAAACGGCGGAGGGGTATGTATCTGCATCCTATATTAAATTTCCCGTTTCCTATACAATGGATGCCAGCTTTGAAACTTATTTAACCCAGCAGGGATTTCCGGAAAGCTATAAGGATTCCCTGCGGACGCTCCATGCAGAGCATCCGTCCTGGGTATTTCAGGTGCAGAATACGGGCCTTGACTGGAATGATGTGATTTCCAATGAGTCGCTGGTGGGTGCGAACCTGGTGGCAACGAACAGTATTTCCTCATGGAAATCTACGGAATACGGCGCCTATGACTGGGGGACGGGAACCTGGACCGGCTTTGACGGGGCAAGCTGGGTGGCGGCATCGAAAGAAATTGTCAGCTATTATATGGACCCCAGAAACTTTTTAAATGATACCTATGTGTTTCAGTTCCTTCTTCATACATATGACAGTTCCAGGCATACAGCGGAAGGCCTTAAAAGCCTTGTGAGCGGAACCTTTCTGGAAAGTTCCGTTTCCGGCGAAGCTTCCGGGAACGGTTCTTTAAACGGTAGTGGTTTTGGGCAGGGGACAGGAGAAAGCGGCCAAAATGGTCAGACGGGAAATGCAGGGCAGACAGGAAACACAGGCCCTGGCCAGACAGGAAGTACAGGCCAGACAGGAAGTACAGGCTCCGGCCAGACGCTGCCGCCGGGGGCCAATTATGGTCCGGGGTTGGAAAATATGCAGGATACTCCGTCACAGTCCCCGTCCACGCAGCCTGAAAATGGAGCAAATGGAGGCGGAGGAAACCAGGATGTGAGCCTGGAAGGGCCTCCGGTCTCCGTGAGCGCCAGGGAGACCCAGGTCCTTGCAGTCCCCAATGTGGAATACGGTCCGGGTATGGATGCTTCTTCTGTTACCGGTGATCATACAGGAGAATCCGCCACATCTCCGGTTCCCGCCGGGAGCTATGTGGACATGATTATGAACGCGGCAGCCCAGTCCGGAGTGAATCCTTATGTGCTGGGCGCCATGATTCTTCAGGAGCAGGGGAAAGGAACTTCGGGAAGCATTTCCGGAACCACCTCCGGCTATGAAGGCTATTACAATTTTTTCAATGTGGGCGCCTATGCTTCCGGCTCCATGTCGGCAGTCACAAGGGGTCTCTGGTACGCCTCTCAGACAGGAAACTATGGGAGACCATGGAATTCCATCGAAAAGTCCATTGTGGGCGGGGCCTGCTACTACGGCGAGAATTTTGTAAAACAGGGTCAGGACACGTTTTATCTGAAGAAGTTCAATGTACAGGGCACGAATTTATATAAGCATCAGTATATGACCAACGTGGAAGGAGCAGCCGGGGAGGCCGCAAAGCTTGCCAGGGCCTATACAGATGAAATGAAGCGGGGAACGCTTGTATTTAAAATTCCCGTATATGGCAATATGCCTGAGACGGCCTGTGCAAGACCGACTGTTACAGGAAGCCCCAATAACAAGTTATCCTCTTTGGAAGTAACAGGGTATGCCTTAACGCCTACCTTTAACAGGGATACGGAAAGCTATGACATTATTGTGAATCCGTCTGTGGATAAAATTTCCGTGAATGCCGCTGCCATTGATTCCAAAGCTTCTGTGACAGGAACAGGGAACGTGCCGCTTCAGAGCGGAAATAATACAATACAGGTAGAAGTAAAAGCTGAAAATGGAAGCGTCCGTACTTATCGCCTCCATGTGGTACGCCAGTCCGATGCCCCGGTGGTTAATACAAACCCAGGGGGCCAGACCACGGGAAGCTCTTTTGGAAGCTCCGGGGGAAGCAGTGCGGGAGCTACCGGAGGACCGGGAACAGAGGTCGGACCCGGCGGTATCATGCCAGGGGAAACGATCCCGGCGGCAGGTTCTGAGACCAGTGCCGCAGAAACGGTGGCTGCATCTGCAAACACGGGAGTTCAGGCCGGCATAGGTCCGGGCGGAGAAGCCGCGGCGGCGGGGCCCGGAGCCGGTGCCGCAGAAACGGTGACTGCATCTGCGGGCACGGGAGCCCAGGCCGGCATAGGTCCGGGCGGAGAAACTGCTCCAGCAGAGACCCGGGCACCGGAAACCCAGGCACCGGAAACCCAGGCGCCGGAAACAAGCGCGTCGGAAACCCGGCCCGCGGAAACTCAATCAGCTCTCCAGAAAGGGGACTGCAATGGGGATGGTTCCGTGACAATTCTTGATCTGATACTTATAAAAAGACAGATTCTTGGGGAAAATATATTAAATGAAGCCCAGAAGGCGGCAGCTGATCTGAACGGGGACGGAGTCATTACCCAGGCAGATGCAAATGCGCTGCAAAAGAAAATTATGGGAAGACAGTAAGGAGATAAAACAGCTATGAACAGACAAATAAAGAAGCTGGCGGCGGCCTTCCTGACCATGGTCATGCTGCTTGCCGCAATGCCGGGACAATTGCTTGTGTCTTATGCGGCGACTGGAAAAATCACTTTTTCGGATCCGTCGGTGACTGTGGGAAATCAGGTTTCCGTGAACATGAAAATCACGTCTTCCAGCGGGGAGCCATTGGGAGCTTCCGATGTGATGCTGGAGTATGACTCCTCGGCTTTGGAATTTGTAAGCGGAACCAACGCAAATGGCGGCGCAGGCTCCATCCGGGTCGTAGGCGCCATGGAATCCGCGGAACAGACCACCTTCAGCTTTACACTGAAGTTCAAGGCCTTAAAGGCAGGAATCTCTTCCATAAAAGTGAGGTCCCAGGAGGTTTATGACGCAAATTCCCAGGCAGTTACCATCGAACATGTGGGAAATTCTGCTGTAAAGGTCAATGCGCCGGAAACCTATTCCAGAGAGGCTTCCCTGTCTTCTCTAACCGTTTCTCCCGGCGAGCTGAGCCCGGCTTTCTCTGCGGATGTGACAGAATATACAGTAACAGTGCCCGGCGATACAGAAAAAATCACTGTCAGTGCTCCGGCCAAGGACGATAAGGCGAAGGTGGTAGTAGAGGGAAACGAGTACCTGGAATCCGGAGAAAATACTGTGGTATGTAAAGTGACGGCGGAGGACGGCACCACCACAAAAACCTATACCATTACCGTTGTCAAATCGGACGAAGTGCCCTCAGAAAGCAATATGGAATCTGATTCCACAGAAGCGGCGGCTCCCGGAGTGGCGGCGGACAGCGGTAACTGGCAGGTGGCAGAGACCTTCAATGAGGAGGAGCTCCCGGATGGCTTTACTGTTACGGAGTATGAATATAATGGAACTCAGGTTCAGGCAGCTGTCAATGAGCAGGGAACCATCCTGCTTTATATGACTGATGAAGAAGGAAACGGTGATTTCTTTATTTATGATGCTGTAAATGGGCTTCTTGCGCCTTATGTAACAGTACGTATGGCGGAAAAGACCATTATCGTACTTCCTCCCAGTGAAATTCCTGAGGGAACCGAGCTTCCGGAAGGTTTTGTGGCATGTACCATTGACATTGGCAGTCATACAGTTGACGGCTGGATCTGGAAGGGCAGTGAGACTCCGGAATATTGTGTGGTATATGGACGAAATGCAGATGGAGAGAAAAACTTCTACCGTTATGATCAGAAGGAAATGACGCTTCAGAGATATTTCCCGGATCCGGATGCCGAGGATCTGCGTGCGAAATATGTGAGTGTGGCAGAGGATTACAACGGACTTCTGGATGATTACAGGATCCGCGGCTATATTATTGTGGGACTTTTCGGCGTGTGCATCCTGTTAGTGATTCTCCTGCTGATTCTCCTTCTCACAAGAAAACCTAAAAATACTTATAAATCTGAGCGGGAATGGTATAGAGAGCCGGAAAATATGAAACAGGGCCGTAAGACAGAGCGCAGCATTCCTCAAAATAAGAGAACGATTATGGAGGAGGAAGAACCGGAGCCCGAGGACCTGGATCTGGAGCCGGAGGAAGAAGAGCCTCCGGTGAGGAAATCCGCAAAGAACCTGCCTTCCGGGAAACGGACACCCGCAAGGAGCGTGGCTGATCTGGAGCGGGATATTGCATCTTCTCTTGCAAAAGAAGCAGGTCAGGCGGCGAAAGAAGAGCCGCCCCAGGCAGATGAAGACGAAGATGAAGATTTTGAATTCATTGATCTGGATTTATAGGTAACAGGTGTTATATTTTCACCAAAAGAGCACTCCCGGACGATCGCAAAGACGGGGGACAGGGGAGTTTTCGGGAGTGCTTTTAAACCAATAAGAAGGGAGTTTGAGTATGAAAGAAAGAAGCAGTTTTACCAGCCGGGTCGGATTTGTCCTGGCGGCAGCCGGTTCTGCGGTTGGTTTGGGAAACATGTGGAGGTTTCCGTATCTGGCAGCCAAATATGGCGGAGGAGCGTTTTTAATTATATATATTCTTCTGGCGCTGACCTTCGGATTTACACTGATGATTACGGAGATTGCCCTGGGAAGGCGGACCAGATTATCCTGTATTGAGGCTTTTAAGTCTCTGGACCGCCGGTTTGCAGCTCTGGGATGGCTTTCCGCGCTGATTCCTGTGATTATTACACCATACTACTGTGTGATCGGCGGATGGGTTATGAAATATCTGGCCGAATTTGCCACTGGAAACGGACAGGCGGCATCAGACGATGCGTTTTTCGGGAGCTTCATTGGCAGCGCGGGAGCAGGCATCACAGACAGGCCCATGTTCTGGTTTCTGGTATTTGTTCTGATGACTGCCATCGTTGTTCTTTTCGGCGTTGAAAAAGGCGTGGAGAAGGCCAGCCGGGTTATGATGCCGGTTCTGGTTTTATTATCCGTAGGCATCTCTGTTTACAGTCTGACACTTCCCGGCGCTATGGGCGGACTTAAATATTATCTGCTGCCGGATTTTTCGGATGTTTCCGTCACAACGATTCTGGCTGCCATGGGACAGCTTTTCTATTCCATGTCCCTGGCTATGGGAATTATGATTACCTACGGCTCTTATATGAAAAAAGAGGACAACCTGGAAAAGTCTGTTGCCCAGATCGAGATTTTCGACACAGGAATTGCGTTTTTGGCAGGCCTTATGATTATTCCGGCTGTGGTGGCTTTTAACGGCGGCGACGCTTCCTTAATCAGAGGAAAGGCAGGTCCCGGCCTGATGTTCGGCGTTCTTCCGAAGGTGTTTGAATCCATGAGCATGGGAGGATTTATTGGCGGAATGTTCTTCCTTCTGGTGCTGTTTGCCGCCCTGACGTCTTCCATTTCCCTTTTGGAGACAGTGGTTTCCATCGTGTCGGACCGCGCAAAAATCAGCAGAAGATCCGCCACAATCCTGTCGACGGCCGTGATCATTCTTCTGGGGATTCCGTCCTGTCTGGGATACGGACCCTGGGCCCACATTACAATCCTTAAGATGCAGTTTCTGGATTTCTTCGATTTTGTGTCCAACTCTGTGCTGATGCCCATTGCGGCCATCGGAACCTGCATTTTTGTGGGTCATGTACTGGGATGCAGGTATGTGGAAGAGGAAGTGGAGTCTTCCGGAGCGTTTAAGAGAAAGAAAATTTACCGTGTGATGATTCGCTGGATTGCTCCTGTGATGTTAGCGGCCATCCTGGCCGGTGAGGTTCTGAAATATTTTGGAATCATCAGCATCTAAGCTTAAAAACCCCCTGTTTTTGGATCACTCCGTAAAACAGGGGGTTTTATGTTACGGTTCAAAGGCCGGCCGGGGCCGGATATTTCCGGCACCTGCGGGAGTGCCGGGGATGCGAAACAGGTTACCGGTTCATTTCGCTGACCGGTCCTGTGGAGTGATGTTCACGGATAAT
>ERZ808054.1932-NODE-1932-length-10004-cov-3.944596_pt1 | contig 10004 bp, 9 predicted proteins | sample MGYA00380201_ERZ808054 | MGnify/ENA primary metagenome ERZ808054 (study PRJEB31490, sample SAMN06133419) | mouse gut metagenome | isolation source: Z5_2 | host: mice | place: China: Chengdu | collected 2015-05 ... | reverse complement strand
TAAATATTTCCGACTGCCGGAACATAAATATCCACCAATATCATGAAAGTTTCCTCCCTGCTTATTACAAATTCTTCTATGTTATATGTCCTGATTCAGAATTTCCATGATAATCCTTTTCGAGTAAGGGTAAATACTGGTTTTTTCATCCGTCACCGCAAAATAATCATCCAGCCCGTCCCGGATTAGTAAATACTGTTTTTTGTACTGCCTGTTTTTTAGGGAAACCAGTTTCAGGCAGCCGGTAATATTTCCCCACTTTCCCTCCTCCAAGACCGTAAAATCTTTTCCGAACAGCAAACCGGCCTTTTCTTCCAATTCCGGCTTCTCAATCCGTGCCTTCCCGTAAAGACTCTCGTCGCTGAGGATTTCTTCCAAACGGAACCCGTTTTCGCAGATTTTTTCGGCCACCGCATTTTTGGGTACACTTTCTATCCGGTTCATATTCCCTGCCGCCCCATAGGCGGAAACAAACACGGCCCTGTTTCCCAAATAAATACACCGGTCCGGATATTCCGGCTCCCTGTTGATGCAAAGCAGCATCCGGTCCGCCTGTTTAATGTCCGTCAAAACCATATCCAACTCCGGGCATATCCTCAATTGCTTTTTATCCCCGACTTCTATGAATTCCTTTTTTTCCAAATCGAACAGGGTCCGGTAAACTGCAGCCAGCTCCGACCGCTCTATGCAGTCCATTTTAAATCCGATAAGGGTTTTCATCCCTTTCAGGGACAATAACAGCGCCAGCTCCAGATTTTTCAGATAATACAATTTGTCTTTTTGAATCATTATTTTCCCATCTCCTTTAATGCCGCTTTATAACTTCTCGAAAGCGGCACATCAAAGCCGTCGCTTAAATAAATGATATTCCGGGACAATACAATCCTCCTGATTTTCTTCGTATTCACGACAAAACCTCTATGACATCTTACATAATAAGAAGGCAGTTCTTCCAGTAATTTTTCAATGGAAGAATAGAACCCGTATTCCTCTTTCCCGATGCAAACATATATTTTTTTCTCCCTCGCTTCAAAAAAATAAATTTGTTCATACGGAATGTTAAGTATCCCATCCCTTGTCCCCACCACATAGAAATCCTTCCCCTGTCCTGTTTTCTTTCTCACCGCTTCACAGTATTCTTCCAAAAAACCGTACAAAACATCACATGCCTGCTGTTTCGTCCACGGTTTTAACAACAACGCCCCCACCTGCAGATCCGGCCTGATATATTCCATGGGGGAAACCGACACGTCTGCCAACACCATCAAACGGGTCTGCGGATACCGTTTCCTTATCTCCGCAAGGAAATCCAACGCGGCCTTTTCGCAAATATCATAAATAAGTAAATGTATCAGCGGTTTTCCCGATAAATATTCTTTCAGTACCCGCAGGGATGAAATCCTTTTTATCTCCCAATCATCCCCGCTAAGTCTGGCAATCAAATCCCTTGCCGTTATTTCCAGGGAAGCAATCGCCTGTTCTGTTTTCGAATATGCCAATATGGAAACCATACGGTTACGCTACCCTTTCACCAAAGGCACGACAATCTTGCGCACGTCTTCCCCGTCATTTGCCGGAAGCATTCCAATGCCCGGTTTTTGCGCCTTTGTCTGCTCTGTATAATGCACATAATTAAAATCCATAATCCTGTTTGCCGCCACATTGCCGCCGAAATGAATCCCTGTTTTATAACGGATAAAGTAATTGTAGATATTAATTCCCGCCACCTTCTGCGAATCCTCCGGATTATAACATGCCATCCAGTAAACATTGTGCAGGCTGCCCTTATCCAAAAGATTTTCCACAAACGCTTTTACGTCAGCCCCCTCCTTCGGATGCATGACATGGGAAACAAAATCCGCAAAATCCGCAATCAAAATAAACTTTGCACGGTTACGGCACATTTCAAGGTAAATTTCCTCATCCGACATTCCTTTCTGCATGGCCTGCTTTTTCTGCACATTCCGCTGCTTAAATTCCGGCAGTAACTCCGAGAAAAACCGGAACATTTCATGGTCGGAGCGGACCACTGACAGCAACTCTTTTTCTTCCTGACCGATAAAGTCGCTTCCAAAATCAATAACCGTAACATCGCCGCCCCGCAGCAATGCGGCATTCATCATGACTTTAAGCAGATTCGTCTTACCGCTCCTGGTTTTACCGGTAATCAGATAACAATAAGTCTGGCTTAGGTTAATGCCATAAACCGCCGCATTCTTTGTGTTATAGCCAACCGGAAGATGCCTGTCATCCTTAAGAAGTTTTCCGGTGTCTTCCAGCCCTGCAAAATCCTGCCATATGGGATTTTCCGGTATTTCGGGAATCGGCTTTGCTCTGCGCCCGCTCCATTTTTCCTGCATCCGCTCTGCCAAATGCCCGATTTGCTCCGTCCGCTTGAAATCATCCTCCGCTTCCAGGCTGAGCGATGTCTGAAACTCCAAAATCTGCTCGCCGACCTTTGCCAGTCCCCTTCCTTTTATATTGACCTCAGGCAGGGTATCGATATGCATCGTGCGCATTGCCTCCGCATATTGGAATTTATCGCTCATCTCCAAACAGATTACCGTCCTTATATTATCCCCGATACGGTTCGGAATCTCCAGCGCGCCAAATCCGCCTGCAGTAATCACCATAAAAATTCCATAACTTACGCCGTCTTTGGATAACTGCAGAATCATATCTTCATATACGTTATTTGTCTTGTTTTTAAAATTCGAATAATTGTCAATCACTAGAACAACCGAAGGCAATGCCATACCGTTGACCCTCACATACTGACTGTAATTCCCGCCCTTAAAAAGCTGCTTCCGTTCTTCCAATACCGTACCGAGCATATTGAAGAATTTTGCCAGTCTGTCATCATCATTCTCGTACATCACGCCTCCGACATGGGGCATTTTTTCAAATGCCGATAACATTTTGGCACTGAAATCAATGATATAAACGTTTACTTCTTCCGGTGTATACTTATTGACAAGGCCATATACAAATGTCTGCAGAAACGTACTTTTTCCGCTCACTACCGTTCCTATCACCGCATGATGCCCGTTATGGGACAGGTTCATGCTAAAAGTATCCTGCATTTGGTTTACCGGGTCGTCATACAGCCCCATGGGTACTTCAAGATTCCATTCTTTTCCCGTATCCCGCCACCGGTTCCCGTCAAAATATTCTTCTTTCTTATAGGATGGAAGCTGCCATAAATATAAAGTAACGGGAAGTACCGGAAGCCATAACTGGAGATTATGGACATATCCGTTTTCCTCTGCCGTCTTTGCCAAATATTCCACAACTGCATCCAACTGTGTTTTCTGCTTCTTTTCCGGAAGTTTTAACCTGTTTTGGTTCGCGTAGAGTAATATCTGCTGCGCCGTTTCCTCCAGTTCCTGCATACCGGCGCCCTCCGTACAATTCCCGCCGTTTTGGACGGCTGACCACGCACGAATCAAATCCTTCATACGCTGCGCGTTATATTCACTGTACGGAAAGTCAATCCCTTCCTCTGCCAGCCTGCCAAATATCTGCTGCAAATAACTTTCCGGAAAAACGGCATCCGCCTGCAGCATATCCTGGGAACCCGTTTCTGCCGTCCTTAGTTTGGAAAGTACCTCAAGTAACTGCCTGATCCAATTTTTCTTAATAACCGCAGTCTGTTTCAATTTCAAACGGTTGCCGATCAATGCCGCTTTGCCTGTCATGGATACCATACGGGCAATATCGGATTTCCGGCTTCCGTTTTCCTCATCATAAGCAGCCCCGCTGAAACCGGACTGGAACAATTCAAATAATTCGTCATTGCCTACCTGCATATAGCAGCGGCCTGCCTGTGTCAGATACGCGGCATCAGGTCTGTGCAGCATATCATTGCTATCCTGTCTGTCCTGGACGCGCAGGCATAACCGGAATTTGGAGTTGCTCCAAATGTTGTCGTCCACCGTTCCGCTCGGTTTCTGGGTTGCCAAAATCAAATGGACACCAAGGCTCCTGCCCACCTGTGCCACACTGATTAATTCCCGCATAAAATCCGGTTCTTCCCGTTTCAGCTCCGCAAATTCATCAATAATGATAAACATATGCGGCACGGGTATGCCCGCCTCATTGTTTTTATACAGCCTGGTATACAGGTTAATGTTATTTACACCATGTTCATTAAAAATGCGCTGCCTTCTCTTATTTTCACTCTTGATGGATACCATGGCCCTTTTCACCTGGTTCCCGGAAAGATTGGAAATCTGCCCAATCATATGGGGAAGGCCGTTAAATAAATTTGCCATGCCCCCTCCTTTATAATCAATCAGGAAAAATCCGATATCATCCGGGCTGAAATTCAATGCCAGGGAAAGGATATAAGTCTGCAGTGTTTCACTCTTACCGGAACCGGTCGTTCCCGCAATCAATCCATGCGGCCCGTGGTACTTTTCATGGATATCCAAATACCAGTTGCTCCCTCCCGCCCTTTGTCCTATCAATGCTTTCATATTGTCATAGGTACGGTTCTTGCGCCATCTGTCCAATACGTTTAATTCATCCAAACGCTGTACACCGTACATATCCAAAAAAGTAAGCGATGAAGGAATATCCCCGCCGGACTGTGTTTCCAGCACTTCGATATCAGCCAAAGTCCTTGCCAGCTTTTCAAGCTGCACATTGGAAATACTGTCAAAAACAACTGCTTTCCTATTACCGGTATCATCTTCCACCCCGTACATGCCTTGGAAATTCTCATCATTTTGGATAATATACCCACATTCATTCGGTAGGTTTTCATACAAATCCGTCAGGAAAACCGTCGTAATATCCTGGTTTTTTTCGTCCGCAAGATATTTCGTAATCAACTCGCTTTCCAGCAAATCCGGATTAGACAGAAACAGGATGAACTGCGGTTTTGGCAATTTCCCTTTTTGGTCAGGCATACCCGAACTGTTTTCCGCCCTTTCCCTTAATACTTTGGTGATTTCATACAGAACATCCCCTGCTTCTACCTTATTTCCCGCCACATACCGGTTTTTCTTATCCTCTGACCAAACATGCGGAAACCATTTCATATATTTCCAGTCATCCGCATCATCCCTGCCTTCATCATATAAAAATGCCATTTTCACATCCGTATAGCAATTCGAAGCAGCAATCTGCGCCACGATACAATGCATAATATCCGTTGCGCCTTTTTTCCCGGCTCCCCCTATGATGCCGATTATCCTGTGCGCCTGCAAATCGACACAAATGGGAACATGATGCAAATCCTTAAAACTCTGCTGTATCATTGCCGGTTTTTCCGCCAGGGAATCGTTAATTAACGTAAAGCGTTCCTTGGGAATCAGCACTTTCGCCTGAAACGGAATATCCCCGATTCCCAGCCGGTAGCATAAATAATCTTCATGGTTTGCATTGCGGTTCCATAAAAAGGAATTGTTCTCATCGTATTTGCAGCATTCTTCCGCGGAAACATACATAGCACGCAGATAATTGCCGTTTTTTTCATATTTCTCCTTTATTTGATTAGAACACTTAATCAGATACTCCCCATATGCTTCAAACCGGTGCAGTTCATCTTCCCTGTTTTTCTTTTTTTCCGCATGCAGGTTTATCAGTGTCCACATCACTCCTATGGCTGCCGATGAAACAGCCGTCACAAGACCGGTATACATAAAAGCGCTTCCCGAATTCCCGCTGATTCTGGTACTGTATATGGACAGAGCACACCCTAAAAGCATGGGCAGGGCCATTGTCATGGAAGGTCCTATCACCATTCCGAGCGGCTTTTTATTCATGGTCTTTGGCTGGGGAGGCGCTTCAATTTCCACCGTATCATCATCCATTTTATAAATCTGCCTTGGGGAACGGTGGTAACGCTTTTTGCTGCCGTCCTTGTCCGTACACACGGCACTCCCGCCATTCTCTTTCCCTGTCTTTTCCGCAGTATATTTCTTCAGCTTCCCCTGGTCGACGGAAAAACCGTCATTTTGGGAATTCACGGCTAAAATATCCCCCAAATATACCATGCTCAATCCAAACAGACTGATGCAGTCACCGAATTCCAACTGCATGGAACCGACAATCCTCCGCGAATTAACAAAAACACCGTTTGCGCTTTTATCTTCCAAAACACTCTGTGATGCCGCTTGGTGGATCACGGCATGTTCTCCCGAAATCAGGTTCCTCGTGTTATAAACAATATCATTCTTGTCATTCCTGCCAACCGTGATATCCCCGATTCCCTTTATGTCATATTTTTCAAAAACTTTGAAAGAATTTCCTGTTTCATCCACCATAATGGAAATCCGTTCCCCATCCGGCAGAATCACTGTCAGGAGATCTCCGCTTTGCAGTGTAATCCCTGCATATTCCTTATGGTTTACCGTTTCCTCAATCCGATAATATTTGGAAGGAAGAAAATGCCAGCAGTATTCAATTACTTCCATGCAAAGTTCAATGTCTTTATCCAGTGAAAAAATATCTTTGTCCAAAATAATGGAATTTTCGGAATTATTAATTGCCGGCAGTAAAAATTCCTGAAAAGCCTTTGTACTATGTATCGAAAGAATCATTCCCATACCATTGTCCCCCGCTAATATTCTCAATCCCTTACTATATTTTCCTGAATCGTAATATCATAAGAAACGGTTCCTAAAAGGATACGGTCTCCCGAAAGCAGACGAATTCCCTTTTCATCCACAATCACCTGCCCCTTTTTTCTTTTCACGACCGTCCTGTTTCCGGAACCCAGATTTCTGATAAACACTTTATCCCGGATGGTAAAAATCTCAAATTGGTGCGTGGAAACGCCTTCCGCCAGTACGCTGATATCGTTACCTTCCATACCGCTCCCGACACGGATGGCTTTTTCCGGGTTCATCATAAACTTTCTTGTGGAAAGCTCGGTCCGCTCCACCAACTGGAGCATGACGGGATACCTTTTTCCCTGTATTTGCTCCATATTGCCTTTCCCACCGTACGCATTACCGTAATCCACTTCATACGGCTTATAGGCTTCCTTCCACTTTTGTCCCTCTGCATGCCGGTTTAAAATTACATGATTCAGGTTTTCCTCCCGCATCCGGTCCTCGGCAGCCTGCGACAATTCTTTTTTCTTCTGTTTTTGGGAAACAACTTTTTTCAGTGCCATGATTCCGGCTATGATAAGCAGAAAAATCCCAACCGGCAATAATATCCCGACATTATCCTTTACCAATACAAACAAACCATTCATTTCGTTTCCACCGTTTCTGTATAAAATCTTTATCCTATTCCAGCCTGTTCCCGCACTTTTCACAGAATTTGTATCCCGGTTTATATTCCGCGCCGCAATTGGTACAGAATTGTCTTCCTGCACTGCCTTCATTTTCTTCGGAACCACTGCCCAAAATCTGCTTTTCCTTTTTCCACAACTCTCCAATCTGACCTTTCAGCGTCTCTATCAATCCATATTTTTCCTTTATTGCCTCCAGTTCCATACCAATCACTTCCAAGGTAAATGTTCCGTCGTTCCAGCTTCCGTAGACAGTCTCCCCCACGTCCCTTTTCAATTTCTCAATCTCTGCTTCCAATGTCGCGATATGCGTACGCAATTTATTTTCTTCCATAAAATTGGAAGTTTTTACATTAATTGTCGCCAGTCCTTTTGAAAAACTATTTTTTAACCCCGCCATGCTTTCCTTCCTCCGACTCTCCTATCTCGCAAAAAAAATCATCAATCCCGTCCGCAATCCCTTTTGCAATCTTTAACTGATAATCCGCATCTGCCATTTTCAGGTCTTCTTCCCGATTTGTCATATAACCCATCTCCACGATGGTAACCGGAACCTGACACCAGTTAATGCCGCTCATTGTGTCCGTCTCCCACACACGTTCCCTTATGGCGCCGGTCGCCGCTGCCATCCCATCCAAAACCTTTGCTGCCAACAGACTGGATTCCTCGTAAATATCCGAACAGTATGGATTGTTCTCCGTAGGACATATGGTCAGCATTCCATTTACCTCCGGGTTTTCAGTCTGTCCTCCCCTACCCTGTCCACGGATTCTTCCGGTACAATCCCGGTAAGCATGCGGTATATGACTGCGCACAGCACATAAACATCCGTCCCTGCCCAGCATGATGTTATCAGGGCTTATATCCCTGTGCAGCAGTTTATGCCCATGAACAACTGCCAAAGAACTGATAATCGGCTCCATAATACACAGAGTTTCCTCTACGGATAGTTTCCCTCCCTTACTTTTCAGAAAATCCTTCAGTGAAATACCGTCGATATACTCCATAACAATATAAGCCGTGCCATTTGCATAAAAGAAATCCTTTACGGATACAATTCCCGGCAGTTGAAAAAATTTGGCAAGTATTGCCGCTTCCTCCACATACCGCTTTAACCCAACTTCAAAATCATTGCGCTCCCCTTCGGATAATGTATGCAATGTATTTCCGCCATACATAACCGTATCCCTTGCCACCAATGCTCTTGGAAATTATTCTTTAATGGCTGCTTTCGTCTTCATATTCCTGTCCCATGCAAGATAGGTAATTCCAAATCCGCCTTCACCAAGGGTTTTACCCACTATATACTTATTATCCAATAATGTTTCCGGCGCCAACGCACGGGGAGAACTCGCATAACCATATATCTGAAAACCACAGAATGGACATATTTGATAATCCGTTTCCAAATTCCGGAAACAGTTGTAACACATACCCGCCATCACATGCTCTCCTCATAAATATTTATCCTGAAAGTGTCCTGTTAAACCGACATCTGCTGCTCCGCAAACTTCCCCCAGCGGCAATCCTATTACAATTTCTAAAAAATTATACTTTTTTGGATTTCTTTTCCTCCTCCCCGTAAGTTGGTTAAAATAACAAAAATGTAATGCATCGCCCTTGCTTTTTATATCATTTAATAGTAATATAAAAACAATGTGACAAAAAACAACATGCCCAAAAAAGTATACTTTTTTCACCTTCCCTGTTTCTTCAGCCGTTTCCTTCCGTCTTTTGTCTGCATCTTATCATATCCCCAACATTTTTTTCTTTTTTTTGACAAACAACCGGTTCAGCAGGACAAATAACCAAGCCGTCGGCAGCTGCGCCGAACCTTGTTATTTTGTTGCAGGCACAAAAAAACTCCTTTTCGATAAGAATTGTCACATCTTGAATCCTTATCAAAAAGAAGTATTTTACCAAAACCACAAACTATTTTACACTACTATTTTACCCTGCTTTATGGCATGCATCCCCTTTCCCAAGGCATCACATCCCCCTCCTCCCGCAGATATTCCAGCAGCCCGGCAATCCCCTCCCCCCTTTTGGAATCCACCGGAAAGATCTCCCTGCACCCTGCCAGCCGCAGCCACCGCACAGCCCTTTCCACATCCGCATTTTCCTCATGGATTTTCGTCACAATCCCCACCACATCCCGGTTCACCATTCCGGTAATATTGGGCGGATACAAAGAATACGGCTCCGTCGCCGCCAAAAGCAATCCCACCACATCCGCCTCATAAGCATACAACGCCAACGCATACCCCAACTGCTTCGTCTGCATATACTCCCCCGGCGTATCAATCACCACATCAAAATGATTCACATACTGCGTCTTCCGGTACCGGATACGCTCCCCCCGCAGTGCCTGTGTCAGCGTCGTCTTCCCGCTTTCACTCCGCCCCATCAAAATAATCTTCCTCATCCACCCCATCCCTCCCACACAACCATACAACCCACCCCATCTACCGCCCTCTACTCCTTACCGCCTTCTATCTCTACCGTCTTCTACCCCCTACCCCGGATGCGGAAACCGTCTGCCGCCCTGTTTGGGTTTGTCCATGACGTCGTTTTGGCATACTGCCCTGCAAACCTGTTCAAAAAAATGGTGATATTTCTTATCTTCCGTCCGGGCGGAGTTCCTGTCGTTCCAGGCGGCGTTGTCTGACGACCCGAAGGGAAGGAGTTTCGCCGCCGTTGACAGGAACACCGCCCGGACGGAAGATTAGAAATATCCCACTTTTGCAGTCAGGTT
>ERZ808054.1931-NODE-1931-length-10005-cov-4.233078_pt1 | contig 10005 bp, 7 predicted proteins | sample MGYA00380201_ERZ808054 | MGnify/ENA primary metagenome ERZ808054 (study PRJEB31490, sample SAMN06133419) | mouse gut metagenome | isolation source: Z5_2 | host: mice | place: China: Chengdu | collected 2015-05 ... | reverse complement strand
AAGGATATGCAGCCGGTACTTTCTTTTTTCAGGAAGCACTGCCACATTGCCCGCAGGCGCTTCCAGCGTCAGCTTAGAGGACTCGCACCATTCATACCGCATCTTCGTCTCCGACCAATGGTCTGCACAAAACGCACTTTCCTTTCCATCATCCTCCCACAAGCTAAACTCGCCATTGCCGCCCGCACAGACGTACAATTCCAGATATTCCGGGTTATCAATGACATTTCCATCTGCTCTGCCATCCATGGGAATGATCGCACCGCACTTTGCCAGCACCGGTATCTTGTCAATCTCCCTGTAAAGGTCGATCCTGCGTCCGCCCTCGTAAATCAGCCCGGTAAACAGATCCGCCCATTTCCCTTTGGGCAGCCATGCACTAAATCCAGCCATCCCTGTTTCCTTATCTACCGGCTCCGTAATGGGGCAGGCGATCATCTCAGACCCGAAATAATACTCGTTAGGAACCCGGTAAGCTGCAAATTCTGCCTGATGATGATAATACATGGGCTGCAAGAGCGGAATACTCTCCACACTTGCCCGCACATTCATGGAATAAAGGTAAGGAATCAGTTTATGCCGAAGCCTTAAGAAATCCTTCATCACCTGCTCTGCAATTTTATTATACCGCCACGGCTCTTTTCCGTTAAATTCACTGCTGGAGCTGTGAAGCCGCAAAATTGGCGAAAATACGCCAAATTGAAGCCATCTTACTGCCAGCTCGTCATTTTTGATTCCAAGCATATGCCCGCCGATGTCATGGCTCCACCAGCCGTACCCGATATTGGAGGCTGTTGCTGTAAAGTAGGGCTGGAACTGCAGGCTTTCCCAGCTAATGATCGTGTCTCCCGAAAATCCCACAGGGTATCTGTGGCTTCCAGGTCCTGCATACCGGGAAAAGATCAAGCCTCTGTTGCCGTTTTTACAACTGTCCAGATAATGAAAATGGTTTAAGATCCACAAAGGATCCAGCCCTTCCACACCGGAATTGCTCCCCTGCTGCCAATCGATCCACCAGAAATCCACGCCTTGCTTTTCCAGCGGATGGTGCACATAATCAAAATACCCTTTCAGGAACTTCTGGTTTCCTGCATCAAAAGCAACCGGAGTCTCTTTTTCCACATCTACACCCATATATTCCGCAAAAGCCGGGTAGCACTCTTCAAATGCCCTCACTCCGTCCGCCGGATGCACATTTAAAGTGACTTTCATCCCTCTTTCATGCAGATTCCTTATAAATGCTTCCGGATCCGGGAACATTTCCTTATTCCATGTATAGCCGGTCCAGCCGGTTCCATATCTGGGATCTATATCTGTCAAATGCCAGTCCATATCGATCACTGCAACTGTAAAAGGGATCTGTTCCGCTTCAAAACGGTCCATCAGCTCCAAATAAGTTTTTTCCGTATACTTGTAATAACGGCTCCACCAGTTGCCAAGGGCAAACCGCGGAAGCAGCGGCACCTTTCCGGTCAAAATATGATAATCCTTCAGGCATTTCAGATAATCTCTTCCGTAACCGAAGAAATAAAGGTCTTCCCCTCCCCGGTCATTTCTGCGCTGGACCCAGCCGCCATCATCTAAAAGCAGCGAAGAACTGTCGTCAAGCAATGACCATCCATGGGCGGAAAGAATCCCTCTTTCCAGAGGAATGCTTCCATTCGCCTGATCTAATGTCCTTGCAGTTCCCTTTAAATCCACCGGTTCTTCCCCATAATTCCACACCGCCGACCATGCGCCAAACTGACCGTTTAATCTGATCTGTAATCCGGTAGGGGAAAATTTCTTTTTATCATACCGGATCCTCAGACAGTCCGTTGTAATTTCCAGCTTCTCTTCCGTCTCATCTATATCAAAATCCGGCACCGGAAAAGCCCGGCTTACCACAGTCTGCGTGGGCTGATCCGTAAAGATCCCCTGATCACTGTATTCCATTCTGACCAGCGCCGGGGTCAGGATGGTAAACCGATATTTCTCACCTTTTATCACTGCCCCTTCCCCGGGCATAATATGATTCCTCTCCAAATCCTGCATATCTTCCTCCTTCAACTTAAGCTATAGGTTGCTATAATTTCTCCAGAATCTCAAAAGGCACCGTACCCGAAATCTGCTTTGAGGCTACATGTCCTTCCTTCCACTGGATCCATATCTCATTTCCCAGATCATCCCGGAAAGTATATTCTCCTTCTTCGCCTGCCGGATAAAAGCATAAATGCCGATATCCGTCTACCCGATTGCCCACATCGCTTCCCAGTTTATGATCCTCGCCAAGATTAAGGGAAATGCATCCGCCGCTGCGCAAAAATACCGGTATCCTGTCCTTGCCGCACCAGATTTCATAAGCTCTTCCGCCTTCCAAGACATCAATTTCCTTCCCCAACGCCTTTACCGGCCACAGACACTCCCATGTACCTTCCGGCAAATAAACGCTTCTCGACTCTTTCCCTTTTTCAAGAACCGGCGCCACAAGCAAATCTCCCAGCATAAAGCAATCGTCCTTGTCCAATACTGCTTTATCCTCCGGATATTCCACTGCCAGATGCCGCATCATAGGCAGTCCGCTCTCACCGGAAAGCAGGCTCTGGTGATACAGATAGGGGAGCAGATTCATCCGAAGCCGGAACCAGAACCTCAGTCTGGCAAGCAGTTCTTTATCCTTATAAAAATCACTGATGTTCCAAGGGCTTCTGTCATTGATCCCTTTGGATCCCGGGAACAATTCCGCAAACTGTCCGCCTACCGGCTCCGAATGCCACTGCATGATGGGCGTAAAGGTTCCCATCTGCACTGCACGTTCATAAAGCTCCTCCTCCGGCAGGGGGCCTGCAAAACCGCCAATGTCAAATCCCCACAGGGGCACTCCGCTAAGCCCCAGGCTAAGCCCTGCGGTCAGCACATGCCGCAGCTCCTCCCACGTAGACATCTGGTCCCCTGCCCACTGGATCGGTGCACGCTGCTGCCCGGTATATCCTGCCCTGCTGAACAATACCTTATCCTTCCCCGCAAATTCGGCATATGCCTGCACGTACATGGAAGCATAAGCATTCCGTAGCTCCAGGCCGGTCAGCCCCTTAGATGATACCACATCATCCCTGAGGATAAATTCCCCGCCATCGGTCTTAAAACCGTCCACCCCCATGGAAAGCAGATACTGCCGTTTTCCGAACCACCACTCGACTGTTTCCTGATTGGAAAAGTCAGGAAGCAGGGAACCCGAGAACCAGTGATCCTCAGGAATCTGGTAGCAGGAACCGTCCTTGTTCTTAATGCAAAGCCCATGTGCTTTCGCATATTCCCAATCCTCATCCAGCACTGGATGGTTCTCCCCTTCATTCATTCTTTTCAGCACAGGGATCTGCCACAGAACCAAATGGATCCCATGATCCCTCAGCTCTCTTACCATAGCTTCCGGATCCTCCCATTCCCCATGCTCATTGAACCGGTAAAATGTCGCCTCATCGCTCCACGCCTCAAGCACCAGCACCGTATGGGGAAAACCACATTCCTCTGTAAGAGCCAGCTGCCTCTTTGTCTCTTCCTGGGTATTCCACCGGTTGGCAGACATCCACGGTCCCAGACTCCATTTGGGTGTAACCTGCGGTTTCCCCGTCACATCAGAAAAGCTCCCGATTATTTCTCCCGGTGTTCCCAAAAAGAGATACACTTGGGGAAGTTCCCCCTTACTGTCCCTTACTATCTGCATCTCCACATGCTCTTTAAAAGAAAAGTCCACAACCGTCAGGGTATCAATATATACTCCTGTACCGCTGTCTGTAAAGAAAAAGGGGATCGGACAATAACTCACCTGACCCTGATTACAGAATTTTTCAAAGACCTCCGTCTTAACCGTAAGCCCCTTCTGGTTTACACGGTTAAAACGCTCCCCCATCCCATAGGCTGCCAGATAGGGCTGATAAAGCCGCAATATCACGCCGTTTCCCCTTTTCTGCCCGGAAAAAGAGATTCCCTTTGCCCCATAAAATTCTTTTTCGTTTTCCCCTGTCTCCAATTCATTTAAATTAAATTTATAAGTGTTCATCTTCATCTCCTTTTTCCGGCCAAAACCGCCTGGCGGACCGGACTATCCTTTTAATAAATGATCAGGCTGTTTATAGCAATCCCCCCTTTGCGGAAGATTTTCCTTATCACACAAAGAGGGGAATTCTTAAAACCTGAATCTATCCAATTTTACTGCGCCATATATCTTTCATATGCATCCGTGTAGATCTGGATCAGGCGCTCTAAGCCCATAGCATTAAGCTGATCGATATAGGAATCCCATTCCTCGTCAACGCCGCCTTCTGTTATCCATTTTGCACGAGTGCTCTCCACATACTTATCAATATCTGTGGTGAGGGTCGGTCTTTCCTCGTTTTCTTCATTGGTGAACATAACGTTCGGGTAAGGTGTGGTAACGGTATCTTCTGCAATCTTGCTGTCTTCCACCTTCATGCCATCGCCGCTCTCTGTCGAAAGCTTCACGTTCTGCTCAAATTCGCTGCTTACATACTTCGGCCCGAAATCACGCAAACTGGAATCCCAATACCATGCATCTGCACTGGTTCCTTCCGGGGGATCATTCAAAGTATAGGTTCCGTCTTCATGCTTGGTAATAACTGTTCCTATTCCGCCCCAGAAATTCTGGATGCTGGCTTCACCGGTATAGAACTGGTCGATCCATTTTGCTGCAAGCTCCGGATTTTCACAGAAGGTTGTGATCATTACTTCGTTTCTTACAATACTGGAAACGCCGTTTTCGTCTCCGCCGGTATAACACTTTCCATCAGGTCCTGCGATAGGCGGGATAATGGTATATTCGGAAGACCACTGTCCGAAATTAGAATCTGCAGTCCATGCATACTCAAACCCTACTCTGGACACATTGGGATCCTGACGTTTCGCAGTCAGCATGGCATCATCCTGTGTAAATGCCTCGGGGTCAATGATCCCTTCCGCATAAAGCTTGTTAAGCCATTTGATTCCTTCCTTATAGGCATCGCTGGTGGGGTAATAAGTAAGGGAACCATCGTCATTTACCAGCATTTTAAATCCGTTGACGTCTGTGATCCCGAAAGGATTCAGCAGATCCATGGAAAGACCCTTGGAACCGGAAATCGGAATCTCATCGTTAGGATCGCCATTGCCGTTTGCATCCTGCTCCTTGAAAGCCTTAAGCACTTCATAAAGCTCATCAATATTGGTAGGCACATCCAAACCAAGATTATCAAGCCACTGCTTATTGATGATCGGCTGGTTACATGACTTCGGACGCAGGGGAAGATTCTTTGCCATGGAGTACATCTGCCCATCCGGGAAGGTACACACCTTCTTAAGGTCAGGCATTTCTTCCAGCGCCTTCTTGTAATTGGGCATATACTGGTCGATCAGGTCATCCAGAGGCAAAAACAGTTCCGAGTTGTTCATGATATCCGCATCATTAAAGGTCTGGTTGCCAAAAATAATGTCCGGGAGCTCTCCGCCTGCCAGCATGATACCCTTCTGCTCGCTCCAGTCGTTTAAGGACTGAACCTGCCATTCGATATGTACATTAGATTCTTTCTCCAGTTGCTGTAAAAACTCATTGCTGGTAAAGCTGTCACCCATGTTTCCCCAGCGAGTAGTGAGCACCGTCAGTGTAACAGGCTCCTCTGTAAGGGGCATGGTGTTTTCCCCTGCACTTTCTGCGCTGCCAGCTTCATCAGCCCCATCTGCTTCATCGGAAGCCGGTTCCTGTACCTCGCCGGAATCCGCAGCCGATTCGTTAGATTCATTTTTCGCCCCGTCACCACTTCCGCCGCAGCCTGCCAGTGAAACTGCCAGCGCCGTTACAAGCACAAGGCTAAGCACCTTTTTCATCTTCATACTTTTTTCCTCCTTTTTGGTTGTATGATTTTTCCGGTTGTCTCTATGTGAATGATCAAAGTTACCCTTTTACCGCCCCGATCATAACACCTTGGTTAAAATACTTCTGCACAAATGGATAGAAACACATAATTGGCAATGTTGACACAATGATCACGGAATAACGCATCAGGTTGGAAAGGCGGATTGCAATCTGCATAGCCTCGCCGCTTCCAAATGACATCTGCATGTTGCTTGTGATCAGGATATTTCTGAGTATCAGCTGTAACGGATATTTGCCCGCATCCTTCAAGTAGATCAATGCATTAAAGTAAGAATTCCATAAACCAACTGCCGTCCACAGACAGATCACCGCCAGGATCGCTTTGGAAAGGGGTATCACGATCTTAAAGAAATAACGCAAATTTCCGCATCCGTCAATCTTCGCCGCATCGTTCAGTTCCTCGGGTATGGTGGTCTCAAAAAATGTACGTGCAACAATGATATTATAGGTAGATACCGCAAAAGGAATGATCATTACCGCATAGGTATTGTACAAGTGGAAATCCTTGATCGTCAGGAACGTGGGAATCAGACCTCCATTAAAAAACATTGTAAAAATAAACAGCATCATCAGCGGTTTGCGCCCTACAAGATCCTTTCTGGAAAGTGCATAGGCTGCAAAAATATTGACGATCATTGCAAAAACCGTTCCCAGTACTGTATAAATGATCGTATTTTTATATCCGATCCAGATTTCACTGTGCTTTAAGATCTCCTCATATCCATCCAAGGTAAAGCCCTTGGGCAAAAGCCATACCTGACCGCTTGCCACTGCTGACGGATCACTGAAGGATGCGATCACTACAAAATACAACGGATAAAGCACGAGTACCAAAAGCACTGCCGACAACAAATATAATATAAACTGGAACACCTTATCTGCTCCGCTCTTTTTCACTTTTTTGGTTGCTGTTGCTGCCATCTTCTCTTCCCCCTTCCTACCACAGACTGTTCTCGCTGAGCCGCTTTGATATCTGGTTCATCACGATCAGGAGTATAAAGTTAACAATGGTACTGAACAAGTTAATGGCTGCCGAATAACTGTACTGGGTATTGATCACGCCAATCTTATATACATAGGTAGAAATTACTTCACTGCTTGACAGGTTCAGATCGTTCTGCATCAGATAAACCTTCTCAAATCCCAGGTTCATCAGGTTTCCCATACGCATGATCAGCATGATCACTGCCGTAGGCATCAGCATGGGAATATCCACATGACGGATCTTCTGAAGAGCTGTTGCCCCATCTACAGTTGCCGCTTCGTACAAACTGGGGTCTACCCCTGCAAGGGCTGCCAAGAAAATGATGCTGTCCCACCCGGCATGCTGCCATACATCGGTCCATACATATAAATGTTTGAACGCGCCCGCGCTCCCCATCAGGTTTGGCGCTTCAAATCCAAGCACATTGCAGATTGCCCCAAACACGCCGCTGCCCGGAGACAATAATAATGTGATAAGACCTACCATAACTACCGTGGAAATAAAGTGCGGCATATATGTAATTGTCTGAAAGATCTTCCGGTATTTGCCATCTTTCATCTGGTTGATGCCAAGCGCCAGGATAATCGGCACCGGAAAGACGATCAATCCATAAATCGTGATCACTAAGGTGTTACGGATAGTAGACCCGAACTGAAACGAATCAAAATATTTCTTAAAATACTTGAACCACGGATCCGCCCATGCGCTCCCCAAAATCCCCTTTGCCGCTTTGTATTCCTTAAAGGATATCAAAACTCCATACATAGGCTTGTAAGAAAAAAGTATTAACAGTATCAGCGCCGGCAGCAGCATGAGGTACAGCCCCCAGTTTCTTCGGATACGCAGCCACAACCCGGCCTGGTTTGTTTCTTTCTTACTTTTTACTTTCACATTTTCTCCTCCTCTCACATTGCGAATGCAAGTGCTATTGTTATCGTTAACAATTACATATTAACATCCATTTTACACGCTGTCAATATTTATTATAGATTATTTTTATAATTATTTTATCTTTATAAACATCTTATTGTGCATTTTGTATACACAATTAATTGATTTAAGGGCAAGGCAAGCATAAACATTTTATTCAAAATATGTATTATTTATATTTTTATGTTATCGCTATAATGTCTTTATAACTATACCGCAAATTTCACAATATTTCCTTGTATTCTTCCACGTAATCCGGTATAATATATGCATAAATTGCCATTTCACCAATGTTATCGGTATCAAAAAGGAGAACAAAATGGTTACATTGAAAGATATTGCCCAGGAAGCCGGTGTCAGTGTTATGACCGTATCACGAGTAGTGAACCAGCGCTATCAGGAAGTTTCCGAAAAAAATATAAAGAAAATACAAGATATCATAAATAAATATGGCTACGTGCCAAATTCCTCTGCCCGCAGCCTTTCATCCAATTCTTCCCGCATTATTTCCGTCATCGTCCAGGGAGACGGGAAGAAAAATCCGATGCTTTTCCCTTTCAATGCCTCCATGATCGGTTACATCATTGAAGGCATCCAGCGTCAGGGCTATCAGGCTATGGTCCATTTTATCACCGATTATTCCGATGTGACCAAGTACCTGCGCTCCTGGAAATCCGAAGGCGCCGTTTTCCTCGGAACCTTTGACGAGAACATCAAGCAGATCCAGAAGGACAACGATATCCCTCTTGTATTTACCGACAGCTACAGCAGTGTCAGACAGGTGATCAACGTCGGGCTTGACGATTACAAAGGCGGCGTTCTCGCAGCCCGCCATTTTATCGAATATGGCCATAAGCATTTTGCATTTATCTGTTCCTGCATCCGGGAAAGCCAGGTAAACCAACAGCGCCTTGCAGGTTTTGCAGACACCCTTTCCGCTGCCGGATTTACTCTTCCGGATAGCCATATTTTTGACACCCTTGATCTGAAACAATGTGCAGATGACCTGTGCGCTCTTTCCGACCCGGTCACTGCCCTTTTTATTCCTATTGACGAAAGCGCAGCCATACTGATGATGTATCTGAGAGAAAAGGGATTCCGCATTCCGGAAGACTATTCCATCATCGGTTTTGATAACTTTCCCCTGTGCCAGTATGTGGAACCTGCCCTTACTACCATTGCGCAGGATATCCATTTAAAGGCGCAATATGCCCTTGATCTTTTGTTCCAGCGCCTTAATGACAATACCCTTCCCACCCAGAATATTGTGCTGGATGTGGAACTGATCAGCAGGCGGTCTGTTGCCCGGCTGAATTGATCATTAGTTCGAATTTCGGATTATAACCTTCCTCCGCAAATTCGTATATGCCAGCAAAATGTACACCCCATAAATTATGAAAAAAAGCCCGACCGACAGTCCGGTTATTGCCATCGGATGGTATGCGCCTGTCATGATTCCCGGTTCTGTCGCTCCTGCCAGATTCAGAATAAAAGGCACTGACATGATCAGGCAGGTTCCCAGGCTTCCCAGTATCAGGGATAAAATAAAGATTCCTCTGCGCTTTTTACTTTTTTGGAACACGACTTCTTCATTGCGCCGTTCAAAGTAGATCAGATCATAAATATTCATCTTTCGGATCCGCTTCCGGACTTTCCGCTCGGGCATAAAACAATGCCCGCTCAATATGGGCTTCAATCTGCGCCAGCTCCACAGATAGTTTTCGCCTCGTATCCTCATCAGCATTTCTGCAGATCAGCTCCGCTGCCGTGATCGGTGTTTTCACTTCATGGACCCAGCTTTCCACATACTCCCGGTATTCCTGCCACGCTGCCCGCACATCGGATACCTCACGGATCATTACCCTGCCTGCTTTCTTCGACAGCTTCAGGAGCCTGCGCTCATAAGCATCCTCCGGCTTTGATATGCATTCAGCAAACAAATACTTTTTATCCAGTCTGTCCATAATCCCTTCCAATTCCTGCAACCGGTTATGACACCGCCAAAAATCATATAGAACTATCCCTGCAAAAACCAGCAGCCAGATGCCGGACACTAAAGTAAGTATCCCGCGCTCCGTACCAGTAAGATACAAAAAAATTACCGTCAGTATATAAAAAAGTGTCTTCGACACTTCAACCCCCTAGCCCCCATTCATGGGGGAATTAGGGGTTTCTTTTTGTGTCA
>ERZ808054.1929-NODE-1929-length-10019-cov-4.475860_pt1 | contig 10019 bp, 6 predicted proteins | sample MGYA00380201_ERZ808054 | MGnify/ENA primary metagenome ERZ808054 (study PRJEB31490, sample SAMN06133419) | mouse gut metagenome | isolation source: Z5_2 | host: mice | place: China: Chengdu | collected 2015-05 ... | reverse complement strand
GAATTAAAATGGGATAAGACTGCTGAGGGAGCGATAAGCCAGATTAAAAATAAAGGATATGTGTCAGCCCTCAAAGAATATAAAGGAAATATTCTGCTTGTTGGAATTAATTATGAGAAGAAAAGCAGGAAACATCAATGTAGGATAAAATATACGAATAGCCGTGAACTTCATTCAACGCAGCAGATGATGTGATTACTTTGCTGATTCATTGAATTGTATTGGGAAATTCAGGAAAGAGTATTGAGGGAAATTGTATTTAAGGATATACTTATAAATAGGCGGCAGGGCACATAAAGAAGGAACTAAAAAAAGAAGGAGAAGCGTACGCTGTATGGTGATGTAAAATGACAGGCATGGTATTTATAGGACTAGGAGTTTTTAGTATCTGTGTGATTTTGTTTGCATTGTTTCTTGTTTTGAAGGGGGACGGCTCCAGGGAACAGAAACTCATGCAGTATTTCCTGATTGGCGCTTTGATACAGAACGCCGGATATTTGCTGGAACTGACGGCTCCTACGGTAGAAGCCGCCATGATGGCGGTAAAGGCGCAGTATTTGGGCTCGCTGGCAGTTCCGATTAGTTACTGTTATTTTATATTCAGCTATTGTTTTGAAAAGGTACCTGATAAAATATTAAATATTTTAAAGATAGCCGATATCTTCGTTTTGGGACTTGTTTTTACTTGTGATTTACATACTTTTTATTACAGGCAGGTCGATTGGCTGTATACGGCGGAAGGACACGGATACCTGAGTTTGGAATACGGGCCGGGTTATTGGGTTTTCATGCTGTGCGGTACGATTATACCCTATACGTTTACGCTGTATGCCCTGCTCCGTGTGTGCGTGAAGAAGCCGGATTATGCGGCGGACCGGAGGTATAAACTGATACTTGCCCTTTCTTCCCTGCCGGTGATGGCATTGTGCGCATATGTCATGAAAGTAACTTCCGTGTATGACCTTACACCGCCGGTACTGGGGCTTGTCCTTTCGAGTGTGGCTATCCTGATCTGGAGAAGAAAGGTATATGATTTCGGCAGTCTGGCTTCCGGTATTCTGCTTAACAGTATGAGCGACGGTGTGATTGCCATAGACGAACATGAGCGGATTGTCAGTTATAATCCTGCGGCGGCAGGTATTTTCAGGGAATTAAATGCCCGCGCTTCAGGAAAGCATATCGGGGAACTGGACGGTTTTCCGCGGGATATGCTGGGAGGGGATGTGAAGGGGGAATTCTGCCTGAATGGCAGTTTTTACCAGGTGCATGTGAAACAGATTTTGGATAAGTTCGGGGAGAGCAAGGGATATGTGATTCTGATTTTGGACGTGACGGAAACCAGGAACCACATTGAGGAGATTACGCGTGTGCGGGAACAGGCGGAGCAGGCAAACACTGCCAAAAGTGCGTTCCTTGCCAATATGTCCCATGAAATCCGGACGCCGATGAATGCCATTGTGGGATTGAGCGATATCATTATGGAGGAAAGTGTGGGGCGCAAGGTATACGGATATGCCTGTGATATCAAGGCATCCGCCCATAATCTTCTGGCGCTGATTAATGATATCCTTGATTTGTCCAAAGTGGAAGCGGGAAAGATGGAACTGGTGCCGGCGCAGTACCATGTGAAATCCATGGTTGGCGAAGTGCTGAACATGATGGACATTGTTGCCTCTCAGCGCGGGCTTATGGTGGAGAGCGAGTATGACATGACGATTCCCTGCGGCTATGTGGGGGATGAAAGCAGAATCAAGCAGATATTGATTAATCTTCTGAACAATGCCTTGAAATTTACGAAGAAGGGCCATGTTAAAATATCCGTGTCGGGTATGCAGGAGGAAACCGGGGACACGGAGCGTTTGGTTTTCCGGGTGGAGGATACCGGCTGCGGTATCCGTGAGGAAGATATCGGAAGGATATTCGAGAATTTTAAACAGCTTGATGCCAAGAGAAACAGAGGGGCAGAAGGGACGGGGCTCGGACTCTCCATTACGAAGCGCCTGGTGGAACTGATGCAGGGTACGATTAAGGTGGAGAGCGTATATGGCGAGGGTTCCGTATTTATTGTGGAAATTCTGCAGAAAATTGCGGATGCCAGACCATTGTCTGAAGTCCCTGAGCAGGAAGGCAGGAAGGAAAAACCATTGGAACCGTTTATGGCAAAGGGCTGCAAGGTACTGGTGGTGGACGACAATCTGATTAACAGGAGGGTCGCAAGGTCTTTCCTGCAAACTTACGGTTTAGAGATTACCGAGGCGGAAAGCGGGATGGAAGCGATAGAGTTTGTCCGGAGGACACGGTTTGACATTATTTTCATGGATCATATGATGCCCATGATGGATGGGATAGAGGCGGTGCAGAATATTCGGAGTGACTGCGGGGAAAACGGGAAACTTCCGGTGATTATCGCATTGACTGCCAATGCAATGGAAGGTGTCCGGGAGAATTTCCTGGTCAACGGGTTCCAGGATTTTATTACGAAGCCGATTGACCGGAGAGCCATGCATATGGTACTTTTGAAATGGATACCGGAAGAAGACCGGGTGGCGTGCGGGTCGTGGACGGACAGCCAGCAGTCTGATAACGGCATATTCCAACAAGTGATTATTGAAGGCATTGACACGGATGAAGTGGCGGCGCATTATACCGGCAGTTTGGAGGAATACCGGGAGCTTTTGGAGCTGTATTGCCTGGATGGGAGACGCAAGCAGAAAGTTTTGCAGGAGCTTTGGGAAGAAAAGGATTACAAAGGTTATGGCATAGAAGTACATGCCCTAAAGAGCGCTTCCGCGAATGTAGGCGCGATGCGGGTTTCAGGCATGGCAAAGGAGCAGGAAAAAGCGGTAAAAAGAGGCGACTTTACATTTGTAGATCATCATGTATCCAAACTTTTGGCAGAATACGGGGAGCAGCTTGGGCATATCCGGCAGTATTTGGATGCAAACCGCAGTACGGAGCGCATGGCGGTGCAAAAGGATACGGAAACGGAGGGGAAGGCAGAAATGGGAAAGGAGGAATTGCGGCAGAGATTGGAGGCTGCGCTTGAGAGCCTGGAAAATTTCCAGGCAAAGGATTGTGCCCGTAAGTTGGAAGAAATTCTGGAATATCCGTTGGAAGGCGACAGGAAAGAGGAGCTTGGGGAAATACGGGAACAACTTAAATTATATGAGGATGATGCGGCGGAACAGATGCTGCGTGATATAATAGGGAGGATAGGGTAGGAGGAAAAACAGATGGCGGAAAAACAGAAAATACTGGCGGTGGATGATAACAGCATCAGTTTGGCGACGATTGAACAGGCGTTAAAAGAGAAATATGAAGTGATACCCCTAAATTCGGGTATCCGTGCTTTGCAATTTTTAAAAAAGAACCGGCCGGATTTGATCCTGCTGGATGTACAGATGGCATCAAAAGACGGTGTTGAGACGCTGCGTGAAATCCGTGAAATGGAGAATTGCCGGGATATCCCCGTTATCATGCTTACTTCGCAGAGCGATAAGCATACGGTGATGGAAAGTTTTATGGTGGGGGCGGATAACTATATTCTGAAACCCTTTGCGGTCAAGGATTTGCATGAGAGGATTGAGAGTCTCTTAAAAAAGGGCAGATAATATTCCGATAAGGGGGAGGGAGCATGGAAAAAATTAACCGTGAGGATATGCTGGAGCTGACCAGACGCATGACTTTAAAACGGAATTGTTTCGACCGGATGGCAGGTGCGTATTTGGACGGGGAAGGTTTTGTGGACGGGACTTTTAATAAGCATTTCCAAAAGCTGTCGGCAAAGGACCAGCAGTTTAACTTAACGATTGCAAAGGCGGTCCCGTTTTCGGATACGAATGTACAATTGAAGGAATATCTGTTTGGAGAGGCGGATAAGAAGCCGGGGAGTACCTGGCAGATGCTGATGGCGCTTAAGGAATGCGGACTGAAAAATGATGCCATGCTGGATGTGTTTTATGAGGAATTCGGAAAAGTGTGTCAAACAGGCAGCGGGTATGCCGTTTATTTCTTCCATGGAAGTTATGATGTGCCTTTAAAGGCGGAGGATAAGGAAAGCCTTTGGGAATCCGAGGAAGTATACCAGTTTCTTATATGTGCGGTCTGTCCCGTGAGCGGAGATTATGAGGCGGGAGAACCGGAATGCGGTTTCCTGTTTCCGGCATTTAAGGACAGGAGCAGCGACGCGGATCGGATTGATGTCTTTGCGGCGGACGGCAAATCGCTTTATGCCGGGGCGCTGCAAAAACTTTTATTTCCATAAATAACGTGCCGGATGGCGTGGGAATCAAATTAAGAGGGAGACAAAAAATGTCTCCCTCTTTCCTTTTTGCAGATTAAGTAAAATATTGGAACCTTCCCACCAGTTCTTTTAAGATATCTGCCTGCCCGGACAGTTCTTCCGAAGAAGCGGCGCATTCTTCCGAGGTGGCGGAATTGGATTCCACGACTTCCGCAATCTGGGTGATGCCCAACGTAACCTGGGCAGCGGCTTCCGCCTGGTTATCGGAGGCTTCCGCGATGACGATGATGGCTTCTTTGACATCTTTTGCATTGTCCACAACGGAAATCAGGGAATCCGCGGCGGATTTGGCAAGTTTGGTTCCGTCGTCTACCGCGGAAATGGCATTTTGTATCAGCTCGTTGGTGTTTCTTGCGGCTTCGGAACTCTGTTCCGCAAGGATTCCAACCTGCGTGGCAACAACCGCGAAGCCTTTGCCGGCCTCTCCGGCCCTTGCGGCCTCGATGGACGCATTTAACGCAAGCAGGTTTGTCTGGTCGGCAATTTCTTCGATACTGCTGATGATTTCCGCGATTTTATTGGAAGCGTCTTTAATTTTTGTCATGGCTTCCGTATTCTGCTGCATCTGCCGGTTGCTTTCCATGATACGGCTGTTCATGCTTTCCACGGTGTTTTTCGCTTTTTCCGCATTTTCCGCATTAATATGTATTTTCTCCGAAATATCCGTAATCGTTGCCGTCAATTCCTCGATGGCGCTTGCCTGGTCCGTAGCGCCTTCGGCGAGTAATTGCGAAGCGCCTGCCAAATCATTGGAGCCGTTTTGGACGCTTTCGGCGTTGCCGTCAATTTCCTTCATGGCTGCGCTTAAGGAGGAGATAATGTCACGGAATGAGGTGCTGATTAACGAAAAGTCGCCCTTATAATCTTCGTTTATGGTAATCTTGAAATTACCGTCCGCCAGCTCTGCCAAATGACTGCTGATGTCGGAAACAACGGCTTTCAGGTCATGGATGGTTTCGGCGAGGCTGTTCATCAGGATTGCCGTTTCATCATTGGTTTCCGGTACCGGTGTGTCGGAATGGAAATCACCTGCGGCCAATAACTTCAGGCGGTCCACCGACGTGATAATCGGTTTGGCAACCGCTTTTCCCAACCGGATGCCGTTTTGGATGCCGAGTAAGGTAAAGATGATGACAAAGACAACCGTAAGCCCCAGGGCAAGATAAAATTTTCCCAAAAATTCATTCCTTACGGCGGCAACACCGATGCTCCATCCTTCCGTATCGGGTACCGGCGAGTAGGAAACGATTTTTGTCACGCCTCCGTAGGAGTACGTTCCGGTTCCGTCTTCCCCGTTTACCATCCTTTGGCAGATGGCGCTGAATTTCTTGAGCTTGGGGTTGCTGTCGCCAAGTGCCAGACAATCTTCCACACCGACAATTTCCGAATTGATGTCCGCGATGGTAATGCCCTTGGAATCGGTCATAAAAGCAGTACCGCCTTTTCCGACCTTTATGGAACGCATAATGTTATTTAAACTTTCGCCGTCCGGCACGTACACAATGGCTCCTACGGTTTTGGAGCCTGCGACTCCGTTTTCCCATAACGGAGCAGCAACCGCAAAGGATACCTGGTCGGTGACCTGGCTGTAGGCGGGTGTGGAAACATAAGTATTACCCTTCATGGCTTCTTTGAAATAATCGCGGTCGGAAAAGTCCGTGCCGGAAAGGATATCTTTGCCGCTGCTGTCAAGGAGATAAGCGCTGTTTAATTCGTGCTCCCTGACTTTTACGCTTAAAATATCACTCTTTTCTTCCGGTGTCCGTTCCGGATCCGACAAACGGGCGATGGTTCCCGTTTCGTAGGCAATTGCTACGTATTGGTTTAAGGAGGCGGCTACATAATTTGCCGCTACCGCGGATGTGTTGTCAATGGTTTCCGAAACTGCGCTGACGGAGGAAATATAACTTAATACAGAGGTAATGACCCCCAGTATAATGCAGCAGAGACTGACTACCTGGCCAAAACGTTTGGCCACTTTTTTCTCAATGCTGATAAACGAATTGCCGTCTTTTGCGGTTCGTGTGTTTCCTGTGTCTTCCTTTTTCCCGTTTTTAATTTTCATACTCTATCCCCATTTCTGCGTTGCCTTTATCCCATTTATTCTTTCATCCCACTCATTCCAATTCCGTCCATGTGTTGGCGTGACGTAGGCTGCTGCTGGTTCCCTCGGTATGGTCAGGCAGATATGAGTTAGACATTCTGATGATTGCCGTGGGGCCGGTACCCTCTGTCTGCAGCGTGGGTATCCGGCTACGTGTAACAGGGAATTTGCGTCAAGGCAACGCGCCAACACATATTCTATGTTTCTACACGGTTTTCCGGTGCTTTCAAAATTTTGTCTGTTTTTTTACCTCCTTTTTGGATATCCATATAAATGGTGAATATAAATTTGGTTCCCGAAAAGCTGTTAATAGGTATTATATCAAATTCGTGAGCAAAATTCCACTTTTTTTTGTGCAAATTGCTCGCCGGTTATAAAATACCGTATAAAGGCGCAGCGACTGGAAGGATTGCACGCTTTAATCTGTGTGGGTTGCGCTTACATAATCCTGGATGGCAAAATGATCTTCCGGCATCCGGCATCCGATGATGTATTTCCCTTCGTTATCCGTATTGCGGATAATGCGTCCTTCCAAAGAGCGTACATCGGGAAGCGGGAAACCCGAAATGGAAACCGTTACGTCTTTTCCCATGGAGTGTGCAAACTCGTCTGCCGTCGTAGTGAAGGCAAAACCGTTGGCGCTGAAATTCACCATTTTCCCCGTAAAAGGCTTATCCGCATCCTTAAAGCGGATTTCACAGGAATGGGACAGCGGCATACGGGGATATTTTCTGCGGTTAATGACTTTGGGCGTAGAGAATACCGTCAGCCGGTAGCAGTCCGCCTTTTCCCTTACGGGAGAAATCTTTACGTTTTCCCAATGGTAAAGGACGTTATCCACCACAATCCGCAGATGGAAATTCAGGTTCTTTGATTTTGACTGAATGGGTTCTTTGCCATCCTGCCGTATGGTAACGAGAATATCGTCACCCTGCTGTTCCACAATCTGTCCCCGGTATTCGCTGTGTGTGCCGCCTTCGGAAGAAAGAAGGGATATCTTCATGCCCGGACGGACATCCTGGATTCCCATGAAACCGCCTTCCCCGAGGTCTTCCATCAATGTTCCCACGGTGCATTCTATGTTGTTGACGTTTTCGGCGGTTTCTTCGTATTTGCTCAGCATGGTTTTGGTGGTTTCGTTGGCGTCTTCCACACAGTCCACCATAATTTGCATGACATCGCAAATCTGCTGCATGTTATGGACCATGTTCTGGTTGGAGGTTTCCACATCCTTTATGGCAGAGTCGATGACTTTGATATTGTTTCCTAACTGGACGGAATCCTGCGTAATACTGTCCACACTTTTTGTTACCTGTGTCACCTGTTCCAGATTGACCTGAATCAATTCCAGGGTACGGATGATGGATTCGGTCATTTTACCGGAAGTTTCTTCCAAATGGGCAAGCGCCGACATAATGCGGCTGGAGGAACTTTGCGTACCCATGCTCAGGTTGCGGATTTCGTCCGCCACTACGGCGAAACCTTTGCCCGCTTCCCCCGCCCTTGCGGCTTCAATGGAAGCGTTCAGCGCCAGCAGGTTCGTTTGGGAGCTGATGCCCTCGATGGTGCTGGTTTCCTCTTTTACCATGTTAAATTCCTGCTTGAATTCCGTTAATACGTTTTCCACTTCCGTGGATAGCTTTGCCATGTCGTTCGTGGTTTCCACGACGCTGTTCAGCTTCGTGGAGCTGGCATCGGCATGACGGATGGATTCGTTGGTCAGGCTGACCATCTGTCCGATGAGGGCGGCAACGTTCTGCACTTGCGTATTGATATCCGTGGTCATACCCATGGAGGACATGGTTTTTTCCTGGAGCATATGGTTGTTTTCCGACAGCTTATCCATGCTGCGTACCACGGAATGAGCCCCCTGTTTGTTTTCGTCGGCAAGTTCACGGACTACGGTAACGCCGTCCACGATGGAAGTACTTGCCGTTTTTACCTGGTCGATGGTGGTAATGACCCTTTGCAGGTTGCCTTTAATGGAATCCGTCAGGGCACCGTCGGAGAGGTTTAAGTGGTTAATGGACAGGGCATAACAGCCGAAGCATAGGAGGACACAGGACAACTGAAGACCAAAGACACCTAAATCTGCCGCGGTGTTCATGCCGTTTGCGTACTTGTAGAAGCTGCCCGCCAAAATGACAATGGCGGCAGCAATGCCGCAGCGGATCATGAAATTCCGGTTTTTGTAAAGAATCAGCATACATGCAAGGGGAAGTATGTACATGAAGCAGAGGGGCGAAACCGTGGTAAATACAATATAAGCATAAAAGAAGCCGTATCCTACCGCAATGACATCCTTATAATAAGAAGTTGCCAGTCCCTGTATCTTAATAAGAAGCAGGCCGCACAGATAGGGAATCCAGCAGAAAAGGAGGAAAACCGCAAAATATCCCCCACTCCGTAAGCCCTTCACTGTTTCGTAACCATAAATTGCCGTAAGTGATACGCTAAGAACCAGCCAGACCGCACCGGCTTTCCAGTTAGCGCTTTTTTTGAACAGTTCTTCGTTGTATTCCATTTTTATACCCCGCCCTTTCCCGGTATCTTTTAGTTTGTATGCATTGAAAACATATAACTATACTTTACCATAATTGTTGTTAAAATGCCATAATTTTGATGCTTTTTTGAGGGAATTCATGTATAATATCCATAAGGCAGGATGCCGGGTTAAGGAAATAAGAAGAATAAGCGCGGCATGGGCTGTCAAAAACCGGATAGGGGGATAAGGTATGGGTAACGATGGGGAACTTCGGATGACATATTCGGGACTGCTGTTGAAGGACGGTGAAAAGATGGTGAGGGTCTGTTTTGAACGGGGGGAGCATGATTATGCGGAAGGCATCGTCCCAAGAGGTTCCATTGTGAAATCCTCCGGCTTTACGGAGGAGGAAATCCGCCAGCTTACCGTATATATCCAGGACAATGCCACGGATATTATTAACCGGGCGAAAGAAGTCCATTTCCTGAATGAGTGGCTGGGAAGGAAACGGTAGCCAAAGCAGGGATTCGTGGGGTGCATGAGGAATACATGCACCTTTTTTTAAATAAACTGTTTTAAGGATGTAGAAACAGGGGAGATTATTATCCTAAACGCATTGTCCAATATTTCCAATATCATGATTCCAGTCATTATTTTTTACATTGTGGCATATGGGATGGTTCATAAGCGGAATGTTTATGAAGACTTTATAAAAGGGGCGAAAGACGGGTTTCAAACGGTTATCCAGATTATGCCCACTCTGGTGGGGCTGATGGTGGCGGTGGGAGTGCTGCGCGCATCGGGTTTTTTGGGGTTTATCGGCGGGCTGTTCGGTGAAATGACGCAAAAACTGGGGTTTCCGTCGGAACTGGTTCCGTCGGAACTGGTTCCGTTGGTGTTGGTGAAAATGTTTTCTTCTTCCGCGGCGACAGGGCTGGTGCTTGATATTTTCAAGACGTACGGACCGGATTCCCGTATCGGGTTGATTACTTCCATTATGATGAGCTGTACGGAAACGGTGTTTTATACCATGAGTGTGTACTTTTTGGCTGCAAAGGTAACGAAGACGAAATATACTTTAAAAGGGGCGTTGTTATCCTCCTTGGCGGGGATATGGGCGAGCGTGC
>ERZ808054.1928-NODE-1928-length-10025-cov-2.714717_pt1 | contig 10025 bp, 10 predicted proteins | sample MGYA00380201_ERZ808054 | MGnify/ENA primary metagenome ERZ808054 (study PRJEB31490, sample SAMN06133419) | mouse gut metagenome | isolation source: Z5_2 | host: mice | place: China: Chengdu | collected 2015-05 ... | reverse complement strand
GCCTGTTTGCCGTCCTCACTGATATTTGTCTTTACAATACCTTCTGCTGCAATTCTTCCTGCTTTTTTCTCAGCCTTTGCAAGACCATTCTCACGCAAATAATCAACTGCTTTATCCATATCGCCGTCTGTATTTGTAAGAGCCTTCTTACAATCCATCATGCCGGCACCTGTCAATTCTCTTAATTCTTTTACCATAGATGCTGAAATAGCCATTGTTCTAATCTTCCTTTCTTCCCTATATAGAAATGCCACTACTGAGCTATCGCTGTCATTCGTGACATGATTATATTATTCTTTCTCTGCTGCTGTCTCTTCCTCAGCTTCGTCTGCATAGGTCTCACCTTGTTTTGCCTCGATTACAGCATCTGCCATCTTGGAAACAATCAGCTTCACGGCACGAATCGCATCATCATTTCCTGGGATCACATAATCCAGCTCCTCCGGATCACAGTTTGTATCTACGATACCTACCAACGGAATACCAAGAATGTGAGCTTCCTGAATACAAATTCTCTCTTTCTTAGGATCTACAACGAAGATCGCATCTGGTATGGTCTTCATATCTTTGATACCGCCAAGATTTTTCTCAAGTTTTGCCCACTCTTTTTTCAGGTTAATAACCTCTTTTTTAGGAAGAACATCAAATGTTCCATCTTCTGCCATTTTCTCAATTGCTTTGAGTCTCTTGATACGAGCCTGGATCGTCTTGAAGTTTGTCAGCATACCTCCAAGCCATCTCTCATTTACGTAGTACATTCCACAGCGCTCTGCTTCATTCTTAATGGAATCCTGTGCCTGTTTTTTCGTACCAACAAAAAGGATATTGCCACCGTCCGCAGCGATCTCCTTAATCGCATTGTAAGCTTCATCTACTTTTCCTACTGATTTTTGAAGGTCAATGATATAAATACCATTTCTCTCTGTGTAGATGTACTCTGCCATTTTAGGGTTCCATCTTCTTGTCTGATGTCCAAAGTGAACACCGGCTTCCAATAACTGTTTCATTGAAATAACACTCATTTTTCTTACCTCCATATGGTTTTTTCTTCCGAAGACTTCATTTCTTTTTCAAAACCTTGTCCTCCCTTAAGATCACTGCCTGCGATCCAGCGAAATACAAAGCACCATTGAAAAAAATCAGTCAACGTGTTTTTTCAATCCGATTTATTTTATCACAATGTAAAACAAAATGCAAGGTTTTATTTAAAAAACCCTGCATTCATGATCCAAATCCATAGGAAAGAAAACATTTACTTTATCTATTCTCTGTTTGGACTTAATCCTGTCTTGTTATGATTTTGGCAATGGTATCAAAATCCGCTCCTTCCGGAATCTTGTACGTACCACTGCGAATACGCCTTCCATACCCATTATCTACCAGATATGCATTAAAGTCTTTGGCATCGTCAATGATTCCCGCTTCTTCCATTTCTCTGGCTACAGAACTTGACAAAAGTCCATTCCGAACTACAAAAGTAGTCTTTCCCTTTTGAAAGGCAGATGCATTTTTAATATCCTTTTTGCTGTCCTCTAGTTTTTTCTTAGCCTTTTTGTCTTTCTCATTAGGAACTTTCGTGTCTGTGCCGACTGCTGATTTTGAAACCGCGCTGACTGCCGACTTAGAAGCAGGATTATCCTTCACTTCCTTCGCCATTTTCTCCGCCTCTGCTTTGGTATCTGTGGTCTCTTCCTTTGGAAACACCATTCCCAGCTCCCGCGCCTGCTTGATCACATTATTTTTTTCGCTGGAACTGCGATATGTTATGCATAAAAGAAGAGCAGTCACTATGATTCCTACACCGAGTCCTCTCAAAAACCATTTACTCTTCATTTATTTCCTCCATACAATGAAATCATCAGTTTTACCTCACCCTGTCCGATATCTAATTCCTTCGAGATTTCCAATACAGATTTTCCCTGTTTATACATCTGAATGATGTTTTTTGTTGCACTGCCATCCTCAGGATTTTCATTCCTCTCAGCCTCTGGCTTCGCCGCCTGCGGTTTAGTGCCAGCATCTGTTTTGATAGTTCCTGTTTTATCAGCAACTGGCTTAGCAGATTTTTTATTTACATCTTTTAATGCCTGTTTATTTGTCCGCTCCACTGCTGTTATGCCAGAGGGCTTTTCTACTGATCCTTTTTTCACTGCGGCTTCTTTCAGCTCTTTTTCCTTTTCACTCAACATATTATACATAAACACGACTTCCTCGTGATTATGGTTTATTTTCTCCATAAGCTGAGCCGAGAAATCATCAAACTCCATAATCTTCTCATTGCTCTTCCGGTTCAGTTGATCCGTGGTTTCAGCAATTACATTTTCCCTCTCCTCACTGAGAATCGCGTCAATCTGCTCCCGAACCATCGTCTCTTCTTTTTCTGTCCATATGTCTCTGGATTGATACTCTGCTGTTTCCGAAATATCTGAGTTTTTTTCCTTTTTTCCCACAAAGAAACTAATAGAAATACTCAAAAATCCCAAAATCAAAAGTATGATTTCTGCTGCATTCATTTTTTTCCTCCCCCCAAAGCTTATTCGCATCGATAAACTTTGGCTATATCATAATATCAAAACTGCTGTCCGATTTTGGTGCCATTGGCGCCTCTTCTGGTTGCTTTTTTTTCTTTTTATTGCGCCCACCGCTGTATTTATTTTTACCGGAGCCATCAAAACGATATTCTTCTTTCTCACTCTTATTCGCCTCTGTCGTCCTCTGGCTCTGCTGCTCTACATTTTTTTCAAAGCTTGCGGCGGCAGTTTCACCCATATGCTGAAACTGATGCTGTTCTCTTCCTATGATTCCAGACGCCTCCGATGATCTGGGAGCTATCGTGGAAGCATCAATAGAACTTATAGACATATTGATCACCACACCTTTCCTATCTTCCTAATTCGCTGATGAGTTAAATTCCAATCGACTTGATATCTGCGCCCTCTCTTACAAACTTACACCTTGACACCCTGTCACTCATAATCTTGGATACATCTTTAATCACGATCTGCACTCCAGAATTTACCACACCCTCTACTCGGATGCTGACATTGGAATTTGCCTTTAGGCTCTTTCGAAGTGTCTCACACTGCGCCTTCATGCTCTCAATCTTCTTCTGTATCTTTGGTTTAGAAGCAGAAGCTGTTTTTAAATACTCCTTCTGTTTTGGAGACAGACTTTTTCCTGTCTTCACACACTTTTTAATAGAATGGAGAACTCCATCCATCTTTTTTAAAGCTGCACATGCTTCTTCGGTCTTTTCCTCTGTTTCATTTAACAGTTTCACCAGTCCAATATCCGGCAACACTTCTACAATTGTAGAAGTACCCATAGAGGAACCGAGTTGAGTCGCTGCGATATTAGCATAAGAACGAATGTGACCGCCATTGATCAATCCTTTCTTACCAAGAACCGCAATTTCTCCTTGGCACTCTACATCACTGTGCAGCACTGCATCACACATCAAAGTACCTTTACATTTGATCTGGCTGTTTTCAATAAACTTAGCAGTTACATTTCCCTCTGCGGTTAGAGTCCCTCTGGACATTCCCTGCATTCCCCGCTTAAGAACGATGTTTCCACCGGCTATAAGATCAGCCCCCTCCACAACACCATTTACAATAATATCTCCATCTGCCTTAATGACATAACCTGTATTCACGTTCCCAACTACATTTACAGTTCCCTTATATTCGATATCTCCGGTAGATGCATCCACATTTGCTGGCACATCGTATATATTGGACACCATGACAAGGTCATCCACCAGTGTCACATGCCCGGCCACCTGGGAATAGAGCTCACAACCATCCTCTGTCATCGTTATGTTCCGACCATGACGAAGCCGTTTCACTGCTACTTTATTGGGAGATAATGACTTTCCTATTACACTGACACCTGGCTTACCAAAATCCGCCGGCGTAAGCGTCGCCAGCTTTTCTCCAACCTGGACTGGCTTGATATTTCCTAGATGATGAAAGTCTACACTCCCATCATCGTTTAATTTCGGCTTTGCTGTCGCATTGATATCAAAATGATACTCCACCACAGCGTCGTGTCCCTGAACCGGTGGTGTGCCCTTTGCCACAACATAATCCCGACAATATTCTGGGGCTTTTATAAACTCATCTACCACATCTTCTCGGATACCGTGGACTACTCCTTCGAATTTCAAGTCACTCAGTATATCTTCCTTGGTCAGCTTTTTTCCATTGCTGGAGGGAGGATAAAACCTGGCAACTGCTTTTTCTCCCTCATCATAGATATCAATAAAACACCTCTCGTTTTCCGGCAGTATCTCCTGATCCAACAAACGGAATTCTTTCTGGAAATCAGCCCGCTTCAGATACTGATTTAGTGCCACCGAATCATAGTCGGGAAAATTGATCCGATCCAGATATCTGATAACTTCATCAATCTGAAACATCTCTCCATCCTGTGAAGCTGGAAACACCTTAAGAAATGTTCGATTTGTCTTATGCACAATCTGGAAGTATGCGTTATCCCCCATAGAAATCCTCCCCTTTCAGTCTTTCCCTGGTGTTTTGTCCGTTCATCCTGATAAAATACATAGAAATATATCTTACTTAAAAAAGATTTAACAACTCGATCGAATCCCCCATTTGCACCTTGATCTTCTGCAATGCTTTCGTATGAAGCTGGGAAACCCTGGATTCCGAAACCTCCAAAATCCTGCTGATCTCTTTTAAGGTCATATCTTCATAATAATAGAGCGTGATTACACTGGACTCTTTTTCGGTAAGCGTTTTTAATGCTTCTACCAGCATCCGCTTGAGCTCCTGTTTTTCCAGTGCTTGTTCTGGTTGATCAAAACGGCTGGTCCCTCCCGCAGAATCCATCCTGGCATCTCCACCCTGTTCCAAAAAATCGTCCAGAGACACAAGATTAGTAAATTGTGCTTCATTTTTCCAGCTGTCATATTCTTCTAGACTAATCTCCAGTTCTTCGGCAATCTCCGAATCAGTCGCCGGTCTTCCCAGCTCTCCTTCCAGTCTAGCACTGGCCGCATCCATCTGCTTCTGTTTTTGGCGCAGCGTCCGGGGAATCCAATCCATCTTTCGAATCTGATCCAGAATAGACCCTCGAATCCGAAGGCTGGCATAGGTTTCAAATTTTACATTTTTAGCAAGATCAAACTTGTCGATGGCATCAATTAGTCCAAATATACCATATCCCACTAAATCATCATATTCCACCGTATACCCCAGATACATACCCATCCGCCCGGCAACCAAATTGACCAAATTCGCGTATTCGACGATTAGCTGTTCCCTGAGTTCTGGGCTTTTCGTCTTTATATATTTGTCCCATATCTTTTTCTTTTCGGATTCATTCATCGCCATAAGCGCTCCCTCACTATCTTACGATATAATATCGTCAGATCAGACATCATCTTCTTCCTGTTCTATTTCGTCGCCTTCTTTTTCTTGACGCTTCTTTTCCTCTTCTGCCTGGAGTTCTGCCAATCTTCTTGCCTCTTCCTCCAGACGAATCCGTTCATTTTCTGCACGGACCATGGCTTCATGCTCTGCCACCACTTTACCTACAACTTGTGCTGCGATCTGACCTATGATATAGAATAAAATAAGGACGATCATCAATACGATAAGACTATACGTAACATCCCATCCCTGTACAATACTCATGATGCAACACACCAGTCCCGCCAGCAACATCGTAAATGCCGGAATAAATCGATATTTCATTATTTTCCCCCATTCTGCCTAACAAACATTCCTATCAAATGATACTGTCGCCAAATCCCACTGCTTTTACACTCAATCCACCGGTAACTGTATCGAATTCAATGGTTCTTCCATAATTGCTTCCCACATCTTCTGCCAGAATTGGTATTCGAAGTTCACCAAGAACTTCATGTACAGCATCCACATTCTGTTGCCCAATATTTAGAAACTTGTTATTGGACTGATAGGAAAACATCTTCGCTCCGCCTGCCATTTTGGCAATAATTCCAGATTTTTTAGCCCCTACCCGCAGGAGCTCTTCGTACATATCCGGAATACAGGTATCCACAAACTTCATGCGATTAGTATTTTGGGAAATCTGACTACTGTCCGGCATCATAACATGTGCAAGTCCACAAATCTTTGTGGTTCTATCATACAACACAACCCCCAGACAGGAACCGAGCCCAAGGGTTGATATCTTCTGTGGAGAACGGCAGAGTTTAAAATCTGCCATTCCCACACGTATTATGTCACTCATACTGTCTTTGATTCTCCCACTACGTTTTCTATATTAAGAAGAGAAATGAGATTTTCACCGTTTTTACCAATACCGGCAAGATAGGCAGCATTTTTCTCATCCAATTTAAAGGAAGGTGTCTCTATTGTTTCTGGATTTAGGTTTACAACCTCTCTTACCTCATCCACGATCACTCCCACCAGGGACTGATCTTCTAACTTCAGTATAATGATACGGGTGGAACCTTCATAGGAATCATTCTCAAGGTCAAACCTTCTGCGAAGGCTCATGACCGGCACTACCTCACCTCTCAGATTGATCACACCAACATAGTAAGGCTGAGATTTTGGAACCCTGGTAATTCTCTGCATTCTGACAATATTATCGATATAGCTGATATCGATTCCGTACTGTTCACTGCCGATCTTTACAACTATGTACTGCTTTTTTGTTTCTTCTGTTGTCTCTATATATTCCACTTTCGGCACCTCCCTTACATCAATGTATTCACATCCAGGATCAATGCAATCTCGCCGTCTCCAAGAATCGTTGCACCGCTGATAATCTTACTGTTGCTGATAAACTTGCCAAGTGATTTAATAACGATTTCCTGCTGTCCCAACAGGTTGTCTACGACAAGCCCCGCCTGTTTTTCCCCTTTGTTTACAATCACAACGGTCAGGCTTTCCGGCTCGTTTTCCGGCTCGTCGATCTCCAGGATCTGGTTTAAGCGGATAAGCGGAATGACATTGCCGCGCAGGTTAATCACTTCCTCAGCCTGCACATACTTAATCTCTGAAACCGGTACGTCCTCGATCGTGATAATCGAGCCAAGCGCAATCGCAACCAGCTCCTGATGCACTTCAACAAGCAGTGCCTGAATAATCGCCAGCGTCAATGGAAGCCGCACGATAAACGTAGAGCCTTCTCCCAGCTTGCTCTTTACCTCCACGTCGCCGCCGAGCGTCTCAATATTGGACTTTACAACATCCAGCCCAACGCCTCTGCCGGATACGTCCGTGATCTTTTTCGCCATCGAAAAGCTAGGCATAAACAGGAAATCAATAATCTCCTTCTGGCTTAGGTTTTCCGCCTGCTCCGGTGTTACCAGGCCGCGCTCAATCGCCTTGCGCTTGACATTATCGGTATCGATACCGTTGCCGTCGTCCCCGACTTCGATCACGACATTATTGCCTTCCTGGTACGCCTTTAAGTTGATCGAGCCAACTTCCGGCTTGCCGCGTTCCTTACGAAGCTCCGCACTCTCCAACCCGTGGTCGGCGGAATTGCGAAGAAGATGCTGCAACGGGTCGCCGATCTGGTCGACTACGGTACGGTCCAGCTCTGTATCCTCACCGGACATATACAGTTCCATCTTCTTATCCAGTTTACGCGATAAATCACGAATCATACGCGGGAATTTTGCAACGACGCTTTCAATCGGCACCATTCTCGCTTTCATCACGGATTCGTGCAGGCTTGTTGTAATACGCTCCAAGTATTCGATCTGGTCGCGGAACGACTGGCTCTGTGTCCCGTCGCCGGAATCACTGGAGCTGATCGAAACAAGGCTGTTTTTTGCGATAATCAGCTCGCTGACCTGGTTCATCAGCGCGTCAAGCTTTTCGATATCTACACGTACCGTACGGTTTGCCACCGGTTTATTTACCGCCTTTCCTTTTGTAGCCGCAGCCGTAGAGCCTGCCGACTTCGCCGGCTCTGCCTTCGCCTGCACGGACGCAGACGCTGCGACAGCAGGCGCTGCCAGCTCCTGGGACACTGCTTTTTCCTCTTCCTGTTCTTTTTCTTTATTGGCAGCCTCAATAAGCATTTCATATTTAAGCTGCTCGCCAAACACATCTTCAATCTCAGATACTGCCTTTGCCGAGGACAGGAATTTGTCTACGCCTTCCTCATCCGAGGTAATGATAAAGCTGAAATCCAGGTCAAACTTTTCATCTTCAATATCCTGCGCGCTTGGCTGGTAGACAACGATCTCTCCAAATTCCTCGATCGCCTTAAATACCAAAAACGCTCTCGCCGCTTTTAACAGGCATTCCTTTTGTACATATACGGTAAACCCAAACAGTACCTTTCCGCTGTCCTCCGCGTTTTTGAGCGTTTCACGGTCCGCTTCGGTAAGGTTCATCGTTAAGTACTTTTTCACATGCGCGCCCGGCGCCGCATCCTCAGCCGGTGCCGCTTTATCCTCCAAGCCGGCAGCATCAGCCGCATTCGCGTCCTTTGCCGCAGGCGCGGTATTTCCGTTTAAGATGCCGTTTAACGCCGCGATAATGCCCTCGTTGTCATTGGTCCCTTCATCGGATGTCTCCTTGATAATATTCAGGTAGCCTTCGATCGCATCCAGGCACTGAAACAGCACGTCGATAATATCGCCGTTGACCTTGATCTTATCGTTGCGCACCTCCTGGAATACATTCTCCATATCATGCGTCAAATGCTGCATCCGCTTAAAGCCCATCGTACCAGCCATCCCCTTTAGGGAATGCGCCGCACGGAAGATCTCATTGATGACGTCATGGTCTTCCGGCTCATTTTCCAGCGCCATAATATTGTCACTTAAGCTCTGGATATGCTCTGCTGTCTCATCAATAAATATCTCAAGATACTGACTTACATCCATCTTATTTTACCCCCACTTGATTAATTATTCTTTTGGGAATATTCGTAAGCGGCACTACTTCATCCACAAGCCCTGCCTCCGCAATCGCCTTTGGCATCCCGTATACGACGCAGGTCGGCTCATCCTGGGCAATCACATAGATCGGCTTGGCACGGTTTAGGTCTTTGATCCCGTCCGTCCCGTCCGCCCCCATGCCCGTTAAAACGACGCAGACAATCTCATCATAGGCGCAGCGCCGCAGCGACTTATACATCACGTTGGCGCATGGGCGCAGCCCTCCGATCGCCGGAGCATCGGACAGATGGATCTTATGCGTACCGTCCTTTGCCGCCACAACCTCCAGATGGTAGCCGCCCGGAGCCACATAGACGCACCCTTTTTTCAGGACGTCGTTCTCCTGCGCTTCCTTTACCTGAACCTTGCTCAGCTCATTGAGCCGCTCCGCCATGGACTTTGTAAATCCGGTCGGCATATGCTGTACAAGCACCATCGGCGCGTCCATATTTTTATCCAGATATGGAATCACGCTTTGCAGTGACTTTGGCCCTCCGGTTGAGCACGCAAGCGCAATCAGCTTTTGCCCGCCGCCTCCCGCAGGCGCCTTGCGCGGTACAGTCCGTGTCGAATTTCCGGCTGACGCGGACGCAGCGCCTGTATTTGCGGCTGCTACTGACGCACGCGCCGCGGCTGCGGACAGCGACGCCCTTGCAGCAGCCGACGTCGGCTTCGTCGCGGCTGCTCCCGACGGCTTTACCGCTGCGCCAGCAGGCACTGGCTTTCCTGTCATCGGCCGGACAAGCACTGGCTGCACCGCAGGCGCTTTTGCCTGCCTTGACTGCGGAAGTATGGAATTTAACAGGCTGCTTAGTTCCCTGCGGAACTGCAAACCCTTTGCCTCAATGATATTTTCCGGCTTTGTAATAAAATCGATCGCGCCATACTCCATTGCCTGTATCGTGATCTTGGCGTCCTCCTTTGCTAAGGAGCTGACGACAACCACGGTGGCACGAATATTCTCTTTTTGCAGTTTTTGCAGAAGCTCCAGTCCATTCATCCTTGGCATGTTAATATCCAAAAGTACGGCATCATAGCTGTTGTTTTTGATCTTCTCATATGCTTCCAGCCCGTCTCTGCATGTATCTGTCGCTTCAAACTCATCACC
>ERZ808054.1926-NODE-1926-length-10030-cov-3.933186_pt1 | contig 10030 bp, 8 predicted proteins | sample MGYA00380201_ERZ808054 | MGnify/ENA primary metagenome ERZ808054 (study PRJEB31490, sample SAMN06133419) | mouse gut metagenome | isolation source: Z5_2 | host: mice | place: China: Chengdu | collected 2015-05 ... | reverse complement strand
GGAGACTGGATCGACCCTAAGTCTCTCATAAGCTGCACGGTTGCCTTGGTGATGTAAGCCCCTTTGCCGAATTTATCCACATAAGTGACTCCGTGATAGGACTCATCCGGACTGCAAAGTCCCGGAAATTTCTCTGCGTGCTCCTTCCAGTTAAAGTTCCCTGAATCCACGATCGCGCCGCCCACACACATAGCATGACCGTCCATATACTTGGTCGTAGAATGCGTCACGATATCAGCTCCCCATTTAAACGGGTTACAGTTGATCGGTGTTGCAAACGTATTGTCCACGATCAGCGGTACCTGATGGGAATGGGCTGCCGCAGCAAATTTTTCAATATCCAGAACCACCAGCGCCGGATTGGCAATCGTTTCCGCAAATACACATCTTGTATTTTCCCGGAAAGCCTGATTCAGCTCTTCTATGGGGGCATCCGGATCCACAATGGTGCATTCGATCCCCATCTTTTTCATGGTAACGGTAAGCAGATTAAAAGTGCCTCCATATACCGTGGAAGAAAGGACTACATGGGAACCGGCTTCACAGATATTAAAGACGGCATAATAGTTTGCCGCCTGTCCTGAGGAAGTCAGCATTGCTGCCACGCCTCCCTCCAGCTCACAGATCTTCTGCGCCACGAAATCGTTGGTAGGGTTCTGCAGTCTGGTATAAAAGTATCCTGACTCTTCCAGGTCAAACAGCCTTCCCATCTGCTCAGAGGTTTCATACTTATAAGTGGTACTCTGGCAGATCGGCAACACCCGCGGCTCACCGTTTTTCGGTTTCCAGCCAGATTGTATACATATCGTTTCTTTCTCGTATTCCCTGCTCATGCGCCATTCCTCCGGTTTTATTCGTCCCAGTTGTGATAAACAGCCTGCACATCGTCGTCTTCATCCAAAAGGTCTAAAATCTTTTGAAGATTCTTCACCGCGCTCTCATCGTTAAGCTCCACATAATTTTGCGGGATCATGGTGATCTCCGAGGAAACCATGGGCACGGCTCCGTCCTGCAAAGCCTTTAACACCGCATCGAAATCTTCCGGCGCCGTCAATATCTCAAAACTGTCCTCTTCCTCTGAAAAATCCTCTGCACCGGCATCCAGCGCCAGCATCATCAGCTCATCTGCATCGCCTTCATACTCTTCCTTATCAATGATTATCTGCCCTCTCTTGTCAAACATGAAAGACACGCATCCGGGTGTTCCAACATTTCCATTCCCCTTGGTAAATGCATTTCTTACGTTTGCAGCGGTTCTGTTCTGATTATCGGTAAGCGCATCTACGATAATGGCAGTTCCGCCAGGTCCGTACCCCTCGTAGGTTATGTATTTGTAATTCACGCTGTTGGCATCCCCGGCTGCCTTTTTAATGCCCCTGTCAATGGTATCGTTAGGCATATTGTTGGACTTTGCTTTGGCAATAACCTGCGCAAGCTTTGAGTTATTTGCAGGATCCGGTCCGCCCTCTTTTACAGCCACCGCAATTTCCCTTCCCAAAATGGTAAAGATCTTTCCCTTTGCCGCATCATTTTTTTCTTTTTTGTGTTTGATATTTGCAAATTTTGAATGTCCTGACATAATTGTCTCCTTCTATTCCTGTTTATTGGTATCGTTTTTTTCTTCTGATTTCTTAACGAGAACATTTTTGATCATCCTGTTCTCCACACATAGTATCCGGAACTCGTATCCATCCACCTTAATGGAAAAATCTTCGCCTTCTTCCGGTATCTTTTCCATTTTTGAGATCATGAAACCGTTTAAGGTCTCAAACTCGTCTTCGTGGAAGGAGACCCCAAATCTCTCTTCCAGCTCCTCCAAAGGTGTAATGCCTTCTATTATGTATTCATCTACATTGTCTGTTTCTTTAATATGGGCCTCATCCTCGTCGTATTCATCCATGATCTCGCCTACGATTTCTTCCAGAATGTCTTCCATTGCCAAAAGCCCTGCTGTCTGCCCGTATTCATCTACCACGATCACCATCTGGGTCTTGGTGTGCTGCATGGTCTTAAAAAGCACATCAATATTTTTCGTCTCCGGAACAAACATTGCCTCCCGGACCAGCCCCTCGATATCCCCTACTGCAAGGGACAGGTTGGACTTATCCCTCTGGACGCACATTGCATCTCTATAATGAAGAATCCCGATGATCTGGTCAATGTTTTCGTCAAAAACCGGAAAACGGCTTTTGCTTTCATTAAGCATATAATCCAATGCCTCCGCCAAAGGCATATTCCTGTCGATTGCAAGGATACTGCCCCTGTGGGTCATGATGTCATGGGCTTCTTTGTCCCCGAACTCAAAAATGTTATTGATCATTTCTGCTTCCGTGGCAAGAAGGACTCCCTGTTCATGCCCTTCATTGACCATTGATATGATTTCTTCCTCTGTAACATCCTCCGGTTCATCATCCTCATGGATGCCAAACAGCCGCAAGACTACTGCAACCGTCACAGAAATCAGCCCTGTCAGCGGAGAAAACAGCTTCACTACAAAATAAACCGGATTAATACAGGCATATGCCAATGCATTGGCATATCTGACCCCTAACCGCTTGGGAATCAGTACTCCGAAGGTAAGCAGCACATACATTACCACCGCACCGGAAAGAATAAATGCCAGAGCAGTTACCACTGCACCATTTTCCAGATAGGCACCTGCCTTTCCCTCCAGAAGCCTTTCCATTGCCGCAGAAAAAGTACGCAGAAAGGAAACTCCCATGATCAGGTTGATCAGCGTAATGATAAGCTGTACCGTATTTATGTACTGTTCCGGATTCACCACAATCTTATAGAGTCTTTGCGCTCTTTTGTTTCCTTCTCCCGCCCGGTCGGAAAGCTCCTTGGTGCTCAGCTCCCTTGCCGCCGCACCAAATCCATAAAACAGCATTTCAATCAGCAATAATACAAAAAAAATCACATAACTGGCCGTAGGTCCGCCATCGTCCATTTTCCCATCTCCTTTGTCGCAAAAATAATCAAATTAAACTATATCATTTCCTGAACTTATCGTCAAGTTCTGCACCGGTCATGTATATGTACCCAGCTCCAGACTGACCATGAGCCCTCTGTTCACTTCCCTCATAATATCGTCGTCCAAATGGCATACCTTATCCTTCAGCCGCTTTTTATCTATCGTACGGAGCTGTTCCAGAAGTATCACGGAATCCTTGACCATGTCATATCTTCCGGCGCTCAGCTCAATATGTGTCGGCAGCTTTGCCTTATTTAATTTCGATGTGATTGCCGCACAGATGATCGTGGGGCTATGCCGGTTTCCCACATCATTTTGTACGATCAGGACCGGACGTATGCCGCCCTGTTCCGAGCCGATGACCGGTCTTAAATCAGCATAATAAATATCTCCTCTTTTCAATCTTCACACACCCTTCATTCCAATTCATGGCACTCATACTTGACGCTTGCTATAAGTATAACCGTATTGTCAGAAGGTATTCAAATGCGTTCAAAAAACCTGATAATCCTCTCCGATGCACAGAATGCTTCCGTTCTTCGTATAAATTCTGGGAACTCTTTTGCCAAGGTCACAGGCAAGCTCATAATTGAACCTGCCGGACAGCTCGCCTAAGGTCTCCATGGTGATCTGCTCCTGTCCCTGGGTACCGATCAGTGTCACTTCATCCCCGATGGATGCCTGTGGAATATCCGACACATCCACCATAAACTGATCCATACATATCCTGCCAAGAACAGGCGCCTTTTTTCCATGGAGAAGCACATAGCCTTTCCCTGAAAGGCTTCTGGGATAACCGTCTGCATACCCTGCCGGTATGGTAGCGACCCGCATTCTGGAAGGAGCAACAAAGGTTCCCCCATAGCTTACCGGCGTCCCCTCTTCTATCTCCTTCACGTAAACGATCCTGCTTCTAAGCGACAAAGCCGGAGTCAGACGCACTACATCCTGCCGGACCTGCCCGGAAGGCCATAGTCCGTATAAAATGATCCCTGCCCGCACCAGATCCATGTTTGCTTCCGGCATTTCCACAATTCCCGCACTGTTGGAGCAATGCTTTACCGGAATTTCTTTTCCCGTCTCTTCCCGGATCTTTCGGAGAAAACCCTCGAATACAGAAAGCTGTTTTCTTGCCGGACTTTTATCCGTCTCATCAGCTCTGGCAAAATGGGTAAAAATTCCTTCCACCGAAAGCCCTTCGGCTTCCAGCGCCTTTTTCACAAAAGCCAGCCCTTCCTGATCCGGCGTGATGCCGATCCGGCTCATACCGGTATCTACTTTAATATGTATCCTGGCATTTTTTCCTGCACATCTGCCTGCCCGGGAAAGCTCCAAGAGGGAATCCTCCCGGAATACCGTCATACGCACTTCCTCGCGGATCAGCTTTTCATAGCTGTAGGGAAAGGTATATCCCAGAATCAGGATGGGCTTTTCGATTCCCCTCCGGCGCAGGGCGATCGCTTCCTCCGCCGTGGCAACCGCAAATCCCGCCACACAGTCCATCCCTTCCAGCTCTGCTGCGATCGGCGCAGCTCCGTGCCCATAACCGTCCGCCTTGACCACACACATGATTCCGGTTCCCGGTCTGAGATTCTTATTCATCTGCTCCACATTCTCTCTTACCGCATCCAAATTCACTTCTGCATAAATTCTTTCATATTCTTCTCTCATAATCTGTCATTTTCCTATCCTTTTCTGATTGGGAACTGTACGCCAGTTCCTTACTGACGGAGCACATCGCAAAGTGCGCACACCAGATTTCCTGCGGTCATGCCATTCCTTCCATATCTGGCTGCGGCGGCTTCTCCTGCTTTCCCATGAAGATAAACTCCCGCGCAGGCAGCCTCAAAGCAGGACATATGCCGGGCAAGCAAAGCTCCAATGATCCCGGCAAGCACATCTCCGCTTCCTGCCGTAGCCATTCCGTCATTTCCCGACGTATTGATAAAGATTCCGTCTTCATCCAAGCCTGCCACCACCGTGGCGGCATCCTTTGCCGCTATCACACAGCCAAATTTTTGCAGCCCTTCTTCTATCAGCTCCATCCGCTCTAAAAAGTACCGTTCCTTATCCGCCCCCAGCAGCCGGAGCAGCTCCCCCGGATGAGGGGTCAGCACCGCCCGCTTTCCTGCTTTTTTCAGTAATCCGGCAAGCTCCGGGCTTCTTCCAGCCATGTTCAGTGCATCTGCATCCAGCACCATGGGAATCTGCCCATAGGCAAGCACACTTTGCAGTAAAAACCGGACCGCATCTCCCATTCCCAGTCCCGGACCGATGACCACGCTGTCCGCCCAGTCCAAAGCCTTTTTCACCTCTGCCTCCTTTGGCATCCCCGAATAAGAATACAGCATCGCCTCCGGCAAAGTCCGCTGGATGATCTCCCGGTTGCACTCCGGCGCTATGATCTTTACCATCCCGGCGCCGGTCCTTAAAATACTGCTTCCCGCTAAAATACAGGCTCCGCACATATCACGGCTTCCGGCGATCAGCAGTACCTTTCCGAAAGTTCCTTTGTTTCCGTCCGGCTCCCTCTCCGGGATCAGCCCTGGCAAGTCTTTTTCTTCATAAAAAAAAGCTCCCGGCTTATGTTCTTTCGCCGCCTGCATCCAAATCCCAATATCCCGGATCTCCAGCCTGCCACAGTACTTCCTTCCGGGATACAAAAGCTCCCCCTTTTTTGCAAAGGCAAATGCCACCGTAAGATCCGCCTGCACTGCGTGCCCCATCACCTTCCCGGTGTCGGCACAGATGCCGGAAGGGATATCCACGCTGCACACATAAGCCCCATTCCTGCGCATACGGTTAACCGCCTGCACCCAGCCGCCATACACGCCTTCCAGGTCGCGCGAGAGCCCGATGCCAAATAAGGCATCTATAACAATATCATATTCTTCACCTTCTAAATTGCTCTGCATGGAAAACCCTGAATTTTCCAAAATACGGATCTGTGCCTTTGTTTCTTCTGATGCCTTTTCCCTGTTTCCGACCAGCAGAAACGTTACCCTTGCACCCAGAGCGGCCAGCATTCTTCCGACTGCCAGTCCGTCGCCGCCATTGTTTCCCATTCCGGATAAAACCAAAACCTTTTTTCCTGTTACCTTCTGTTGTTCCAAAAGAGCCAGGACCGTTTCCTTTGCCGCACGCTCCATTAGAACCAGCGCAGAAATCCCGATCTTTGAAATTGTATATTGGTCATACTGCTTCATCTCCTGTGCGCTGACTGCATATTGCACTTAGACCACATCCTTCCTCGTAATGCGCAGCGGGCAGGGGAATCTTCCCTGCCCGATTCACTTGCGAAACTTCATGTCAAACATTTCTATCACTTCTGCTCCAAATATGTCATGCATATAAGAATATAACTGCTGGTTCATATCTTCCTGTTCCTGCTTTCGTACCAGGCGTTCTTTCAACTCTGCGCGGGTTTTCTCGATCCACTCCGCAGCCTCGGCAATTTCTTCCTCATTTTCATGGATTCTGTCATAGCAGATTTCCATAGTGCGGAGCATCAGTTCCTTGTTCACCTGATCGATCTTTTGCGGCAGTTCCAGAAACTCATCCTCATAGTCCTCCAGCTTTTCATTGCATTCCTTGATAAGACGGCTGTTTTCCTCCGCCTTTTTCTGTGCCTTCTCATCCTTCCCTGTGGATGACTCGTCTGCATGGTCCATGATATCCTGCATCAGCTTTCGTTTAAGGACTCTTACCTTATCTGTTTCACTTTTTACTTTTCCCTGCCTTTTCAGCAGCTCATTCAACTCATTTTCCAGCCTGATAATATTCTTATCCGGCTGTGTCTGGGTAAACAGCTGGTGCCATTTATGATCCAGCGTAAGGAGCGGTATCCTCTTTCCCAAAAGCGCCGGTTTAAATACTTCATCTGTTTTAGACATGGTAACTATCATTCCTTTCCCTGTTGATCAGTCAAAATCCTCTTCCTTCCCAAATTGGTTAATATTATATGCCAGCTTCATCAGACTGTCCGACAGATGGACATTTTCTACCTGGATTTCTTTGGGAACGTTCAAGTCCACATGGGCAAAATTCCAGACTCCCCTGATTCCGCATTTCACAAGCCGCTCTGCTACAGCTATGGCGCCGGCCTTCGGAATCGTAAGCACCGCTATGTCTATCTGATTTTCCCTGACAAAGTCTTCCATTTCCTCCATCGGCCTTATCTTCATATCCTTGATCCCCTTACCATATAAGGCAGGATTATTGTCAAAAATACCACGGAACAAAAAGCCTCTTCGTTCAAAATTCATATAATTGGCAAGCGCCTGCCCAAGATTTCCTGCCCCGATAATGATCAGGTTATGTGTCCTGTCAAGACCAAGGAGCTTCCCGATCTCTTCATAAAGATATTCCACCTTATAACCGTAACCCTGCTGTCCAAATCCTCCGAAGTTATTAAAATCCTGACGGATCTGGGACGCAGTCACATGCATAATGTCACTGAGCTCCTGGGACGAGATCCTCTCTGTCCCTTCGTCCTTTAACTCGCCCAAATATCGGAAATATCGTGGCAGACGTGCGATCACCGCCTGTGAGATTTCTTTGTTTTCCACGTTCATTTTCTCCTATCATTCACTTAACGGGCTGCCCGCCCGCTTAAAATCCTTCCATAATAAATATATAACAATGTTAAAATCTTGTCAATTGCACTGCTTGAACTGTTTATTGACAATCTCGTTTATCCTTTGTAAACTATATAAGAAACGCGGCTTAAACTGCGATTCGCGCAACCGCATAAGTAAAAAATGTATGTTAAGGATGTGTAATTATGATTTTATCATGCCAAAATATATCAAAAGCTTTTCATGAACAAATTGTGCTTTCAGATGTTTCCTTTCATATTGAAGATTATGAAAAGGCTGCCATCGTGGGCATTAACGGTGCCGGTAAGACCACCCTGCTGCGCATCATTGTAGGCGAACAGAGCGCGGACGGTGGAACAGTCACTCTCTCCAAAGGGAAAACCATAGGCTACCTTGCCCAGAATCAAAATGTGGACAGCGAAAACAGCATTTTCGAGGAACTGCTTTCCGTAAAAGCGGATGTCATTGCCATGGAACAAAAGCTCCGGAATATAGAGGTTTCCATGAAGCAGGCATCGGGGAAGGCTTTAGATGACCTTATGGATGCCTACACCCGCTTAAACCACGCATTTGAACTTGCCAACGGTTATGCCTGCCAAAGCGAGGTCACCGGAGTTCTGAAAGGACTCGGATTTACAGAAGAAGAATTTGACAAAAAAATTGCCACCCTCTCCGGCGGTCAAAAGACCCGTGTTGCCCTGGGGCGGCTGCTTCTTCTGAAACCGGACCTGATCATTTTAGATGAGCCTACCAACCATTTGGATTTAAATTCCATCACCTGGCTGGAAACCTACCTTTTAAATTACAAGGGAGCAGTGCTGATCGTCTCCCATGACCGCTACTTCCTTGACCGCATTGCCGGAAAGATCATCGAACTTGACCAGACCAAATGCACCACCTTTGCCGGAAATTATTCTGATTATGCGGTGAAAAAGGAACAGCTCCGCCAGCTTGCCCTGCATGCCTATTTAAAACAGCAGCAGGAAATCAAGCATCAGGAGGAAGTGATCACCAGGCTCCGTTCCTATAACCGGGAAAAATTTTTCAAACGTGCGCAGAGCCGTGAAAAGCTATTAGACAAAATGGATGTTTTGGAAAAACCAACCGAGGCAAAAGCAGACATTCACATCACCCTGACTCCCCGCTGTCAAAGTGGCAACGATGTACTCCATATCGAAGGGCTCACGAAATCCTTTGGTTCCCAAAAGCTTTTTGAGAACATTGGCATGGATATCAAGCGGGGTGAGCATGTTGCGATCATCGGGGATAACGGAACCGGCAAAACCACCATTTTAAAGATCATCAATGGACTTTTGGACGCTGATGCCGGATCCATTACCCTCGGCGCTAACGTACATATCGGGTACTACGACCAGGAGCACCATGTGCTCCATATGGAAAAAACGCTTTTTGAAGAAATTTCCGACACTTACCCTTACCTGAATAATACGGAGATCCGCAACACGCTTGCTGCCTTTCTCTTTACCGGCGAAGATGTGTACAAACGGATCGACAACTTAAGCGGCGGTGAGCGCGGGCGGGTTTCCCTTGCCAAGCTGATGCTCTCCGAATCCAACTTTTTGATCTTGGATGAGCCCACCAACCATCTGGATATCCTGTCAAAAGAAATTTTGGAGGATGCCCTGAATGCTTACGAGGGTACACTGCTTTACGTATCCCATGACAGATATTTCATCAATCGTACTGCCAGCCGCATCCTTGACCTGACCGGCGGACAATTACTGGGATATCTGGGCAACTACGACTATTACTTAGAAAAAAAGGAAGAACTGGAAAAGCGGCTTTTGCAGCAGCCGGATTCCTCTTCCCCAAAAAAAGCTGTTTCCGAAGTCAAAATAAGCTGGAAGGATCAGAAAGAACAACAGGCAAAACAACGAAAAAAGGAAAATGACCTGAAGAAGTGCGAAGCAGAGATTGCCCGGCTGGAGCAGGAACAAAGCGAACTGGAAGAAGAAATGACAATTCCCGAAGTTGCCACCAACGCGGCAAAGCTTCAGGAATTGTCATCCCGCCAGGAAACGGTTTCCTCCCAGCTTTCCGAACTCTACGAAAAATGGGAGACATTAGCCGAACTCTTATAAAAGCTGATCTAAGGTTTCCCTGATCGCTTTGATAAAATCAAGACTGTTTAAGATCGTGGGATTTTCACAGGTGGAAATAAGCGACAGACTCTTTGTCATCTTTCCATCTTCCACGGTCTTGATACATGCCTGCTCCAGTTTATCAGCAAAATCCATCAGTTCTGAAATTCCATCCAATTCTCCCCTTTTCCTTAAAGCGCCTGTCCATGCAAAAATCGTTGCAATGGAATTGGTGGAAGTCTCTTCTCCCTTTAAATGCTTGTAATAATGGCGCTGCACGGTGCCATGGGCTGCTTCATACTCGTAAACGCCGCTGGGCGAAACCAGCACAGAGGTCATCATGGAAAGATCCCCAT
>ERZ808054.1922-NODE-1922-length-10046-cov-3.984552_pt1 | contig 10046 bp, 8 predicted proteins | sample MGYA00380201_ERZ808054 | MGnify/ENA primary metagenome ERZ808054 (study PRJEB31490, sample SAMN06133419) | mouse gut metagenome | isolation source: Z5_2 | host: mice | place: China: Chengdu | collected 2015-05 ... | reverse complement strand
TTGTTTGACGAACAAGGTATTTCTCGAAACGGGAAATACCTTGTGAGGAGTTTCGCCGCCGTGGTCAGAAACCGACGGTTGGGCGCAATTAGAAATAGCCCATTTTTGCCATCAGGTTTTGAACAGCTACCGGCAGGGGAAGCACAGGGCGGCAGGAAAACCGGGCAGGGGGTTCCGCTCCTGGCTTTTGCGTCCGCATTCACCTGCAAACATAACATTTCAGGCTGAACTGTTACTTTAGAGGTTTTCCGGACAGGATATACCGTTGTGATTCCATGGGGAGTATGGTACAATTTTTATATTGCCGGGATGATAAGCCCGGGAAGACGGAATCGTTACGGAAAATTCAGGGAACAGGAGAAGACGGAGAAATGGACGGAAGGAAGGGTATGGAGATGACGCTTGATGTTTTATGCCAAATGTTGGAAATGCCGGATGAAGTAAGCCGTGCGGTGATAGAATACAGGGAACGGCATGACAGTATTTGGGATGGGGAACTGCGGGAGTTGTTAGGCCGGAGGGAGTGTTGGAAACAGCTCATCAGCAGGATGGAAGAACGGATTGGGGAAGACAGATTTGGGCTCGGTATCCTGACGGAAATGCTGGATTATGCCTGCGGGGTTTACGGGGAATACCAAAAAGCGGGAATCGGGGACGGCGTATTTGTGGATACGATGAAGTTCTGTACGCGTTTTGTGGGGGAACATAAGAAGGCGTACGGCTGTTATGGCTTTAACCAGGCATGGTGGTTTCCGAGGCAGCTTGCCATGCAGGAATTCCGTATCGGTGAACTGGAATATGAATTTGTGGATGATGCCGGGCGGCGGATTGATGTACATATTCCTTCCGACGCGGACATGGAACCGGAACAGGTACAGAAATCCTTTGGGGCATTCCGTGCTTTTATGCAAACATATTATCCGTCATGGCAGGGGGCGCCTTGGTACTGCGATTCCTGGATGCTTTCCCCGGTGCTGGATCAATTGCTGCCGGAAACTTCGAAGATACTCAGGTTCCAGAAATTATTTGAAGTGGAATCCGTGAATTATGAAGCTATGGAGGTGCTGGATTGGGTTTATCCGGGGGAAAGGAAAGCAGGTATGGATTATTCCGTTTTGTCGGAAAGAACGTCTTTGCAGAGGAATATGAAGCGGTTCCTGATGGACGGCGGAAAAGTTGGCTGGGCAAAGGGGAGGCTGCGGGAATCGTGATGGGAGGGGACCTTCGGATTAGAAAAGCTGTGGAAGCGGATCTTGATGGCGTTGGGAAGTTGTACGAAGATGTTTGTGATTACTTGGATGCGCACGGGAATTATCCCGGGTGGATAAAAGGTATTTATCCGGTCCGCCGTGATGCGGAAAGAGGGCTGATGGTAAATGCGCTGTATGTTGCCCGGATTGGGGAGAGAACCGTAGGCGCGGTTATTTTAACACATGAGCCGGAAGACGGGTATGAAAATGGTAAATGGCTGACAGAAGATGATTATAGGCGCATTTATGTAGTCCATACGCTTGCGGTCCATCCCGATTTCCTAAAATGTGGTATCGGAACGGAATTATTGGCGTTTGCGGAACGGGTGGCACGGGAAGAACAGTGTGTAAGCATCCGGCTTGATGTTGTAAAAGATAATATTCCCGCAGAGCGGCTTTATCAAAAATGCGGATATCAGTGGACGGGGACAGTAAGTCTGGGGTACGAAGCGTATGGGCTTCCCTGGTATCAGCTTTATGAAAAATTGTTATAAGAGGATTTTTGTCCTTGTTTGGTTCCTTTGCGGCGTGAGCGCAGATATTCCTGATTGCAGATGGATTTCCGTGTTTTCTGCGAATCCCCCATTGTAAATAAATCTGAAAAATGATAAGATAGAAAATGGTATATAAATGGTGCGAAAATAACAGAATGAAGGTATGACGGAAGGTAATTTTTGAAGTTTCGGGATGAAACATATTTTGGGATTTCAGAAAAGCGGAAAACGATTATTTGGAGGAAAGAAAATGGACAATTTCATGGATAAGATTGCGCAGAAACTCGGGGCGCAGGAAGCAATACGCGCGAATGCGGCAGCCGATGCGGCACAGATAGAAAAACTGGAATCGCAGGTGGCGGAATATGATGCCTGTATGAAGGAAATGCGGAAACTGAACCTGCGTGTTGCCGAAAACGAGCAGAAGTTAAAAGAACTTTTGGACAGCAGCAACAAGCAGATACGGGATGCTTTGGAAAAGAGCGCCACACAGTTGGGACAGCTTTTGGAAAAGAGCACCCTTTATATACAGAGCCTGACCGATGAAGGAATCATGAAAATCCAAAAGATACAGGACAGGACCAGGGAACATGCGGGAAAAGAAAACAGTGCCCAAATGCAGGAGCTGCTGGACGGATTGACGGAAAAAGAAAGTGAAGTGCAGGGGCTTTTGCAGGAATTAAAGGGCAGCGACGGGGAAGCGCAGAAACTGCTGCAGGAACTGAAAGCCAACAACGGGGAAGTGCAGAGACTGCTTCAGGAACTGAAAGCGAAAGACGGCGAAGTACAGAAGCAGTTACAGGAATTAAAAACGGAAGACGGGGAAGTGCGCAAAATTCTGCAGGAATTAAAAGGAAGCGACGGGGAAGTACGCAAGATGCTGCAGGAAATCAAAGGAAGCGACGGGGAAACGCGCAAGGCTTTGCAGGAATTAAAAACCGGCGAAGGAGAGATGCGTAAACAGCTGCAGGAACTGAAGGGCAGCAGCGGCGTACAGGAGCTGTTGGAAGAACTGAAAGGCGGCAATACGCAAGCGCAGAAGCAGCTTCAGGAAAAGGAAGATGAAATCCGCCGTCTTTTGGAGGAAATGAAAGAACTTTTTGCAGGCAACCGGGAGAAAACCGAAGAACTCTTTAAACAGTCCGATGATTTTGCACACAAGGAAAACGTGAAAGTATACCGTAATGTGCAGGCTGTGGTAGTGGAAGAACTGGAGAAACAGACGCAGACCATTATGGAAAATGAGCGCAGGGCGGCGGATAAGAGCAGGAAAATGTTTTTCCTCAACATCGTTACGCTTGCCGCAGCGGTGGGGAACCTGATTCTTTTGTTCGCGCGCATGACGGGAAATATGTAAGCGGATGAAAAGCACGGATAAGACAGGAGGACGGATATGGGGAAACTGAGCTGGAAGCCGGGAAATATGTTGTATCCGCTGCCGGTGGTTTTGGTCAGCGTGGCGGACCGGGCGGGTGAAAAAAACATAGTTACGGTGGCATGGGCAGGTACCGTCTGCAGCGATCCCCCGATGGTATCCATATCGGTCAGACCGGAGCGGTATTCTTACCATATGATAGAGGAAACGGGGGAATTTGTCATAAACCTGACCACAAAGGATTTGGCGTTTGCCACGGATTACTGCGGCGTGGTCAGCGGCAGGGATGTGGACAAGTTCGCAAAGATGAAGCTCACCCCGTTAAAGGCGGACGTGGTAAAAGCCCCGTTAATTGCCGAAAGTCCCGTGAACATCGAATGTGTGGTGGAGGAACGCAAAGCCCTGGGCACCCATGACATGTTCTTGGCGAAAGTGGTGGCCGTCCATGCCGACGAAGCGTACATGGACGAAAAGAACCGCTTCCATTTTGAAAGGGCAAATCCCATCGTATATTCCCACGGCTCCTACATGGCGCTGGGGGAAACATTGGGCAGCTTCGGATACAGTGTCAGGAAAAAATAATAGGATATTTGATAGGAGCCGGTGTTAAGCACCGGCTCATTTAGCGGGCAGCAGGCTTCCTCTGACGACGGAATCCGCCCCGTATTTTTTCCGTATGGCATCCAATGCCTGATCCAGCTTCTGCTGTTTGGCGGAGGAAACGGGAACCTGCTGCGGGGAGGGAGGGGGTTCCGTGCCGGAAGGAAGGTCAAACAGGCTTAACTGCACCGGTTCGTCTTTGGAAACCAGCTTGGAGGTACGGATGCCAAGGAGCCGTATGGGGACACCGTCCCACAGTTCATCAAACAGAAGGCAGGCGGTCCGGTAAATGGTATCGGTGGTACAGGTCGGCGTTTGGAGTGTCGTTTGGTGGGAAACCGACCGGAAGGTATGGTACTTGATTTCCGTACTTACCATTCCTGCCAACTGGCCGGATTCCCGCAGACGTCCTGCCACGCTTTCCGCAAGGGAAAGAAGCGCCCGGTACGCATCCTCTTTGGTACAGGCATCCTCCCGTAAGGTAACGGAATTGCCAATCCCTTTGACCTCCGGCGCTTCCGTAAGCACGGTGGAATTATCTATGCCGTTTGCATATTCCCAAAGGGTAACGCCATGGCTTTTTAAATGGGCGGACAGGATATCCTTATCGGCGCACGCCAAATCCCCGATGGTAAGAATCTCCAGCTTCCGCAGTACCTCTACGCTGGAATGCCCGCACATAAACAGCGAGGAAACCGGAAGCCCCCACATTTTCTCCTGAATCTCGTCATGAAAAAGCGTATGGACCAGATTCGGCTTCTTAAAATCCGACGCCATCTTCGCCAGCACCTTCCGGTCCGAAATCCCGATATTCACGGTATACCCGAATGTTTCATAAATACGGTCCTTGATTTTCGTTGCGGCTGACACCGTTTCCCCGTACCGCTTTGCCACCGTCGTATAATCCATATAACACTCATCCACGCTGACCTGCTCGATATCGGGACAGATATCCAAAAGAAATTCCATCAGTTCCGCAGAGCGCTTATGGTAAAGTCTTTGATCCGGCGACTCCAGGACAAGATGCGGACACTTCCGGAACGCATTCACAATCGGTTCTCCCGTCGTTACGCCGAACGCCTTCGCAGGAATCGACTTCGCCAAAACAACTCCATGTCTTTTTTCCATATCCCCGCCAATTATGGAGGGAATTTCCCGCAAGTCCACGGCGGACCCGTCCGCTAAATTTTTCAGTGCACTCCAGCTTAGATAGGCAGAGTTCACGTCAATGTGAAAGATAATCTGTTCCAAAGGAGATGCTCCTTTCTGTGTGTGGTGGGGGTGAAAAGGGGGGACGCGGGCGGAAAAGTGTAAGTCCCGTTCCGACACGCTTCCGCTCGGCGTCAAACGCAGCGGTACTAAGATGCCAAAATACGGCATCTAAGTGCCGGCGTTTTCCGACGGTCTTCACAATATCCCCGCCCCCCGCCCCTCCCTCCCACACCGCGTCCCCCTCATCCTACCCCATACAGGAATATTTTAACACTCCGAACATTTTCTTTACAAGTAAAATAAATGCTGATAGAATGGATATGTTACAAAATTGTTACGGAAAGAGAAAGATTGGTATATTTTTGCCGGTTTTTGGAATAAATAAGGAAGACGATTGGGATAAGGGCATGATAAGGATGACAAAATATTATAAAAGGATGAAAATCAGGAAGATAAAGGTTGCGGTATTGGCAGTAATTGTCAGCATATTTTTTATCCCCGGATATATTAAAATAGAAAGTACGGGGGATAATATGTTTACGGTGGTGCTGAACGGGGAAAGCGTGGGCGAAGTCGCCGACCGGAAGACGGCGGAAGAATGTCTCAGACAGGCGCGCAGGATTGTGGCGGGCGACGGAGAGGAACTGGTGCTGATCGACAGCAATATGGAACTCGAAGGCAGGGAAGTGTTTTGGGGGCATATTGATGATGAGGAAACCGTGACCGGGCGTATGGTGCGGGTGCTCCAGGGGAACGTGAAACAGACACTCCACCGTTCCTATACGGTGAAAATCAATGAATATACGGTGAACCTTGCCAGCAAGGACGAAGTGCTGGAACTGCTCCATTCTTCCATTGACAAATATGATGCGGGGAAAAAATATGACGTGGAACTGGTGCTTGACCCCACACGGGAGTTAAACGTGCTTACTACGAATATTCTTTCCAGGGAAGAAAAGGAAGCGGAGCAGGAGGATGTGGATGTTTTTGCGCCCATTGGCATTAACGCCACGCTGGATGAGATGTTCAATGCGGTGGAACCGGCGGGAGAGAAGGATTTTTCCGATTTTGATTTGGGATTGGTTTCCCTGGACTTCGGGGATGATGTGGAAGTGGTGGAATCTTATCTGGCGGAGGACGAGCTTACCCCTTTGGCGGATGCCATCCAGGAAGTGACGAAGGACCAGGAGAAAAACCAGATTTATGAAGTGGTGTCCGGCGACAGCCTGTCTAAGATTGCTTTGGAAAACAATCTTACCGTTGAAAAACTGGTGGAAATGAATGAAAGCATCGAAAGCGAGAATTCCATGATCCGCGTGGGGGACGAGATCATCGTAACGGTGCCGGAACCGGAACTTTCCGTGGAACGTAAGGAAACGCTGTATTATGAGGAGGACTACGAAGCGGAAATCATCTATGTGGATAACGATAACTGGTATACGACGGAAATGAAAACCTTACAGGAACCTTCGGCGGGGCACCGGAAGGTGGTGGCGGAAGTTTCTTACCGCGACCGCGCGGAAACGGACCGGGAGATTCTGAAGGAGGAAGTGACTTATGAGGCGGTTCCCAAGATAGTGGAACGGGGTACGAAGATACCGCCTACCTATATCAAGCCGATTTCGGGGGGGAGACTGACCTCGAATTTCGGAAGGAGAAACCGTCCCACGAAAGGGGCAAGCAGTTACCACAAGGGCATTGACTGGGCGACGCCCGTAGGAACAGCGGTTATGGCATCTTCGGCAGGTACCGTGGCGAAGGCGGGCTGGGGAAGCGGTTACGGTTATGTGGTATATATCAACCATGCGGACGGCAGGCAGACCAGGTACGGGCATCTGAGCAAGGTGCTGGTAACGGCGGGACAGACCGTATCACAGGGACAGAAGATAGCCCTTAGCGGCAATACGGGAGTCAGCACGGGACCGCACGTCCATTTTGAAATTTTGATTAACGGTTCACAGGTGAATCCGTTAAAGTATTTAAACTAAGGAAAAGCACCATTTACAAATGGGAAATTTATGGTATAATCATAAAGATGGATTGATGACATGCTTAAGTTATGCCGGAACAGACGGCATGGCTGGATTTTGAATAGAAGCGGCAGCCGTGCGGTATGTGCGGTTTCCGGACAAGAAAGTTTAAATAGAGGGTACGCCATGGAACAATATGCGATTAAAGGCGGAAATCCGTTGGTCGGCGAAGTGGAGATAGGCGGTGCGAAAAATGCAGCGCTTGCCATTCTTGCGGCCGCAACAATGACGGATGAAACCGTATTGATAGAAAACCTGCCGGATGTGCGTGACACGAAGGTACTGATTCAGGCAATGGAGAGCATCGGGGTTATCGTAAACCGTATTGACAGGCATACGGTGAAAATCAATGCCTCCCACATTCATGACTTAACGATTGAGGATGATTATATTAAGAAAATCAGGGCTTCCTATTATCTGCTTGGCGCCCTGCTTGGGAAATACAGGAAAGCGGAAGTATCCCTTCCGGGAGGCTGCAACATAGGCTTAAGACCCATTGACCAGCACATCAAGGGATTCCGGGCGCTTGGCGCTAATGTCAGGATTGAGCACGGGCTTATCATTACGGAAGCGGAGGAACTGCGGGGCAACCATATTTATTTGGACGTGGTATCCGTGGGGGCGACCATTAATGTCATGATGGCGGCTGCCATGGCGACGGGCAAAACGACCATTGAAAATGCGGCGAAGGAGCCTCATGTCGTGGACTTGGCAAACTTCTTAAACAGTATGGGAGCGGACATTAAAGGCGCCGGTACGGATGTCATCCGTATCAAGGGTGTGGCGAAGCTCCATGGAAGCGAATATACGATTATCCCCGACCAGATAGAAGCCGGAACGTTTATGTTTGCGGCTGCAGTAACGAAGGGTGACGTGACCGTAAAGAACGTTATCCCCAAGCATTTGGAATCCATCAGTGCGAAACTTTTGGAAATCGGCTGCGAGGTGGAGGAATCGGATGATGCCGTCCGCGTGGTGGCAGCGAAGCCTTTGGGGCATACCCATGTGAAAACCCTTCCTTATCCGGGTTTTCCTACGGATATGCAGCCGCAGATTGTGGTGGCGTTGGGATTGTCAACGGGAACCAGTATCGTGACGGAGAGTATTTTTGAGAATCGTTTTAAATATGTGGACGAGCTCACCTGTATGGGGGCAAATATTAAAGTGGAGAGCAATACCGCGATTATCGACGGCGTGCCCAGATACACGGGGGCAAATATTACAGCTCCGGATTTGAGAGCGGGCGCGGCGCTCGTCATTGCCGCACTTGCGGCTGACGGGATCAGTACGGTGAATGATATCAAGTATATTCAGCGCGGGTATGAGGACTTTCACCTGAAACTACAGAGTTTGGGTGCGCAGATCGATCTGGTGACTACCGAGCGGGAGATGCAGAAATTTAAGTTAAAAGTGAGTTGATAAAAAAAGGGAACGTCGGTATCTGGTGGGGAGAATCGGCGTTTTTGTTTTAAAGGTACAGAGGAGGGCGTCATGAGAATTATGGGCAAAAACTATTGGGGGGGGGCAGAAAGAATATAGGATATATGCGCTTCTGACAGTTGTTACGGTACTTACGGGCCTGCTGATGATGATAACTTTTGAATATGAGGACGTGGATTCCCTGACGGCGTGGAGCTTAAATTTCTGGGATCTGTTTTTTCAGGGAAGGCTGGATGAATTCTATGTATATACGCAACAGAATGTACATGGAGCCGTGCATGAAAACTGCGGTGGCAATTATTTATGGCTGCTTCCGTTATGTGTTTGGAATCTGCCGTTGTGGGCAGTCCATTCTGCGAGTAAAACTTTACTGATTACGAATTTTTTCAGTATATGCTGGACGAAATTATTCTGGTATCTGCTGCAAATTGCGACGGCATATGTCAGCGCAAAAATATGTGCCGTAATAACGTCCGACCGCGAAAAAACCATAATGACATTTCTTCTGGTTATGGCTTCACCGGAAATTCTTTTGTCGGTGGGGTATGCGGGACAGGATGAGATTACATATATCTGTCTTTTTGCGGTTTCTTTTTATTTCTTTTTGAAGGGGTGCTGGAAAAGGTGTTATTTTTTGATGGTCTGTTGTGTCGCTTTGTGTCCCGTTATGATTCTTCCGGTTCTTGCCCTGTTACTGCTCAAAGAAAAAAGAATCGTCATATTGTTGCTCTATGTTTCGGGAACCGTACTGCCCCTGCTCATATTTGAGCTATTTTACCGGAAGGATCAGGCCTATCAGGCGGCCAAAAAGGTGAATGATTTCGGACGGCTGATGCAGGGGATGCTTAGCGGATCCGTTTTGCAGACAAATTGGGGTGCATTTTCCGTTACGGGCATTATTTTGTGCCTGATATATTTTTATTGCTATTTTGAACAGTTACCGCAGGAACGTGACGCATATCATAAAACGGTAACCTACATAGTGGCGCTGGTTTTTGCGGTTATTTCCTTTGGCATGTTGAATGATTTTTACAGGATGCTCTTATATGTGCCGTTTCTTGTGATTGTGATTATGGCATCGGATCAGAGTGTGGAAACAAATCTGCTTTTGTTTACAGGAATCACGTACGGGCGTGTTTTTCAGGCTATCGGAAATAATTATCCAATGAGTTTAAATTCCGTTTATGTTATGAAACATTCCTGGATTACGGCTTTGTGTGATTTCGCCGGCAATACGAGATATCTGGACAGCATAGATAACAGTGTATGCCTTTGGAGCTATATGATCAATTTGGGCGAAAGTCTGGATCTGCTTTGCCTGATCGTTGAGACTTGCGTAATGGGAGCGGTGTTGCTTTTGTTTGTTATAAACAGATGTAATTACAGGAAACGGTATGGAGGAGTTTTTTCAGGAAACATGATGCTTGCAGCCTATACATTTTGTATGCCGCTTGTCATGCTGTGCTATTATTTTATGGTGCTGCATTAAATGAAATAAATCAGGTATTGACATAGGAACCATATAGGTGTATGTTAATGTACAGATAAGAAATGCGAGCAGAAAATTTCATATTGTGATATCTTTCTCTTATTCAGAGTGGTGGAGATACATAGGATCGATGAAGCCACGGCAACCCCTGTAAGG
>ERZ808054.1921-NODE-1921-length-10052-cov-3.121203_pt1 | contig 10052 bp, 7 predicted proteins | sample MGYA00380201_ERZ808054 | MGnify/ENA primary metagenome ERZ808054 (study PRJEB31490, sample SAMN06133419) | mouse gut metagenome | isolation source: Z5_2 | host: mice | place: China: Chengdu | collected 2015-05 ... | reverse complement strand
GCTCCATCTCTTTTTTGCAGCGCTCCAGCCACCTGGTAGTCCTCGCCACAGAGGCCTCCATATAATCTCTGGTGGCAGGGTGGGGCGGGCATTCATCGAATGCCATGGCAATGGTGGATGCAAGATTGGACTGGATCTGCATGCTTTCCTCCGGCCCCATAAATATCTTTCTTCCGTCAATATGGGAATTAAAATAAACCCCCTCTTCTTTGATCCTCCGCAGCCCCGCCAGGGAAAACACCTGAAAGCCACCGGAGTCCGTCAGGATCGGACGGTCCCAGTTCATAAACCGGTGAAGTCCTCCCATTTTCCTCACCACGTCATCTCCCGGTCTCACATGAAGATGATAGGTATTGGACAGCTCCACCTGGGTACCGATTTCCTTTAGATCCACCGTGGAAACTGCCCCTTTTATGGCAGCCGCCGTCCCCACATTCATAAATACCGGCGTCAGGATATCACCGTGGGGAGTTTTCATCACTCCGCTGCGCGCCTTCCCCTCCTGAGCCTTTACTGTAAATCCTTTCATTTGTCTCTCTTTCCTCCCAAAAGTTTTGCAAACCGTATATATAACCACAGCATAATGGGGATCAGAATCGATGCCCCCAGACATGCTTTGAACAATCCCCCGGAAGTGGGTGACGTTGTCAGCGCCGCAATCAGTGTTGCAATGTAGAGCAACACCAGAAGTACTACACCTGCGATGGCAAAGATTCGGACTCCTCTGGGATAGGAGCTAGTCGGTGTTTTTTGTTCTTTTTTCTTCTCATTCATGTTCTAGTGCATCCTTTCCACCTTTTATATTCATTAAATGTTGTTTTAACTTTTTTTCATACCCCTGATCAGACAGCGTATAAAACCTTTCATCCTTGGCCTCATCCGGCAGATACTGCTGATCTACATAATGGTTCTCGTAGCTGTGGGCATATTTGTAGCCGATCCCATGCCCCAGCTTTGCCGCCCCCTTATAATGAGAATCCTGAAGATAGGATGGAATGCGGTAATTAGGATGAGACGCTACATAATTCATCGCGGCATCGATGGCCATAATCGCTGAATTGCTCTTCGGGGCACATGCCACATAAGCTGCCGCCTGGGCCAGCACGATCCGCGCCTCCGGCATCCCCAGCCTCTCCACCGCCTGAGCCGCCTGAGTCGCCACTACCAACGCCTGGGGATCGGCATTGGATACATCTTCAGAAGCACAGATCATGATCCTCCGGGCGATAAAACGGATATCTTCGCCGGCATAGAGCATTCGCGCCAGATAATACACCGCCGCATCTGGATCTGATCCCCGCATACTCTTGATAAATGCCGAAATGGTATCGTAGTGGTTATCTCCTGTCTTATCATACCTCAGTGTCCGCTTCTGAATACACTCCTCTGCCACTTCCGGCGTAATATGGATCTTTCCGTCTCCGCTTCGCTCTGTGGTTAGCACACCGAGCTCTATGGCATTCAGCGCCGTCCTGGCATCGCCTCCGCTAATATCAGCAAGAAAATCCAACGCTTCCTTATCAATCTCCGCCTGATAACTTCCCAGCCCCCGCTCTTTGTCTTCCAGCGCCCGGCAGATCAGCGCCCGGATATTTTCCTCCGACAAAGGATGAAGTTCAAAAATGATCGAGCGGGAGATCAGCGCCCCATTAACCTCAAAATATGGATTTTCCGTCGTAGCGCCGATCAGAACCACCGTCCCATCTTCCACAAAAGGAAGCAGGTAGTCCTGCTGCCCCTTGTTGAATCGATGGATCTCATCAATAAACAAAATGGTTTTTCTGGCATACATGCCGGCATTTTCTTTTGCCTTATGAATCACCTCTTCCATGTCCTTCTTTCCGGCAGAGGTGGCGTTGATCTGAAGGAATTCCGCCTTTGTGGTCCCCGCGATCACCTTCGCCAGCGTGGTCTTTCCTGTCCCTGGCGGACCGAACAAAAGGATAGAACTGAGTTTATCCGCCTGGATCGCCCGGTAAAGTAGCTTGTCCCGCCCAATGATATGCTCCTGTCCAACCACCTCATCCAGTGTCCTGGGACGGAGCCTGGAAGCAAGGGGAGATTCTTTTTCTTTATTTTTTTCATTCATGTATTCCAGTAGATCCATGTCTCTTCCTCCCTGTCTATCCCTGTTCTACCGCCTGTCTTTTCCGTCACTTCCCGCTCCAGCTGATCTACCTTCTGGGTGGGAACCAGATAGGTAAGCTCCACCTTTTCCCCATATACCGCATCTTTCTCCGGAAGCTCAAGCCCCGCCGCGATGTGCTGGATCTTTCCCAGTCCATTATAATCTGTCACAAAATGCACCTGGCAGCCACGAATCTTTTCCTGGATCACACAGTTTTCCAGCCCGGCTTTCACGGCCGCTGAATAGGCCCGCACCAGCCCACCAGTGCCTAATAGCGTTCCCCCGAAGTACCGTGTCACCACCACAAGGACATTGTGAAGCCCCTGTCCCGTCAGTACATCCATCATTGGTCTCCCTGCCGTTCCCGATGGTTCCCCGTCATCACTACAGCGCTCCGTCTCGTTCTTCTCTCCCACCACATAGGCAAAACAGTTGTGTCTCGCATCATAATATTTTTTCCGTACCTGAGAAAGATAGGTCAGCGCCTCTTCCTCTGACTGTATGGGAAATATACTGGCGATAAAATGGGATTTTTTTTCTACCACCTCGCCAGTGCCCCCCTCGGTCACAATTTTCAGGGATCCTTCCATGTCGCACCTGTCCTTTCCCCATCAAAAAATCATAATGCCAGGGGCAAAATATCTTTTGACCCCAGCAGCATATCACTAGTTTACTAATTTTTCTTTTCCTTTGCAAGAGTTTTTGGTATACTATCCTTAGAACTTGTCAATCATCTAACCCATCCTTTGGTTGGATCCCTATAGAAAGGTTTGATTATCCTATGAATTTTAGCAAAAAAAGTGTGCTGGCGAAGGCAAAATCTCTCAAATCGCCTGCCACTCACCGTATACACAAGCTAAAAGTACTAGCTGCCAGATTGATCCTAATCTTCCTGGTAGTCTGTGCTTTCACAGGAATCAGCGGGCTCGCCGGAATCATCAACGGACTGATGGAGACGGCTCCCAGTATCGAATCCATCAACGTAGTACCAGAAGGATATGCTACCACGATCCTGAACGCTAAGGGCAAAGTCGTTCAGACTCTGGTGGGAAGAGAGGCGAACCGGGAATATGCCACTTTGGATCAGATCCCGGTTCATCTGCAGAATGCTTTCGTAGCGATTGAGGACGAACGCTTCTGGACCCACGACGGCATTGACTTAAGAGGTATCTTTCGTGCCATATACAGCGCGCTGACAAATGGTGGTGAATTTCGCCAGGGCGCCAGCACTCTTACACAGCAGCTCTTGAAAAACCAGGTTTTTGGCGGCGGTGAGGAACACACTCTGGTGCAGAAAATCGAGCGAAAAATCCAGGAGCAGTATCTGGCGATACAGCTTGAAAATAAACTGTCAAAAAACCAGATTCTGGAATATTATTTGAACACGATAAACCTTGGTCAGAACACCCTTGGGGTGCAGGCTGCCTCAAAACGGTATTTTAATAAGGATGTTTCGGAATTGACCATCTCCGAATCCGCTGTTTTAGCTGGCATCACCCAGAACCCTTCCGGGTACAACCCCATCACCCATCCTAAGAAAAATGCGAAAAAACGTGCTACAGTTCTTTCTTATATGAAGGAACAGGGACGTATAACCTCCGCAGAATACGATATCGCTATGGCCGATAAGGTATATGCCCGGATCAAATCCGTAAACAAGGAAACGGTGGCTCTCTCCGGTCCCACATCTTATTTTACTGATTCCCTGATCGACCAGGTGATCGCCGACATGAAAGAGGAACTGGGATACACCGAAACCCAGGCGTACAATGCCCTTTACCGGGGCGGACTGACGATCTACTCCACCCAGGATTCTTCCATGCAGAAAATCTGCGACGAGGTAATGAACAACAATGCCTATTATCCAGCAGATTCCACCTATCAGCTCAATTACCAGCTCACGGTGACAGATTCCAAGGGGAAGGCCAGCAATTATAATGCCGGCACGATGAAAAACTGGTTTGCCAAAGAAAAAAAGAAGGACATCAGCCTATATTATCATAACAAAAAAGGCGGCAAAAAGTATATTGAAACTTATAAAAAGGCTATGAGCAAAGGGAAAAATGTAGAGGGGGAAAAGATCGAATATGTGATACAGCCCCAGGCTTCTTTTATTGTCATGGATCAGCACACCGGCCAAGTCAAAGCCATCACCGGGGGCAGAGGAAAGAAGACAGCCAGCCGGACACTAAACCGCGCCACTTTGTCCCTGCGTCAGCCCGGTTCCACCTTTAAAGTGCTCTCTACCTACCTGCCAGCGCTGGACACCTCCGGTATGAGCCTTGCCACAGTCCAGGTAGACGAGCCATATTACTATCCAGGCACAAAACGGCTTGTGAAAAACTGGTATCCCGGATACCGTGGTCCCAGTACGATCCGTAAAGCCATCGCAAACTCCATGAATGTAATTGCGGTTAAGACACTGGAGCAGGTCACGCCAAAGATCGGCTATGATTATTTATTAAATTTAGGATTTACCTCTCTCGTGGACAGCTATACCGATCCCTCCGGGAAAATATTTACTGATATCTCACTTCCCATGGCACTGGGTGGGCTGACCAAGGGAGTGTCAAATCTGGAATTAACCTCCGCTTTTGCCTGTGTGGCCAACAACGGCGTTTACAACAAACCTACTTTCTACACGAAAGTGATCGACCACAACGGGAATGTTTTGTTGTCCAATTTACCAAAGAAAGAAAAAAAGACTTCCGAAGGAAAGACAACGACCATCATCACAACACCTACCAGTAAACAGGTTATGAAGGATTCCACCGCATGGCTTCTGACGGATGCCATGAAGGATGTGATCAACGCAGGCACCGGGACAGCACTGAGATTTTCAGAAATTGATATGCCGCTGGCAGGAAAAACTGGTACCACCACCGACAACAAGGATCTCTGGTTTGTGGGATACACTCCCTACCTGACTGCTGGAGTCTGGGGCGGCTTTGATGCCAGCGAAAAGCAAAATAATACCACATATCATAAAACGATCTGGAAAGCGATTATGGAAAAAATAAACAAACGCTACGAAAAAACAGATTTTGAGAAACCGGATTCGGTGGTTTCCGCCTACGTTTGCCTCCAATGTGGAAAGCTCGTAACAGACGGAACCCACACTTCCACCAGAATAAAAGAATACTTTGCCAAAGGCAGCATACCATCAGAGACCTGTACCGGTCACTAATACAATAGATACTAAGTATCTGAAACATTTGCGCCGTGGAGCTGGTATTTATTGTACCAGCGGCACATACCGTTTTACCGCATCCTGCCAAGAGGGAAGCTTGTTAAATCCATTTTTAACAAGCTTTTCTTTGCTCATACGGCTGTTTTTCGGACGTTTTGCCTTTGCTGGAAATTCTTCACTTGACACCGGCGTCACTTCCACCTCATTCATCCCCGCTGCCGAAAAGATCTCTTTGGCAAATTCATACCAGCTGCAGGTACCTTCATTGGACGCATGATATTCTCCATATTTCTCCGTTTCGATCATATCTACTAAAAGCACTGCCAGATCATAGGTATAGGTGGGAGAACCGATCTGGTCGTCCACCACCCGGACGGAGCCATTTTCCCTGCCGAGACGAAGCATGGTCTTGATAAAATTATTGCCATTGACACCAAACACCCAGGAGATCCGTACGATAAAATATTTATCCATTCTTGATTTTATTTCCTGCTCTCCCTCAAATTTCGTCAATCCGTAGATATTGAGGGGATCTGGCTCATCCCCTGGTTCCCATGGTCTCTCCCCCTCCCCAGAAAAGATATAATCCGTACTAAGATATAAGAGCTTACAATCCAGCCCATCACATACCTCCGCTACATTTTTTGTCCCCTCAGCGTTCACCTGCCGGCACAGCTCTACCTCTTCCTCTGCACGGTCTACTGCCGTATAGGCGCTGCAATGAATGACTGCCTCCGGCGCTGTCTGTGTCATGACTCTTTTGACACATTCGGCATCCGTGATATCCATCTCCTCAATATCCACTCCCACAGCCTCATGTCCACGCTTTTTTAACTCTCCCATTACATCGTGTCCCAGCTGACCATTGATCCCCGTAACTAATACCTTCATTTTGTTGTCAGATCCTTTCCATACATTTTATCAAAATAACCGGCATATTCGCCGCTGATAATATTCTCCCACCACTCCCTGTTATCCAGGTACCACTGAATGGTCTGCCTGATCCCTGTCTCAAAGGTGTATTTTGGCTTCCATCCCAATTCGGTCTCCAGTTTTGTGGGATCGATGGCATAGCGCAGGTCGTGCCCTGGCCGGTCTGTCACGAATTCAATCAGGCTCTCCGGTTTTCCCAGCGCTTTCAATATCGTCTTTACCACTTCAAGATTGGTCTTTTCATTGTGGCCGCCCACATTGTACACTTCGCCGACTCTGCCATTATGGATAATGAGATCAATGGCATCACAGTGGTCTGACACATGCAGCCAGTCCCTCACATTTTCCCCTTTTCCATAGACAGGCAGTTTTTCATCAGCCAGAGCCCGGGATATAATAAGCGGAATCAATTTTTCCGGAAAATGATAGGGCCCATAGTTATTGGAGCAGCGGGAGATGGTCACCGGCAACCCATAAGTCCGGTAATAGGCGAGAACAAAAAGATCCGCGCTGGCTTTACTGGAAGAATAAGGGCTGGAGGTATGCAGCGGCGTATCCTCGCGGAAAAACAGATCCGGGCGGTCCAGTGGCAGATCCCCGTAAACCTCATCCGTGGAAACCTGATGATAACGCTTTACCCCGTACTCTTTGGACGCATCCAGAAGCACCTGGGTTCCCATAACATTTGTCTGCACGAAAATACCCGGATCGGTGATGGAGCGGTCCACATGGCTTTCCGCCGCAAAATTTACCACAATATCCGGTCTCTCCTTGTCAAACAGATCCATAATAAAACTCCGGTCTGCGATATCCCCCCGGACAAATTTGTAATTTGGCTTATCTTCTACTGGTTTCAATGTCTCCAGATTGCCGGCATAAGTCAAAAGATCAAGATTGATCACCGTATGCTCAGGATACTTTTTTACCATATGATGCACAAAATTGCCGCCGATAAATCCGGCTCCGCCTGTTACTAATATTTTCATCGTATTCCTCCATTCCAAAGCGCCTAACGCTTATTTTTCCCTCTCTGTAAAACCCGCAACAAACAATCCTGCCTGTTTTGTGATGCGGATATAGCCCTTCTTCTTTAGCTTTCCCCTTAAGAATGCCTTAAATTCATCGTATTCCGGGATCAGATACTCTCTCTGGTTCCCATGGCATGACATGATGTAATTCGCCAGCAGGTCGATGTCTGTCACCCGAAGTTCATCGGGATATTCTCTCTTCTCCACCCGGTCAAAATATTGGGACAGCAGCGCCTCCCCATTTTCCAGACCAAAATTTTCATAGAGCCTCACCGCCGAAAGTCGGATCTTCGGATTGAATTCCTTCACCAGCTTCTCCACCTCCTGCATATGATGCTCCCCATAGGTGGCACAGATAAAGGTTCCCCCCGGCCGTAAAACCCTGGCGATGCCAGCGACAGCCTTCTTTATATCTCTGAGATAGAACAAAAGAAAATTTGCCACCACCATATCAAATGTCTTCCCTGCACCCCGGATATCACAGCAGTCCATTGCTTCATAGGAAAATTTCTTAGGACCGGCCCCGGACAAGTTCTTTTTCGTGTCCTCCAGCATCCCTGTAGAAATATCCGTAAGTAAAATCTCACATCCATCTGGGATCTTCTCCTGGTTTTCTTTCCAGAGCATGCCGCTACCACATCCCAGCTCCAAAACCTTGCTTCCTGGCTCCAAATTCATTTGTTCGTAAATCCACGAGAACCAGCTCTGGGGATTCCTGGAGCATCTGCTGTGCAGGGTGATCCTTGCATCAATATTTTTCCCATTCTGATATTGTTCCACCAAATCCCGATCCATATTAATGATCCGTATCAGTTTTGTGATCTCATCCCAGTCCGGCACATCCTCCTCCGCAAACATTTCAGACACGTTCTGAATCGACTCTTCTACCGCCTTTAGATGTTCTATTTTTTTGCGCACCAGAGAGAGCTGCATCCCAAAGGAGCGCTGCAGAAAGTCCCGGTCATTCTCATTGAGGGAAAATTCCTGGATTTCCTCCAGCGAAAACCCCAAAAGCTTCAGAGTTAAGATCCTCTGCAACCTGGCAAACTCTTGCTGCCCATAATACCGGTAACCCTTCTCACTGATCTTTTCTGGCCGGATCAGGCCCTTTTTCTCATAGTAATGAATCGTCCGCACGGTTACGTTGGCCCTCTTAGCAAACTCACCCGTGGAAAATAATTGTTCTGCCACACTAATCCCCATCCTTGCACGGTGAACTTCTTCCACCTTTTCCTCATTATAAACCACGACGTAAGGTAATAGTCAACGCCTTTTTTTCTTTTTTTTGATCATCCGTGGTGGAATCAGGCATTTTTCTCCAAAACCGATCAGATCCTGTCGTCCCGCCCGGCACAATGCCTCCTTTACCAGCTCATAATTTTCTGGTCGTTTATACTGGATCAAAGCCCGCTGCATCTCTTTTTCATGATGGGATCTGGGTACATAGATCTTTTTCATGGTCCGGGGATCCAGCCCCGTGTAATACATGCAGGTGGAAATGGTGGCGGGCGTAGGATAAAAATCCTGCACCTGCTCTGGTGTATAACCAAGATCTCTCACATATTCAGCCAATTTTACTGCCTCTCTTAAGGTAGAACCAGGATGGGAAGACATAAGGTAAGGAACGGCATACTGTTGCTTTCCTGTGAAACGGTTGACTCTGGCATATCGTTTCAAAAAAGCCTCATAGACTTGGTTTTCTGGCTTGCCCATCGCCTGGAGCACCACATCTGATATATGTTCCGGCGCCACCCGGAGCTGGCCGCTTATGTGATAACGACACAATTCCTTTAAAAAGGTGTCCTCTTTATCCGCCATTACATAGTCAAAACGGATCCCCGACCGCACAAACACTTTTTTTACTTTTGGTAGACTTCGGAGTTTTCGCAGAAGTGCCACATAATCTTTGTGGCTCACCTTCATATTGGGACAGGGCTTCGGAAAGAGGCATTGCTTTTTTATACAGACCCCCTTCTTCATCTGTTTGTCACAGGAAGGCTGCCTGAAATTCCCTGTGGGTCCTCCCACATCGTGAATATATCCCTTAAAGCCCTTTTCCTGCGTCATCTTCTCCGCCTCTGCCAGGATGGATTCGTGGCTTCGGGCCTGGACGATGCGCCCCTGGTGAAAGGTCAGGGCACAAAAATTACAGCCGCCAAAACATCCCCGGCAGCTGGTCAGACTGAACCGGATTTCCTGGATCGCTGGAACCCCTCCAGCTTTCTCATAAGCGGGATGATAGGTTCCCACATAGGGATAGGCATATACATCATCCAATTCCTGGGTCGTCAGCGGCGCTGCCGGCGGGTTCTGAACCACCAGTACTTTCCCTGGATACCTTTCGATCAATGGTCTTGCGGTAAAAGGATCCGTATTTTCATACTGTATCATGAAGCTCTCCGCATATTTCTTCTTATCTTCCGAGATTTCTTCAAAGGAAGGAAGATACTGCCCATCATAAATATCTGTTCCCTCTCTGCTGCGGTACACCGTTCCAGCCACATAGGTGATATCTCTCACATCCATTCCGCTATCCAGTGCATCCGCGATCTCCAATATACTGTGTTCCCCCATGCCATAGGAGATCAGGTCCGCCCCTGAATCCAGCAGAATGGAACGTTTCAGCTTGTCTGACCAGTAGTCATAATGCGCCATCCTCCGCAGGCTTGCCTCGATGCCTCCAAGGATCACAGGCGTCTTTTTATAGGTTCGCCGAATCAGGTTGGAATATACTACCGCCGCGTAATCCGGCCGCTTTCCGGAGGCTCCTCCC
>ERZ808054.1919-NODE-1919-length-10068-cov-3.958963_pt1 | contig 10068 bp, 9 predicted proteins | sample MGYA00380201_ERZ808054 | MGnify/ENA primary metagenome ERZ808054 (study PRJEB31490, sample SAMN06133419) | mouse gut metagenome | isolation source: Z5_2 | host: mice | place: China: Chengdu | collected 2015-05 ... | reverse complement strand
CCTGCCAGAAAGAAATAATCCAGATATTCGTCCGCCTCCGTATAGAGATAGGAGCCATACTGGGTATCGTCAAATATTGCAGGGCTTTGGGTGGAAAGCAAAATCCCATATCCCTTGTTTGAAAAAAGCATGGGGATGGCAATTTTCAAGTTAGCCTGATGCAGATACTGGGTGGTGTGCCGCAGATTCCAGACACCTTCCTCCGCCTGTCCCAAGCCGAAAAGCATTTCTTCCTCATCAAATTTCAAAGACAGCCTGGTATGGTATAATTTCCTGTCAAATTCCTTCTCCGCATCCTTGATCCTGCGCTTTTTCCCATCCGCAGTGACTACTTCCTCAATCTTCGCATTTTTGCTTGCCACTGTCCGGTAGGAATCAAATTCTTCTACGCTCTTGCTCTCTCTTTCCGCTTCCTGCAGCAATATTTTTCCATCTCTTTTTTCATAGCCGACCGAACCGCTTATCCGGTCAATTCTCACCAAAAGAGAATCTGTCAAAACACAAATTTCCTGACTGTTTTCCTGATATTCCCACTGGCAGTTGCCGGACAGATCCGCAAACTCTTTTCCCTGCTCAGGTGAAAAAATCCCATTTTCCGTATAGGAAATGCGGATCACATCAGCAGTCTGTGGAACCAGTCTGATGATCCCGGCTTCCTGCTCTAAAAAAAGTGCATTGTCCGCACGATATACCTTATTTACTTTGCTTTTCTTTCTGACCTTTACCTCTATCACGGCTTAACCCTCCTGACCTGCTTTTGCCCTTAATCCACTTTCAGCTTAAACACGATCGGAGCGTTACTCCTAAATCCGGTCTTTATATGTAATCCCGCTTCATCTCTGCTCCAGTCAGGAGCTTCTTTCTCCCCAAGCACCTCAACGCTTCGGATGATTCCATGGAAATTCGCCTGCCGGGATGCGTCCTGTTCTCCCAGAGAGGTGATGCAGTATTCCCCTGTCTTGCTGCACTTTAAGGCAGTTGCATACAGATAGCCGCCTTTCGTGGTAAAGCGGAAATCCTCTGAGGTGAAGTTCTTCTTAATGCCATCGGAAAACTGCCCTTCCACGATCTTGGTAGGACCTTCGCCGTACTTCCGCCAGACTCTGGTTCCGTAGATTGCTTCCCCATTTACCTTAAGCCACTGTCCGATTGCAAGCAATACTGCACGGTCCTCATCGGAGATGGTGCCGTCTGCTTTGGGACCTACATTGAGCAGCAGACAGCCGTTCTTGCTGACGATATCCACCAGGTCACAAATAATATCCTCCGCAGGTCGGAACTGGTTATTCTCCGTATAGCACCATGAGTTCAGGGCAATTGCCGTATCTGTCTGCCAGAAATAAGGCTTCACATCTGCAAACTGCCCCCGCTCCACATCCGGCAGGGCAGTTCCAAATTGAAATGCATCATGCTTGTAGCAGATGACCACTTCTGCGCCCCACTGCGCCGCTCTGTTATAATAATATGCCGCCAGCTTTTTCAGATAAGGCTTGCAGGCGCTGTGCTGGATCCACCAGTCAAAATAAAGGATCTTCGGACGGTACTGGTCAATGATCTCACAAGTGCGCACCAGCCAGTCCTGCAAATATTCTTCTGTCGGTTCCGGCTTGCTGAACAGGTCATGATGGTCAGGCTCCGGCATGGCAGGCCAGTAAAAATCTCCCCGCTGCATGGGCTCCTTGATATCGCTGTCAAATTCTTTCCCATGCCCCATGAAAAACCAATGCTCTACCCGGTGGGAAGATGCACCTACCTGCATTCCCTTGTTCTGGCAGCTCTCCTTCAGTTCTCCCAGCACATCCCTTTTCGGTCCCATTTCATAGGCATTCCAGTGTGAGACCTGGCTCTTATACATCTGAAAGCCGTCATGATGCTCCGCCACAGGCACCACATAATTTGCCCCTGCACTTCGAAACAGCTCCGCCCACTCATCGGCATTAAACTTCTCTGCCTTGAACATAGGGATAAAATCCTTATATCCAAAATCCTTGTGCGATCCATAAGTCTTAATGTGGTGCTCGTACTCCGGGGATCCCTGGATATACATATTCCGGGAATACCACTCACTGCCAAAGGCAGGCACGCTGTAGATTCCCCAATGGATAAAGATCCCGAATTTCGCATCCCGGAACCATCTGGGCACTTCGTAATCTGACAGGGATTCCCATGTGGGCTGAAAGGGACCCTTTGCAATCACGGCATCAATGGTATTGAGATAGTCCTCTAAATGATACATGCATTCATCCTCCTGAAAATTATATTTCTAATCTTATCTCTATTATAAAGCATACGAAAAATAATTTTAGTAGGATATCTGCCATTTTTGACACAATAATGTCGTGTTTTTATAACTTCCCAGATTGCTCATGCGCCTGCAAACCATAACTGTGACTCTTATCATTCTTGCTCCTTTCTTTTTGCAGTTTTGTTTATCTGTTATTTTATCGGTCAGCAGCCTGCTGTGCCCGCAGATAGAAGTAAAGCCCCCAGTCCTGATCGTTCGCATAAGGGTCATAATACTCTGCCCTCACACCATTAACTCTGTACGGATACACATAAGCACAGGAAGCAGAACCATCTGGAAAAATCAATGGCAGCACGCCTCGCCTGGAATCCTCTGCACGCTTCAGATATCCCTCATCGCCTGTTATCTTTCCATACATTTCAAATACATTTCCGGTAAGGGCACTCCAATAATGAGGGAATGTATCCCCAAACAATTTTCTTTTTCCAAACCAATATCCATCCCAATGGCGGATTGCGGTTTCATATAAATGGTAATCAGGCTGTATACCGTTAAACAGCTCTAATACCTGAACCTGCCGCCTCCCTGCCTGCAAATATCTGTCATCTCCTGTAAGCTGATATACTTTAAGCAAAATATCTGCTGCCGGCGCTACAATGCTCTGCTCATAGCTCACTTCATGGGCAGGATAATGCAAGCCTGTTTCTATCATCTGGTCGCCATGCCGGATAAACAGCGCTTTCATTTCCCCAGCCTCTTCTTCCATCCCGGCTGCCCGCAACGCCTGGTCCAGCATGACGACCGGCATCTCTATCGGATAAAAATGTATTCCCCCTTCTTCATAAAACCGCCTTACAATCCGACAGGCATATGTGAGAAATTCTTTTCTTCCATACTGCAGGTAAAGTTCACAAAAAAACGTAGCAAACCATGGCATATTATACAGCCTTTTATAACTGTCATCCATTCCCATATCATTGCATACCCTGCCAGTCTCTGTCTCTGCCAGCTCCCGCTCCACATATGCCAGATAATCCTGCAGGCTTTCATTTAAGTAATCTCCATTTTCCGGATCCTTCCCTTTCAGGTATCTGGAAATCAGGTTCCCCATGCCGATACGCTCGCGCCCACCGTTATAATCATTTTCCGGTATGTATACAGAAAAGCTTTCCTCATTGTCATAGGCAAGATAAGCGCCCTTCAGTCCTTTGATTTTTCCATAATACTGCTGGTTATGGGCTATAAACTGGCACCTTCTTGCGGCAAGCATTTCCGGTTTTTCCTGTACAAACAGCCTGCACCACGTATGGATTTCATCTACGCAGATATCCAGTTTTCTTTCCCCGCACCGGTCGGCATCAACCCAAACCGAATAACTCCCATTTTCCGGACAGAGCTCAGCCCCGTCAACAGTTACCCTTTTCGGGATAAAGGAAGGCATAATCTTCACTTTGCATTTTTCTCCCAGAAACAGCACATAATGCTCTGCTTCTACTTTTACAAACCTTGCAAGCCTGTCCATCCGTGCAAAAAAATCATCCTTCCCATTATGAGGAAAAATTGTCCAGCATATTTTCATGCTCTCTCCCGGTTCAAACTCCATCGGTGAAGGGTGCAGCAAAAAGCATCCACGGTCATTGCTCATATTTTCCATATTTCTTTTTATGCTGTAGCCTGCAAGACTCCCTTTCGTCAATACCATCCCCAGATGGGGCGCCTCACCGCCCATCCGAAGCGCCATCACATAACTTATATCCCCGCCACAAAAGATATGGGTATGGCAACGGTACTTCAGACATACATCACTGTTTTCATAGCGGTCCTGCAAAGGCAAGGCTATTGCAATGTCACCAACATGAGAAATAAATGGCTTGTTCCCAACATTGGACACTGTAATTTCTGTCCGGAGCACATCTCCTTCTTTCTGATTGTTTACCTTACATTCCAGTTCCTTCGGGCAGGTCACTTCTGCATAAGCATAATCCTCCCGAAGCCAGTTCATCTGATAAGGGTCTTCTTTAAAAATAATTTCTCTCATTTTGAAAATTTCTCCTTTGCCCCTGATCACTCGCATTTTTTGTAAATATCTCTATCACACAACTATGGGGCTTTTCCTTATACAGCCTATTATACGGAATCAACGACAAATTAACAAGAACTTTAGTTATATTTTAATCATACGGTTATTGTCCATTTGGGGTTCTGCTATATTCTCTGCTCCTTTACAATCGAGCAGACAAGATTTCCTCCTGCGCATAAAAGTAGAGCGCACAGACTGGTTTCTATACGCTCTGACCCTGTATCGTGTTACTTATCCTGTTGTAATTTCTATGCACTCTCCTTTCCCCCTTTCGGATGATTAGTCCTCCATTCTTCGGACTAATTAAAGCGGAGTGGCAAGCCTTCGCCGATTTGTTTAATCCTCTAAATCCTGCTGAATTTCTTTAATCATTATTTCAAGTTTTTTATTCCTCGCCTGCTCGTCTTTTTCCTTTTTCAACTCCTCTAAATCTCTTTTAAATCTTCTAAGCCAACCTTTCCATTGTTTATCTGTCATGTTCAATACATCCATCATTTTTCTCCTTTCAGGCAGTCGAGTCTTGCCCTCTTGATACTTATAGTTGTGAAGCGTTATAGTGTATATTACAGTATGTTTAAATAGGACATACTATCTTTTAAATTACTCGCATTTTTTGTGAATTTCTCTATCACACAGCTATGAGGCTTTTCCTTTTTATCCTTATCATAATTCACCCCCACAAGCAGTATTTCTCCACTATAACCTTCCAACGCCTGCGGATATTTCCTTTCTTTGATCTGCTGTATCGCTGCATGAGCTGACTTATCATATTTTAATTCTATTATCATTGCGGGTTTTCCAGTATGAGGCAATGGCAAAAAGACCACATCGGCAAAGCCGTACCCTGTTGGCAGTTCCCTGATCATTCTATAATCCTTCCTCGCACTATAATAAGCAAGTCCAATGGCACAGCTAAGGGAGTTTTCATCATTATAGGTCAAAATTGATGCCACCTCGGTATGTGCCCGGTCAAGTCCCTCTGCTACTCTTTTCTCATCTCCGGAAAGGGTATCTTTCAAAAGCTTTTCTGATGCCTTTAATACACTCATCACTTCCTGCCAGCCGCCGACACTCATGGCAGTTTCAAATTCCTCCACAATCTCTTTATTGGGAATAAAAGCTTCTTTCTTCTCGGAATCATAACCCAGATACCCTAAATGGATCAGCAAAGTAAGCACATCATCCTTCGTCTCAAATGTACGCATATCATTCTGAAAACTGCGGGTGTTTACCCTGACGCACCCGCCGCCAAGCATCTGCACAATATCCGCCCGAAGCTCGTCAAAATCCATATCCATATAAATTTTAAGTGCCTCATAGGTTTCTGTAGAAGTCCAGTAACTTGAAAAATCCCGGCAGATCATTGCTGCCACAACAGATCTTGGATTATAAATGTGCTTGTGTTTTTTGAACCGATAACCGTCATACCAACTGCTGGTTTCTGCAAAGTCCATGTCAAACCGTTCACACAGTTCCCTTACTTCATCCTCCGTAAAACCAGTATACTCCTCAAAAGCATACTGGTCTGTCATCGAATATTCCCAGAACATATTCAGGGCTGAGTGTGAACCATATTTTTTAACCGGAAGAATTCCTGTTGCATAAGCAAGTGCAACATAAGGCTGGTCTTTTAAGAGATTTCGCAAAAAGTCAAGATAATTTTTCTGTAGTTCCTCTTCTTCCTGCTTCTCACGCATCACACAATCCCACTCATCAATCAGGAAAATGAACTGTCTGCCTGTTTCCTCATAAATCTGCTCTAAAGCAGCAGCAAGATCCGTCTCCTGTTCTGAAAAGAAATCCCCATATGTTTTGCGGATTTCTGCAATAACCACCTGCTCTAAGTAAGCCGTCACTCCCTGATCTTTCGCCCTGCTCAAAAAACGCTGCATATTAAGAAATATCACATCATATTTATTTAAGTGCTCTTCAAATGCCTCACTGTTTTCTATCTTATATCCTGCAAATAATTCCCTTGAATCACAACCGCAGCTATAATAGGCAGCAAGCATCTCAAGAGTCATAGATTTTCCAAAACGCCTTGGTCGGCTGACACATATATATTTTTCCCTCGTATTAATCAATTCATTTGTATATGCAATCATTCCTGTCTTATCCACGTAAATCTTAGAACGGATCGACTGCCAAAAGCTCTTATTTCCCGGATTCAGATATATTCCCATAATCCCTACCTCCATATACACCCTATTATACGGAATCAACGACAAATTAACAAGAACTTTAGTTATATTTTAATTATACGCCGAGGGTTTAGGAAAGTGCTTTGCATCCACTGTCAGTCATAATCTCTGGTTTTTTCTTGATAGTTGGTATTTTTTTTGATATACTGACTAAAGATAAAGTTTAGAAAGGATAATGAAACAAGTCATTATATTTTGAAAGGATGCGGGTTTATGGCATATGAGTTATTAGAAAAGGAACTTAAAGATTTACCGGAATCAAATATTGCAGACGTAATAGAATATATTCAATTCTTAAAATTCAAACTACTAAAAGATGAAAACAATACAGATTTAGCTATTGTAAAAAGAAAACATCCTGAAAGAAAATTGGGCATTTTACAGGGTAAGTTCGTTATGGCTGATGATTTTGACGAAACCCCAGATTGTTTTAAGGAGTATATGTGATATGTACCTGCTAGATACACACACTTTACTGTGGGCTTTATTTAAAGAGGATTCGCTGTCTGTAAATGCAAAGAAAGTAATTTTGGATGATAATGATATCTTTGTGAGCATTGCTTCATTGTGGGAAATTGCAATAAAGCAAAGTATAGGAAAACTGGAAATCAGCGAATCTATCGAAAGAATCGCCCAGATATGTAAGAGCGAGGGATTTTATATGCTTTCCATAAAGCCTTCCCACCTTGATCACCTCAAAAAACTTCCACAAATACACGGCGATCCTTTTGACAGACTTATTATCTCGCAAGCGACCATAGAAGAGCTTACAATAGTTACTAAAGATGCAAAACTTCCGGCATATGGGATAAAGACACTGTGGTGATATTTTTTATTCTATGTGCAGCCATTCACAAGCAATACCATTTAGCCTAGAAGGTTACCTGAAACAGAGTATTTTAGGGCATGACAAACAGACGTTGAGTTTCCTCGCTTTTTCATGAAGAAATATCAAAAGAACCAAGACCGCTCATTCCTGTCTTGGTTCTTTCCATAAGTTATTGCTTTTAAAACTATGCTGTGAAGGATTAAAGATCGCCCTGGGCTAACAAGTTATCTTTTCCCATGCCGCATACAAACGGATTAGAATCATAACAATGACAAAATTCCAAAAAGTCAGAACGCTGCCTTGGATCCTTCATAATTTTTACAAGTAATTCATTGGGAAGCGTTCTTGCATATGCACCGGGACCTGCCAATTGGATATTTTTTACGTCATGACGTTTTAATATGTCTTTCAATTCATCAGGCATAAAGGTATATGTGATACACCAAGGTACACCCTCGTTTTCATACTCGGCAATTTCATCATCACCACCCATAAGCCCCTCAGTCCACAGCCTTATAGCTGCCTCTTTATTAAAATGAAAAGCTTCGACTGCATTTTCCTTATTACCAATGCACCATTTGACGAATGGATCATCACAATCTGCATCTAATATGAATTGATTTTTCTGTATCGGATTTGCCAAATATGGAAGGTATCCTAATCGGCTCGACACGCTGATCATAATATGTTTGCGGCATATACGTATGAGTTCTCCTATAACCTGTTCCTGATCAGGGTAGGTATATGAAACAGGGGCATCAAAGGAAATAACCATATCAAATGATTTGTCTTTAAAATCACTCAGGTTCTCTAATGCTCCATTCACAAAGGTTATTTTGTCAAGAACCCCCTCTTTCTCCGCCAATTCTTTTGCTTTATTTATCATAGGCTGTGAAATATCAAAATGTGTAACCTCACAGCCATGCCTAGCAAGAAGAATGGAAAATCTGCCACAGCCAGCACCGCCGTCAAACACAGTTTTTATCCCTTCCAAATGCGAGAGCAATTCCTTCTCAATATGGCTTTTTTGAATAATGTCATCAATAAAGGTTTCCTCACGATGGCTTTCAAGTTCTCCTTTATCAGGCATATTCCACAAACGTTCAGCTATTTTTTGACTGTAATTCATAGGTTTAGTCTCCTTTTCTGGCTTACTTCTTTTCCGCCTCATATATTTTTACTTCTGTGGTTTAGAGTAACATACTTTAATATCACATACCACCTTATACATTATTATAAAAAATATGAGCCAGAGGGGCTGGCATAGCGCAAAGTATTGAAAACAGAGGAAGCTTATGCCCTTAGTTTTTTCCTTATGTTATAGTACTACGAACCCTCATAAGGACAAAATAAGGGAAAGAAAAACCTGTAACAAATTATAACACCGAATAAAATATGCAGATGAGGGTTGATACAGCAGATTTCATAAAAAGCCACAAAATATCTGCTCTCGCCCCTTCTTGTGGTAAGTCGGACAGGACGCTTGCCAGATGGATGAAATTCGTGGATGAACACGGATTCGCATCCCTCCGCACGGCAAAGCAGCCAGAACGCCCTGACAGGCTTACGAACGAGCAAAAAGACAAAATTAAAGTCGCCATAGCTTCTGCCCCGGAATTGTTCGGATATAATGTTTGGGCGGACAGTCCCTATCGGATTACAAAGCCTAACACAAAATTAGCTTCATTATGCTCGTTTGGAAATTGACATTATTTTTGACGTTTACTATAGCTGCAATTTTTTCCCAAAAATATATTTTTGATAAAGGACATTTGCAGCATTAACCAAATCACTTATATTATTGTTACACCATTCCAATTCTTTGATAAAAAGATCCTTTTTCCTTCTTGTGTCCATATTATCATGTTTACGGATTTTAGTATCAATGCGTTGTATCTGTGCATTTTAACTTCCTTGTTTTAATTAGTTTGAAAAGCATTTCTGAAGTCAATTAATCAATTCTGATGTGGGGTTTCATCAAATTCAGTCTTAGTGTAAGTATTCTCTACTGTTTTTGTAAGTTCCTTTTTTAATTTGGGTTCAGCATTTAATGCTTCTTTCTCATTCTTTTTATTCTTATAATATCTATATCCAACATATATGACAGAACAGATTCCCACACCTATGCCAATTCCTGTCAGGCAGCCATCTTTGAATATTCTGGGGCTTTCTTTTGCAACGGTAGCAGCTCCAATATTTTGAAATAAAATTTTCGCATTTCCATTAGTCTCCTTTAAAGCATTTCTTACAACATTATAATCACCTAAATTATCAAGCGGATATGCCATAGTATCATCTCCCTCTCATTTTTGTTTTAATCCGTCTTTAATGGTATCCGAAGTATAATCTCCTCCTGCAATGGTAATTGTCAAATTCTCAGCACAACCCGAAAATACAGCTTCACCTATTTCAATATTTCCATTCCCGATATTAACCGTCTCCAATCTTTTACAATATTGAAATGCACGATCATCAATTTTTATCTCAGTATCCGGCTTCGCATTTTCACAGATTGTAATACTTTTGAGATCTTCGCAGCTATAAAAAGCATATTCACCCAAAATTACTGAGTCACAATCTATATTAACAGTGACTAAATCCTCACAGCCAGAGAAAACGCTGTCTCCCATGTCAACTTTGGAACCGGTAATCGTTAAGCTTTCAAGAGAACTGTATTGAAAAGTCCTGTCATCAAAAGTTAATGAGCAATTGA
>ERZ808054.1918-NODE-1918-length-10073-cov-4.819428_pt1 | contig 10073 bp, 11 predicted proteins | sample MGYA00380201_ERZ808054 | MGnify/ENA primary metagenome ERZ808054 (study PRJEB31490, sample SAMN06133419) | mouse gut metagenome | isolation source: Z5_2 | host: mice | place: China: Chengdu | collected 2015-05 ... | reverse complement strand
TCGTATTGTTTATCGTATAGAGGATAATACGATAAAGATTGTCCAATGTGGTTCTCATTATAGAGATAAGTGAAGGCGGCAACATTTTGGCAACAGAAAATCAGCAAGCCATAATAAATGATGTAATTGAAGTAAAAAACGGGCGTGTATTTGCATAAAACTTAAATAAAAATAGTTAAGAACAACAAAGAACACGCCGAGTTCGAGTGATATTAATTTAGTATAAGCTATTAGGTATGGCAGGGGATCTATGAGATATCCTGCCATATTTGTATTATTTATATTATTATGATTTGGGTAAAATACAGTTGCCAGCAAATGTGGAAAACATCTGGGAGAAATCCCGGATGTTTTTTTGCACGCGTGCACCCAGAGGAAGAATGTCAGCAAAAGCTGACAGGTGCCCGGCGCGGGAGTAGAGGAGCAGGTCATTCCCCTACTCGATTGCACACGTGCACCCAGAGGAAGCATGTCAGCAAAAGCTGCCGGGTACCCGGCGCGGGAGTAGAGGAGCAGGTTATTCCCCTACTCGAATGCGCACCCCCGTGCAGAGGAACTATGCCGCTATGCGGTGCAGGTTACAATTTATCCAGAAAGCTTGCGTTTACCATGTCGTTTCATATCTCACTATTGACAAATTACAAAAAAGGATTATACTATAGATTAGTCTATAAAATAGACTGTATCAAACAGTTTTGGAGCACACATTTTTGAAAGATGTGCAGGAACGATTAAAAAAAATAGACTCCGAAAGGCTTTTTTCAGAATGGAGGGGATCGTATGGCTCAAAATGTCGCGGAGGCGATCGAGGAAGTCACTCTGATCAAGAGGGTGATCGACAGGACGCAGAATGATTTTTCCAGGATCGCAGATTTTTTCATTGCGATCGGTATTGTCAATGTAGTCACGTATCTGTTGTATGCGGATATGCTGCAGTTCTTAAATGGAGCAGATCACGTTCCGTATTTTGCGTGGTGTGTTTTCAGGGGACTGAAATATGTCTCGGTCGCAGGGTACGGGATCCTGTTTTATATCTATCGCCGCAGATTGAAAAATTGGAACAATCATCTGAGTGTCAGCCTGATCAATATCTGGGGGATCCTGCTGATCGGCGGGGAAGTATTCCGGCTCTTTTTCGCCAGTACGTATTTTGGGGAGCAGGATGCCTACTTTTTTCAGAGGACGCTGACATTTCTGTTTCCGTTGATCGGCTGCTTTATCATGGGATTCGTCATACAGGATAAGCTGATCGTGTGGGCGGCGTCTGCGGTGGGGATCTTGTATATGTGCCTGGCAGCGTTGGGGATCGCAGTCACGGTGGCGGATTTTCATGGAAACGCCGTGAAGACCGGTTTGGATGTGCTCCTGACGGCGACTGTCGTCTCAGTCGGAATGATACTGCTTGGCGTGGAACTGAAACGGAAGGGAGAACGTTGACGTGGATATTTCTTCAATGCCCGAAGTGTTCAGCAATAAATTGCGGCTTTCTGTGATCTCCGCGCTGGTCACGGGGGAAAAGGATTTTACAGAGCTGAAAAAATACACCGAGGCGACCTCCGGCAATCTGGGCGCGCAGCTGCTAAAACTCGAGGAATGGGGTTATGTCAGCTGCACGAAAGCGTTCGTGGGCAGGAAGCCGAAAAGTACATACGAGCTCACCGAAGCTGGCATCACCGGATTCAGGGAGTATGTGGAGATGCTGGAGAATGTGCTGCGCGGCATGAAATGACAGTCTGAGATCGGAAAATTACGGAGGACAGCATGATGAGATTGTCACAGGGATCAAACGATCGGACGGCGCATGGGATCCTGGAAATGCGCACAAGAGAAGGCAGGGAGGCGCGTTATGCTTGTAAAAATGATCTGCAAAAATATAGATAGCAAAAATATGCTGCTCTACGCGCTGAGCATGATATTGTCGATCGTGCTGGATACATTTTTTCTGACAGCCCTGATCGTGAATGACCAGTATGGGCTTGGCGAAAAAGCCGGAAACATGGACTGGCTGTGCACGATATTTTTCCTGCTCGCGGGTGTGATATCGGTCTTTTTTACGCTTTACTCCACAGGGTATTATATACGGACCAAAAACGGGGACTACAGTCTGCTGATGATGCTTGGCGGCAGCAGAAAGATGATATGGAAGTTTTTTTCTGTAGAGTTTTTGCTGATCTACCTCTTCTCTGTCGCGTCGGGACTTTTCGGGGGAGGGATTTTGTCTGCACTGTTCCTGGCAGTTCTCAGGATTTGCGGATATCCCCTTCGGCTTGTGCCGTCCGATGTCCTCGGAGTGGCAGTGACCGTGGTCAAAGTGAGCTTTTTGCTCTTTCTCATTGAGTATCTGGCGATCCTGCTCTATTTCTCCAAAAGGAATCTGTCGGCGGTGCAGCAAAGGGGTGTGAAGCGGGAGCGGAGGCATGAGAGAACCTGGTTTCTTGTGATCGGGGGGATCGCCCTGCTTGCCTGCGCGGTCAATCTGTTAATGCGGGGCGGCGTTTTGTATGAAATGATCAGCATTGTGGTCTGTCTGGCTGGAATGTACATGGTCCTGTCGTACGGCGGCAGTCTGATCCTTATGATACTCAAAGCGTTTAAGGATTTTTACTGCAGAAATATGATCGTCCTGAATGAGTTTTATTTCAAATACAAAAGCAATTGCAGGCTGCTCTACATGATGTTTGTGCTGGATTTTGCCGTGTTGTTCTTCACAGGCGGCTGTGTGGTCTCACAGATCCAGCAGGATGTGGACAGTGCGGAAAATCCTTTGGGCTTCGTGGGGGTGGTGCAGAACAGCAGACAGCCGGTGATCGAAGATTTTCGGGAATTGCTGGGCAGTGACAGGGCAGAACTGACAGCGATCGAGGGTTTTATCGACAGCCAGGGGTACAAACAGACGTGTTTCTGCATATCGGACAGAGATTACAGGAGGCTGACCGGACGCGCTGTCCATCTGGAGGAGACGGAGGCTGTTTTTGTAAATGAAACGACTGCGGGCATGGAAAAGCCGGAAATATTTTATGTCGGAGAAAGCGGATCGAATGGAGAGCGTGCGCTGGAACTGATCGAAATGCGGGATGAAGTGGTCTTTGGGCTGGAAAAGCCAGACTGTCTGCGGGAGTTTGCCGTGGTGCCGCAATCGGTCATTGCAGGGCATGAGGGAGATGGCTATACGATCATAGCGAAAAAGGGAAATCTGCAGAAAGAATATGAACAGTACAAAGAGAGTTTCCGGGAGACGGACGCGGACGTTTTCTGGCGGTGTGTATTTCTGGCGGAGGCAAATGAGAATATGACCTTTGTGAAGATCGTCAGCGTGTTTGCAGGGGGATTTTGCGTGGTGGCATGTTTTGCGCTCTTTGCCCTGAAAGTGCAGGGAGATATCCCATCGCTGTCATATAAGTATAAACTGCTGTATCAGATCGGCATGACGGAGCGTGCCATAACAAAAGCGATAGCGAGGGAATACGGGCTGATGTTGGCGATACCGCTCACCCTGTCCGCGCTGCTGTCAGGTTTTTATATGTTTGCGGAGATGACGGGCTCGGGCTGGGATATCCGGGATTATGTGTGCAGGTATATTCCCTTCCAGCTTGTGTTCCTGGCGTTGAGCAGTGTGCTGGTCGGAGGATATATGAAAAAGTTTTGCGGGAGAGCGGTTAAAATGCTGTAAAAGGAGGGAGTGGCACATGAGTCTTGTCAGTGTACACGGTTTGAGGAAAAGTTATCATCATTCGATCGTGGAGAGGGTGGCTGGAGAGCGCGAATATCCGGTGCTCAAGGGGATCGATCTTCAGATAGAAGCGGGAGATTTTGTGGGGATCATGGGGCGTTCTGGCTGTGGGAAGACGACGCTGCTAAAGATCATGGGAACGCTCGATCAGCCGACAAAGGGAAAGATCTATTACGGTGACACCGATGTGCGCAGGCTTAGGGCGGAGGAGCTTGCTTTGCTGCGCCGGAATCGGATCGGCTTTGTGTTTCAGGATTATCAGCTGATGGACAAACTCTCCGTCGAGGAGAATATCATGCTGCCGATGGTGCTCGATCAGATGCGATACCGGGATATGAAGGCTGTGGTCGACGAAAATGCCCATCTTTTGGGATTGTCAGCGCTCCTCAAGAAATATCCGTATGAGCTTTCCGGCGGGGAGAAGCAGCGCGTGGCGATCGCGCGGGCAACAGCCAACGATCCGGATATCATTTTCGCGGACGAGCCGACAGGAAATCTCGATCTTCCCTCCGCGCGAAACATCATGGACTGTTTTGCAAAGATCAACCAGGACCGCCACAAAGCGATCGTGATGGTGACGCACGATCCGCTCGTCGCAGGCTGCTGCCGCAAAATCTTTTTCCTTGCGGACGGTGTGGTCAGCGAGATCTGCGAGAGGGGTGTCGGGCAGAGCCAGGCTGATTTTACAGAAGGGATAAGAGCCAGGCTCCAGGTGGTCTTTTAGGAGATTGATGGGAAAACGCTATGGAGCAGATCGGGCGGCTGCGGGTTGAAAACAGAGAAGATAAAAGTCCCTTACAGATCAGAAGGGACTTTTATTTTGTTCAAAAAAAATGTGACAACAGGGAGGGTTGATGCGTCTTATCTATGAGATCTCAAACAGGAGGAGAAAGGAGATGCATTCATGCATGATGTGATGGAACTATTTCATCTATACAAAGATGATGTGTACAGGCTGGCAGTCAGCTACACCCATTCGATCCAGGATGCGGAGGACGTCTGCCAGACGGTCTTTCTGAAACTGATGGAACAGAGCGGGATCACGCCTGGCAAGGAAAAGGCGTGGCTGATGCAGGTGACGGCAAACCAGTGCCGGAGCCTTCTGCGGTCGTTCTGGAGAAAGAGAACGGAGCCGCTGGAGGAGGAAGCGGAGGAGATATTGTTCGAACAGCCTGCGCTGCAGGGTGTCTGGGAATGTATCAGCAGGCTCAAGCCCAAGTATCGCATTGTGGTGTATCTGTTTTACTACGAGGGGTATGCGGTGAAGGAGATTGCGGACATTTTACATATTTCAGGGACTGCTGTGACAACCAGGCTGTCGCGGGCAAGGCAGATATTGGAGGTAACGTTGAAGGAGGAGGTCTATTGATGCAGAAAAGATTTCAGGAAGTATATGAACAGATCCAGATGCCGGAGGAGTGCAGCCGCCGCATTGAGCAGGCGATGCAGCGCAAGCGCGCGGGAGCGGCGGGATCTGCGACGGGATATAGGTGGAAACCCGGACTTGCGGTGGCGTTGGCTGCGGTGATGTGCCTTTTGGCGGCAGACATAACAGTGTATGCGCGCACGGGCAGGGGCATCATTAACCGGTTTGTGTCTTTTGCCGGCAATGCCATATTTACGGAGGAGATAGGCGAGGATGGAAACGCTGTCTCGACCGCTGTCCTGGACACCTCAAATGAGACCGCACCGGCAGAATTTAAGGATGGGCATCTCTGGTTCACCGCAAATGGGGAGCACATTGATATCACGAGTCAGGTTTCCGACGTCACAGCGTATATTTATGATTATAAGGACGGTCAGGGGATCACGCATTATCTGATCGTGGGCGGTGCCCCGGAGACTTTTGGGTACGCGGAGTTTATGTATGACGAGACGAAGCAGCCGGGCTGGATCGGCGGATATTTTACGGCGGGGAAAGTCGGGGAAACGATCAATCCCGTCTGGCTGGAAAATGCAAAGAAAGAGCTCGGCATACCATGGCCGTAGAGCATTTTTTATACACGCTCTATGCATTGCGGGCTGTGGCAGTAATTTGGGACAATAACTGATAATAAAAAATGATAATAAAAAATGAAAATAAAAGAGAGGAATTTGGATGCTATGAAAGGTAAATGGATCAGAACAATATCAGCCCTGCTGATCGTCGGCTGCATGACCGGATGCGGCATGGGGCAGTCGGCAGAGGATCTTGCGGAGGGGGCGCGGACGGAGTATGTGGCTGCCGAGGATATTTTCAACAATGTGTCACAGACCGGAGATGTGGTGCTGCCAAAGCAGCAGGATGATGCCGCGCAGGAGACCATACAGGCATTGAACACGGAATTGTTTGACGGTCAGAGTATAAGCATCAGGAAAGGGAAAGGATCTATGCTGCTGGTGTTAAAGGGGGACACGCTGTACCTGTATGATGTGGTGTCGGCGCAGATCAAGGGGGAGACGAAGACAAGGAACTGGAACCTTGTGGAGTTCTATCCGTACCAGGATGGATATTGTCTGATCGGAAGTCTTATGAATGAAAATCCTGGCAAGGAGAAAGCGTCTGACACAGAGATGGCGATGACGGAGGTTGTCGGGGGTGAAACGGAGTGCTGGGGGGTATTTTATGATGATTCCCTGAACGAGAAGCACAGTATTTTGCTAAATGATCTGGTAGAACATGCCGACATAGCGGTGTGGTCTGTCTCCCCGGACGGCACGATGCTGGGCTGCTATGATCTGTGGAAGGGATTGAACATTTATGATCTCCAGGGGCAGAAAATATCGAATCCGATTAAGGCGTGGGATAGCGACAGCGACCAGGAGATCATTGGGGTCAATGCGATCTTCTTTGACGCGGACAACAGCCATGTGGTGTTCACAGGAAATACAGAGCGGGATGGCAGAACAGCGGTATCGTGGAGCAGGTGCGGGATAGACGGAACGGGGCTGGAAACGCATACGCTCAAAAACGATCTGGGAGCGCCGACAGGGTATGTGGGCAAAAAGCTGCTGTTCGGGGAGGACAGTATATTTTTTCTGGGCGGTATGGGAGTTGTCGACACAGAGACAGGGGAGGAGGCATACAAGACAGATATAAAGGACGCGCTGCCGATAAGCGGCCCCTTTTTCTCGGATGACGCGACGGTGTTTGCCACGGTTGCCCTGGGCACGAACCATATGGAGGTGTCGATCTGGCAGACCAAAGACTTTTCCCTGATCCACAAAGAAGTGATCCGGGATGAGCGGGAGGATATGTTCTACCGCTCGCCGCAGATCTGCCTGTTTCCGGGGCTGCGAGGCGGGATTGTCTGTATGGGCGGTCACAATGATATCCCGCAGAAGTCGGTATTGTTGAAGTATTAAATAGGTGTGAAGTGACAGCGGCAGATCTGTGAGGGTCTGCCGCTGAAACTGTTTTAAGATTGTCTGATATTAGTTCTGGCGCACGTTTTTCACGGCGCTGACGGACGGGGCGGTAACTGTTTGACAGCCAGGCGTGTGACAAGCGCGATATTTTGATTGTGGTCATGCCTGCGGCATGCTATAATGAATCGTATCAGGGTTCGTATATTGGGTGAGTTTCCGATCGAGGGGGGACGCTACATCGTGTTCCTGTTTCGGGCGGACTGGTTCGAGGGAGAGCTAAAGTCCTCCGAGGAGGGGGAAATGTATTGGATCCGGCGGGAGGATCTCACGCATGTTCCTGTGGTGGATGACTTTGAGGGATTGCTGCAGGTCATGCTGGATGATGCGCTGAACGAGTTCCAGTATGTCATTGAAGGCGATGTGTGGAGTGCGGTATTGAAATAAAAAAGAGAGGGATTGATCAAACATGAATTATTATTTTATCGACTATGAGAATGTCCACGCGGACGGATTTGCGGGGGTGGAAAATCTTGGTGAAAACGATGTGATCTGTGTGATGTACACAGAACAGAGCAAGGCGTTTTCGCTGGAGCTGGTGGAGAAGATCGCCAGACAGCACGCAAAACTTGAGTCCTACAAGGCGGGCACCGGGGCGAAGAATTCGCTGGATTTCCAGCTGGCGTCTTATCTGGGCTACATGATCGCAAAATGCGAGGGCGGGGACGATTGTTTTTATATTGTTTCTAAGGATACCGGGTTCAATCATCTGGTCGATTTCTGGGCAGAGCGCAACGTGACGGTGAAGAGGATCCCCAATTTTATGGGGGAGGAGAAGGAGCCGAAACCGGCAGTGCCTGAGGAGGTGATCGAGGAGGAACCCAAAGCCAAGGCAAAGCCGAAGGCAAAGACCAAGTCCAAAGTGTCTGACTCGAACAAGGCGACGAAGGAAGAGCTTCTGCAGTATCTGACGGAGGAGGAATACACGGACAAGATCCTGGAGATCTTCAACAGTTATAAGACGAGAGTAGCCATCAACAACGGTCTGAGCAAGGAGTTTCGGGACAGCCAGAAGAGCAGTGCGATCTATAAAAAACTAAAGGTGTTGTTGAAAGAAAAACAGAAGTCATAGGGGGGAAGTCGCAAGCGGTGCGAAACCGTTTGCGACTTCCCTGAAAAATTCCACATCTAAAGCTGTTCAGGGATACGCAGATCGTTTTGATCCATTTCTTTTTTCTCATCGATTTTCTCTTTTTTGATCCATATTTTGATTGACAACCACATTATAATCCATACAGCAATTGTACGGTCAAGTGTTTTCTTCTTTTTTTCATATTTGATGTTGCATTTTTAACTACATTGTGTTAATATAGCTACAACAACTACACTATGTTAATATAAGGAGGACTGTATGGCACAACAAATCTCGGAATCTGAACTGGTACTGATGAAGATCATCTGGAAAAATGGAGGGACGGCTCTGTACGCGCTCATCATGGAGGAGCTTGCAAAGGAAAAGAACGAGTGGAAAAACAACACCGTGCTCACGCTGCTTTCCAGGCTGGTTGAGAAAAAGTTCTTAAAAGTAAAGAAGATAGGCAGGCGCAATGAGTATGTGGCAGTGGTGACGGAAGCGCAATACCAGGCAATGCAGACGCACAGCTTTCTCGACAGGGTATACGAGGGGAATGTCAAAAATCTGGTGTCAACCCTGCTGCGCCAGGACATACTCTCCCCGGACGAGCTGAGGGAGATCGAAGCATTTTGGAGAGATGGAAATGAGTGAGTTTTTAAAGATCATATTGTCACTGTCCGTGTCCGGCACGCTGCTGGTGCTGCTCATTTTGGGATTGGATCGGTTTGGCAGGAAGCGGTTCAGCAGACGCTGGCAGTATTATATCTGGATCGCCGCTGTGCTGCGGTTTTTGCTTCCGATCGCGCCCGAGACGACGCTTGTCGGCAGTACTGTGCGGAGCGACTGCATATCAGGACGCGCGTGGAACTGTTACAGAACGCGTTGATCACCTCGCCCATGCTGATCGGTTTCTTTCGTCCATGCATTGTGCTGCCGGATCGGGAATTGGAGGAGAGGGATCTGTCCTATGTTTTGGTACATGAGTTGATCCACTATAAACATAAGGACATGTTTTACAAATGGCTGGTACAGATCGCGGTCTGTCTCCACTGGTTCAATCCTTTTGTATACCAGATGGGAAAAGAAATAAACAGATGCTGCGAATTGTGCTGTGATGAGGCGGTGCTCTCCGTCTTTGGGGACGGTGCAAGGCGTGCGTATGGGGATATGCTGATCGCCTTTGTGAAGGCGGGAAGCCCATACAGGCACTCCCTCGTCTCCGTCACATTGACAGAGGGAGCGGAATCGTTAAGAGAAAGGTTAGGTGCGATCATGAAATATAAAAAGAAGAGATCAAAAGGGATCCGTGCTGCCATGGCGGTCTGTACTGCTGTGGTGTGCGCATGCTTTATGGCGGCAGGTGTCTACGCTGCGCCGTCGGCGGCTCATGAAGAAAAGGAATCCGTTGTGCAGACAGCTGCAGGCATCGATAGCAGCAACAGCAGATATACCTACGCCCATCGCGGTTTTTATATGGACTCCTACATTATAGAAATGGGATGGAATCTGACGGACACGATGGGGATAATAGAAACTGCGGGCAGCAGGGAGATCACGCTGGCAGATCGATCCAGGATCGTCGTGTATTTCGGAGGTATGCCGTTTGGCGGCTACACCGGAAATGCGGCGGCGTACATGGATGACGCCGATGTTGTCTCTGCGGTCACAAATCTGATCGATTTCCTGAAAAGCAATCCGCTGCCCAATCATCCGGCGATAGAGGTGCCATGGATCTCAAATGTCACTTATGTGGGAGCCGATCTGCCCGCGCTTGTGGACGAATATCTTGAGAGCGGAGATACTATGGGATTTGCAGCCGTATTTGCAGTGCTGGATGCCAGCCAACAGGAGGAATACTGTCAA
>ERZ808054.1914-NODE-1914-length-10087-cov-9.381119_pt1 | contig 10087 bp, 10 predicted proteins | sample MGYA00380201_ERZ808054 | MGnify/ENA primary metagenome ERZ808054 (study PRJEB31490, sample SAMN06133419) | mouse gut metagenome | isolation source: Z5_2 | host: mice | place: China: Chengdu | collected 2015-05 ... | reverse complement strand
ATGGGACCTATAGGGCTCGAACCTATGACCCTCTGCTTGTAAGGCAGATGCTCTCCCAGCTGAGCTAAGATCCCATTGCTTAGATCCTTTATCTGACCTGCTTTGCTAGTATACTATTTTTTGCATGGGCTTGTCAAGACTTTTTGAAAAAAAATTTGTCTGCAAAATTAGATGAAAACTTGTAGTATAGAGATGCATTTGGTATGATGAAAAAGAGCAGGAGGTACCCTTTATGATTGCGCATGTTTCAAATGATGGACTTAACAGAGAAGAAACCGTAGCAGAGCATACGGAAAAAACGAAATTCTTGTGCAACAAAAAGGGCGAACGATGCGGACTTCCTCAATTCATGTCATTATGCGGTATTTTGCATGATATGGGAAAGAATAAGCAAAAGTTTGACGATTACCTGCGGGCAGAAGATAAGATCAGGCAAAAACTTAAGGGAAGCATTGCACATGCATCGACAGGGGCGAAGTATATATATGATATGCATCATGATGATCCCGGAAGTATAAAGTTTGTGGTTGAAATGATTTCTTATGCAGTGGCGGCGCATCACGGTTTATTTGATAGTGTAAATGTAGAACATACAGATATATTTTCCGCAAAATTAGATAAAGTTGAAGATTATGATGAGGCATGCCATAATGCGGAAAAAGATTACATAAAGGAATATGAGATTGATAAAGTCTTTGCAGAATCATGTAATGAATTTAATTTGATTCAGGATAAAATAAAAGAATTATTTATCAGACGGAAGTCCGCCCTTGCAGGCTCAAATTCTGAGGTGGCAAGAGAAAGGCTGTCTGAATACAAACTTTTTTTGTTTTCGTGTTTGCAACGGTTGATTCTGTCTATGCTCATTGACTCAGACTGGGAGGCAACCTCTGATTTTGCGGATCAGGTTGACACATTTACAAAACAACCAGAGTTTAATGCAGGTGAAATTTTTGAGCAAGCGGAAGAAAACTTTGAAAAATACATGGAAAAAAAGAAACAATCCATAGACATTTCACGGTTAATGAATCACGAAAGGGCAATATTTGAAGCAAGAAATCTGCTGCAGAATGAGTGCAGACAATTTGCAAAATATCCGGCGGGGATATATTGCCTTCCTATTCCTACAGGCGGAGGAAAGACTCTTAGCAGCTTGGCTTATGCATTGGAATATTGTAGATTACATCCAGATACAGAACGTATTATTTACGTTTCACCGTATATATCTATCACGGAACAAAATGCGCAGGTATTTCGTGAAGCGATTGGAAATGATGACTGGATACTGGAACATCATTCTTCTGTAATCAGAAGTGAGGAGACAGAAAACGAAGATTATCGATTAGGCATATCTTCAAAGTATGAGATCAATTGGGAAGAGCCATTTATCTGTACAACATTTGTTCAGTTCATGAATACGCTTTTTTCAGATAAAAGTGAGTCTGTACGGCGCATGCACAGGCTTGTCAATGCTGTTGTGATCATCGATGAAGTGCAGTCGATGCCCTTAAAATGTGTACATACATTTAATTATATGATTAATTTTTTGAACGCCGTATGCAATACAAATATTATTTTGTGCACCGCGACACAACCGGCGCTGGAGGAAGCAGAATGTCCGGTTTGCTACAGTAATCCAAAATATATGATAGAAAATGCTGAAGAATGGTTTCAGAAGTTTGAGCGAGTTAAGATTCATACACCCGATAAGAATCAAAAATATACCTTTGAAAGCCTTAGGGATGAAATTGTAGAACGTACAGAACAATACAAATCGATTCTCGTGGTATTGAATACGAAATCAGCAGTACGAAGTCTCTATAATTTATTAAAAATGTGCGGCATAAAGGCGGAATATCTCACTACGAATCTATGTGCAGAGCACAGAAGTGACAAGATTAAATCCATAAAAGAACTGCTTAAAAATCGGCAGGAAACAATCGTTGTGATCAGTACCAATCTGATTGAGGCGGGAGTGGATATTTCTTTTGAATGTGTATATCGGTCGATGGCTGGACTGGACAGTCTGGCACAGACTGCGGGGCGCTGTAACAGAAATGGCGAGATGGACTGCGGGATGATTTATCTCATTATGCTTGAGGGGGAAAATACCGGAAATATGGATGAGTTACAGCAAAATATAAGGACGACGGAAAGCGTGCTTTATCAATATGATAAGGATGACAACAGGGAAAGCCTGCTGATGCCTAAATGGATGGATCTGTATTATAAAAATGTGTATTACAATGCAAGCGATAAAATGAATTTTCCAGTTAAAAAGTTGGATACCAGCATTTTGGGACTTCTATCAGGTGGATTTGGCTTAGAGAAAAAGAAAAACCGCATGAATCAGGCGTATAAGACGGCTGGACAGGCGTATAGGGTTATAGATGATGACTCTTTTGGTGTAATTGTGCCATATAAAAAGGGGGTGGAAATTATAGAAGCAATTCAGGGAGCATCTGATGAAAGAGAAATAAAAAGGCATATCCGGCGGGCGCAGAGATATACAGTCAATGTCCGGGGGAGTCAGATGAAAAAATTTGGCGGATTGATACAATCCGTAAGTGACAAGATATCAGATTTGTATATGGTATCTGCGACTGGAGCTTACAATATGGAGTATGGGATTACACCGGAGTGGGAAACGCTTATATTTTAAAACAGAAGAGGAAGGAAGGGGAATATGGACAAGCCTAATATTATTGAATACAGTGTATTTGGGAGATATGCGCTGTTTACGGATCCGCTGTCTAAAACAGGCGGGGAGAAATGCAGCTATCAGATACCTACTTATCAGGCACTGAAGGGAATAACGGAATCCATATACTGGAAACCTACAATAACATGGATTATTGATGAGTGCCGTATTATGAATTTGATTCAGACAGAATCGAAAGGGATAAGACCGATTAAATACAGCGGCGGCAACGATTTATCCTACTATACATATCTTCGCAATGTAGAGTATCAGGTAAAAGCACATTTTGAATGGAATGAAAACCGGAAAGACTTGGAGAAGGACCGTAATGAAAATAAGCATTATGATATTGCAAGAAGGATGGTTGAAAGGGGCGGAAGAAGAGATATTTTCTTAGGGGCAAGAGAGTGCCAGGGGTATGTGGAGCCTTGTACATTTGGCAAAGGAAAAGGGGCATATGACGGAGAGGGTTTATCTTTTGGTATCATGGTGCATGGTATCACTTATCCTGATGAAGCCTCCAGAGAAGAAGAAAAAGGGAAAATGACAGTGCGGCTCTGGAATGCACAGATGAAGGATGGCATTATCCACTTCCCGCGTCCGGAAGAATGCGAGATCAGGCATGTTCTGCGGGATGCAAAGCAAAAGAAATTTGTTCCGGAACAAAATTTCAAAGGGCTGCAGGAATTTGAGGGAGGTGATTTGTTTGGCATGGCTAAAGACTTTGGCTGAAACGTATGACGTTTATGAAGACCTGGCAGGGATTGAGAAAAATAATCAGGCAGTATTGCTGCCAATCTCCCACTCGACTTTTAATGCGCAGATCGAAGTGACGATTGATCAGGATGGTATTTTTCAAAATGCAAGAAAGCTTGATAAAGGCAAAGATGTAGTTACGATTATTCCCGTCACCGAAGATTCAGCAGCTAGAAGCAGCGGCATTGCACCGCATCCTCTGTGTGACAAGCTTTGCTATATTGCCGGTGATTATACCAAGTATACCGGAGACTGTAAAGAAAAATATTATGAAGCTTATATGGAGCAGCTAAGGGACTGGGTGGAGTCTGAATACACACATCCCACGATACAGGCAGTGTATCAATACCTTAATCAGAAATCACTCATACGGGATTTGACAGTAAGCAAAGTATTGGATTTAGATCACGATGGAAAGCTTACAGATCATGAGAAAATACAAGGCATAGGTCAGACGGGAGTTAGTGTTCGATTTAGAGTTTTAGGAAGCAGCATGCCGCAGGAGGTGTGGAAGAATCAGGAACTGTATAAAAATTATAATAAATACTATATGCAAAAAACAGGCGGAAAGAAATTATGCTATGCGTCTGGAATGATAGAGCCATGTTCAGATAAGCACCCTGCCAAGATACGAAACAGTGGTGATAAAGCAAAGCTGATTTCAGGGAATGACGAATCTGGTTTTACCTACCGAGGAAGATTTACAACAAAGGAGCAGGCGGCTGCTGTTGGATATTATACTTCCCAAAAGGCGCACAATGCATTAAGGTGGCTGATACAGAAACAGGGGTATACGCGCGATAATTCGGCAATCGTCTGCTGGATGGTAAACAGGGACATGCAGGTGCCTGATATGATGAAAGATTCCATTAATGCATATGGTGATATAGAGGATTTTGATTTCGATTTTGATAAAATTGATACAGAGATTTCGAGTACGCAAAAGCATGATACAGGGAAATACTTTGCAGAGCAGTTTAATAATGCCATAAATGGTTATACCGGAAAAATCAAAATTGATGACAAGATAGCAGTCATAGCGTTGGACGCGGCAACAACCGGTCGGCTCTCGGTGGTATATTATGATGAAATGGGGGGCAGACAATATGTAGATGCAATATTGCAATGGCAGCAGCATTGTAAATGGCGCCGAAGCGTAAAGGTGGGAAGGGCGGAAGAGAATAGAAAAAGAATTACTTGTGAATGTACACCCGCTCCCAGGGATATGGCGCTTGCAGCATTTGGGGTACAGCGTTCGGAATGGCTGGATGCCGATGAAAAACTTCTCAGAGCTACGGTAAATAGACTTCTTCCATGTATAACGCAGAGGGGAATACGGATTCCGACGGATATAATCAGAGCGGCGGCGCGGCGGGCATCCATGCCGCAGACAATGAATGATTTTGTCTGGTACAATGATGTGCTTTGTGTTGTATGCGCAATGATACGATTTAATTACGAACAAGGGGGAAAGAGAATGGAAAAATTTCTGAGCGATAATGTGAATGACAGGAGTGTTTTGTTTGGAAGGCTGCTGGCGGTATATGATTATATGGAGCAGAGGGCAATGTTTGAGTATGACGATAACGGTAAAGTAAAAGATAGACGTACGACCAATGCCAAGCGCTATTGGAATGCCTATAGCAGCAGACCAGCCAGAACTTCAAAAACAATAAGGCAGAATCTGATTGCCTATGAAAGAAAGTTGAAGGAATATGAGCAGAGAAAGTTCGAGGAGTGGACAAGCGAGATTATGACGCACCTGGCAGGAAATGGATTTGATAATTCAGCCTTGTCGGAAATGTACTTGCCCGGTTATTATCAACAAATGGAATATATGAAAAAAGCGTTTTATAAAAAAGAAGAACAAGAATCTGAAAACTAACAGATAAAAAGAAAGGAAAAGGTGTTATAATGGGTAATTTTACAAACAAAATCGATTTTGAAGTGCTGGTAATGGTAAAGAATGCAAATCCCAATGGAGATCCATTGAATGGAAACAGACCCCGGGAGACATATGACGGGTATGGGGAAATATCGGATGTGTGTATTAAACGGAAAATCAGAAACAGACTGCAGGATATGGGAGAAGCTATTTTTGTGCAGAGCGATGAACGAGCTGATGATGGTTGTAAGAGTCTTGCGGACCGGGCAAAAAGTAATGGAGCTATGCAGACAGCATTAAAAGCGAAAGATAAAGAGGCTTATGCAAAAGCAGCATGTGAGACTTGGATTGACGTGCGGAGCTTTGGGCAAGTGTTTGCTTTTAAGGATGACAGTGTGTCTGTGGGGGTAAGAGGACCGGTTTCGGTTCATTCAGCATTCAGTGTATTGCCGGTATCGGTTGACAGTATGCAGATTACAAAAAGCGTTAATAGTGAGACGAAGGAGAAGAAATCATCCGATACAATGGGGATGAAACATAAAATAAGTTCCGCTTTATACGTTATAAAAGGCAGCATTAACCAACAGCTTGCAGAGAAAACAGGGTTTAGTGATGAAGATGCGGAGAAGGTCAAAGAGGCTTTACGCACGTTGTTCGTAAATGACAGTTCATCAGCAAGACCTGACGGGAGTATGGAAGTATGCAAAGTGTATTGGTGGAAACATAATTGCCCTATGGGACAATATTCTTCTGCAAAGGTGCACCGCCTTGTAAAAATTACGGCGAAAACAGACGATCCGAAAGAGTTTGAAGATTATAACATTGAGATAGATTCTTTGCCGGATTTGGCACTTGAAGAAATAGAAGGAATTTAACCATGTATGCAGAAGAAGATTATCTGATGCTTTCTGGGATACAGCATTTCGCGTTTTGCAGAAGACAATGGGCAATGATACATATTGAGCAGCAATGGGCTGATAATTATAGGACTACTGCCGGAGAACTTATGCATAAAAAAGCGCATGACGAGGGCTCCTTTGAAAAGAGAGGAAATATACTGACAATTAGAGGAATGCGTATTTCTTCCCGTGAGCTTGGATTAAGCGGGCAGTGCGATGTCGTTGAATTTCATCAGGACCAAAATGGAGTCAGCTTGTTTGGATATGATGGAAAATGGAATCCTGTGCCAGTGGAATATAAACGTGGTGCACCCAAAGAAAACAATGCGGATGAGCTGCAGCTTTGTGCACAGGCGGTCTGTCTTGAAGAAATGTTTCAGATAGATATAAAAGAAGGGTACTTGTATTATGGTGAGAACAGGCGTCGCAGCCATGTGGAATTTACAGATACTTTGCGCGATGAAGTTAAAAAAGCAGCAAATGAAATGCATGATTTATTCCAAAAAGGATATACGCCAAAAGTAAAACCATCCAAGAAATGTAAAGCATGCTCATTAGAAAAGTTGTGTGTTCCTAAATTGCAGAAGGCAGTTAAGGTCAGAACATATATTGAACAGGGCATTAAAGATAATACTTAAAAGAGATAGAAATGCTTGGGTGAAATTTACAGCAGGAGGGAATATGCGTAAATTATTAAATACTTTATATGTTATGACCGAGAATTGCTATCTGACTCTTGAAGGTGAAAATATTGTGATACAGGATGGCGAAAAAGTACTTGGAAGATTTCCGCTTCACACATTGGAGAATATTATATGTTTCACATATAAAGGAGCAAGCCCTGCATTGATGGGTGCCTGTGCGGAGCGGAAAATAGGCATGAGCTTTTTTTCACCCAGAGGAGCATTTTGGGCCAGGGTTATAGGAAAAGAATATGGAAATGTGCTGCTTAGGAAGGAACAGTATCGGATTTCGGATGATGATAGCAGAAGGATTGCATATGCTAAGAATATGATCGTCGGAAAAGTTTTTAACTGCAGATGGAGTATAGAGCGGACTTTGCGAGATCATGCATATCGCGTGAATGCAGAGAGACTTAAGCAGGTATCTAACATTTTATATGAAACATTGCCTAAGATAGATAGTACGATTAAACTAGATGAACTTCGAGGAATAGAGGGAAAAGCTGCTGAACAGTATTTTTCTGTATTTGATGAAATGATATTAAATCAGAAAGATGATTTTGCATTTATAACGAGAAATCGCAGACCTCCGCTTGATAATATAAATGCGATACTTTCATTTGCGTATACAATACTTGCCGGTGACTGTGCAAATGCATTATCAAGTGTTGGATTGGATCCATACGTTGGGTTTATGCATAGTGCAAGACCGGGACGGACTTCTCTTGCGCTTGATCTGATGGAAGAATTAAGACCAGTTTTGGCAGACAGATTTGTTTTAACCTTAATCAATACAAAGGCAATCCAGTCGATTCACTTTGAAAAACAAAAGGATGGAGCTGTCCTTCTGAATGACAATGGCAGAAAAGTATTTTTCAATGCATGGCAGAACCACAAGAAGGAAATTATTACACATCCGTACTTAAAAGAAAAAATAGAATGGGGATTGGTTCCATATGTTCAGGCTCTTTTGCTTGCACGTGTTATCAGAGGTGATGTCGATGAGTATCCCCCTTTTTTATGGAAGTAGGTGTTTAGATGCTAGTGCTGATTACATATGATGTTTCTACTCAAAGTGCGGAAGGTAAAACGCGCCTCCGTAAGGTTGCTAAAGAATGCGTTAATTATGGACAGCGTGTCCAAAATTCTGTGTTTGAATGCATCTTAGATGCTTCACAGTTGTTACTTCTGAAAGATCGGCTGGTTTCGCTGATTAGTGAGAAAGAAGATAGCTTGCGCTTTTACTATCTGGGCAATAATTATCAAACCAAAGTGGAGCACTTTGGGAAAAAAACTTCTTATATGGCGGAGGGAGTTTTAATGATATAATGCTGCTGGTGCGAATGATAAGTGGACATGAATTTCTAAGAGGGTTCGCACCGAAAAAAGTAAGAAATAAGGTGAAACATGTATTTACAAATAAAATGATAATTCCAAAAATGTTAATATTGTATAATTATAGGAATTTTTATTAAGAAATATAGGTGATTTTTGCTGTCACTCCCCTTGCGGGAGTGTGGATTGAAATTTGAGAATTTGAGTCTAATGGGGGTAAAAACTCCGTCACTCCCCTTGCGGGAGTGTGGATTGAAATTTACATTAGCAGGGCTGGGATGTTGCACATATCACGTCACTCCCCTTGCGGGAGTGTGGATTGAAATCATAGATGATCATTTAAACAATGCCAGTCAACTAGGTCACTCCCCTTGCGGGAGTGTGGATTGAAATATTTTCTATCACCAACGGAAGAACCGGCTCACTAGGTCACTCCCCTTGCGGGAGTGTGGATTGAAATATTATGTCCAACTATGTATATAGTTTCCTGTATTGTGTCACTCCCCTTGCGGGAGTGTGGATTGAAATGATTCCGCACGGGTGCATTTGGGGAATCCGTACCGTCACTCCCCTTGCGGGAGTGTGGATTGAAATTATATCTACTACTTATGTTGAGTATATGCGCGGTTGTCACTCCCCTTGCGGGAGTGTGGATTGAAATTTTTACTCATGTGACTGATTCTACTTCTGATCAGAGTCACTCCCCTTGCGGGAGTGTGGATTGAAATTTTGGTTTTTTTTGCCTAAAACTTTTACTTTAACGTCACTCCCCTTGCGGGAGTGTGGATTGAAATCAGAGTTCAAAAACTCTGCTTCGGTCATATTAAAAGTCACTCCCCTTGCGGGAGTGTGGATTGAAATATTAATTTGCATAAATTTTACTCCTTGATGGTCGATGTCACTCCCCTTGCGGGAGTGTGGATTGAAATAAATGGTGCAAAATAACTTTCCTGCCAAACACGACGTCACTCCCCTTGCGGGAGTGTGGATTGAAATTTATATTTTGAATTATCATGTGGAGTTGCCATCGGTCACTCCCCTTGCGGGAGTGTGGATTGAAATTATGAAGGTTTCTGATGATGTTTTGATTTTTTGAGTCACTCCCCTTGCGGGAGTGTGGATTGAAATACGCCAGAGGGCGGAACATCCCCGGCGGCATTAAGCGTCACTCCCCTTGCGGGAGTGTGGATTGAAATAGTCCACCACCTCACTGTTTTCAGCATTCACGCAGTCACTCCCCTTGCGGGAGTGTGGATTGAAATATTTAGTGCTGCTGCCGCAGGTGTTTCCAATCCTGTCACTCCCCTTGCGGGAGTGTGGATTGAAATAGGGTAGATGGAATAATCCGGGAACATATCATCAATGTCACTCCCCTTGCGGGAGTGTGGATTGAAATTTTTTTTGTCGTCCTTGTAATCTCCGGCTCCGGGTCACTCCCCTTGCGGGAGTGTGGATTGAAATCAGATGTACCAGAAATCCTATCGGAATCAATCAGTCACTCCCCTTGCGGGAGTGTGGATTGAAATTGTCTCTGGGTAGGCTTCCAGAATAACAGGGGGCGTCACTCCCCTTGCGGGAGTGTGGATTGAAATTTAAGGCAGTCAAGGAACTCCTGGAGGACCTCCGCGTCACTCCCCTTGCGGGAGTGTGGATTGAAATGTTTTGAGTTTTTTGATTTGATGGACTATATGAAGCGTCACTCCCCTTGCGGGAGTGTGGATTGAAATATAGTATTATTTTTACTCTATAATTAATGTCTGCTTAACGGCAATGAATAATGTCGAAACACCTAGAAAATACTGATTGTTTCAGTCATATATGGTATACT
>ERZ808054.1913-NODE-1913-length-10089-cov-34.827607_pt1 | contig 10089 bp, 4 predicted proteins | sample MGYA00380201_ERZ808054 | MGnify/ENA primary metagenome ERZ808054 (study PRJEB31490, sample SAMN06133419) | mouse gut metagenome | isolation source: Z5_2 | host: mice | place: China: Chengdu | collected 2015-05 ... | reverse complement strand
GCTTCGCACCGTGCGTGCGACTTTCACCGCACACGGCGCTCCATCAATGCAGATTATTTGTTGCGTGTATGTGAAGGAACCAGTTTTTCCCTATAACCGATAATTTTCTTCTGTGCTTTTGCATCAAACTCGCTTATATCATAGTTCGGGTTATTAACTGCGTCGAGGCATTTCTTGTGCAGGGATATCAGATTGTTGACACGATTTACCTTATTCAATGGGAGATTTGGGTTGACCCGGTGTGCCCATGGCATACTGGAAATAAGCCAGCCGCCGCAAACCCGGCACTTGAGTTTGTCACGGTTGAGCGCGTAGGCCCGATTCATAATAAACTCAAAGTTGTTAAGTTTTCCCCATTGCCCATATCTGGTTGCTCTGGCCGATTTTTCCGAGTACATTTCATCAAGGCGAGCGTGTATACGCTTCTTTTTCGTGCGCTCAAAGAAAAGTTGCCTGCCAGCTTCAGTGTAGGGCGTCTCTTCCTCCTTTTTGGGGATAGTTTTCTCCCATTTGCAAAAGGAAAGTGCGGTAAAACCGATATAAATATCGCGATATTTCATGGAGGGTATCTTTTGCTTATACTGCTGATGAACACGGGGAAGATTTTGCGTTTGAATTGCAGGAATCCACTTTCCCTTGTACTGCGTCAGGCGGCGTCTGGCAACGAATGGTAGCCTCCTGCTATACTTCTTCATGGAAATGTTCACCCAGGTACAGCATTGATAATATTGGATAATTCCCCTGATTTGGCTGTTGATGCGATTGATTGCGTCCACCATTTGTTCCCGGCTGTAATAGTGCGGGATTTTCTTGATGTCATGAGCAATCTTGTCAGTTTTCCGCCTTAATCTGTCTCTTTCTGGAATCGTTCTTGGAATATAGCCTTTTCGCGCTTTTCCCGGAACCACCTTGTATTCATAGCCAAGGAATTTGATGTACTTTTTTCGGATATCTGTTATCAGCGTTTTCTCTGGGGATAGTGTCAGCTTCATTTTGCTGTGGAGAAATATTTGCAGTCGTTTTTTCCAGTCCTCGGCATGAGCGCGTGTGTCTGTGATGATTATGAAGTCGTCTGCGTATCGGACGAGGAATCCTGGAATCAAGGCCGTTCTACGCAGACCTTTGTACTTGCGGTAGGGTTTTGAGAATGGATATTCTGTTTTCTTTATTTCCCACTGCTTGGTAATCCATTCATCCATGATGTCCAAGTAGACATTTGCCAATAGGGGACTAATTAACCCTCCCTGTGGCGTACCTTCCTCATTTACCTCACATTCATCCATGACCCCGGTTTTCAGCATTGCCTTGATGATTTGCAGTACCCGTCTGTCCCTTATCCCCATGTGATAAAGACGTTTCAGGAGAATAGCGTGGTCAATACGGTCAAAGCATTTGCTGATATCACCCTCGACAATCCAATGGTAGCCAGTATGATGAACAAGCAATTTTGCGCGTTCCAATGCCATAGGTGCGTCCCGCATGGGCCGAAAACCGTAGGAATGGGCAAAGAACTGTGCTTCGAATATGGGTTCTAACACAATCCTCATGCACTCTTGTACGATTCTGTCCCGTATGGTAGGAATGCCCAGCGGACGTTTTTCGGCTTTTCCTGGTTTGTCGATATACACCCGGCGTATTTTCTGCGGCTCAAAGTGCTTGAACGCGCTTTGAATATCTCAAATGACCCACGAATGGGAGTGTTGCAGGTAATCGCGCATGGTTTTGGAGTCCACACCGGGGGTTTCACTGCCGTGGTTACTTTTGATGTTGTGAATTGCTGTGATGATGGTTGCTTCTGCTGACATAATTTCCAGAAGTCCCTTGAGCGCTGGCCTTCCGCCCTCGTCATAGACCTTTTTGCTGTGCTGATACAGTTTATCTTGGAGCTTGCGTAATTCCGTTTCGGTTTTCGGGTAGTCGAATTGTTGTGCCATACGCACCGCCTCCCTTCGGAATTGGTGTTTCTGGTTTTAGTCAGGTATGCCTACGGCTTCCTCGACCTTCTGTTCACATACGAATCTGCACTGACTATGCCCCTTCGCTCCGTCCGCCTTATTATTGCGGACATCCTCGCTACTACGGGCTGCTGCCCCATGGATTAGCGGGTCATTTCCTACCCGCGCGGCGGAGGTGCCACTCCACTTACTTCAAAAAGATGAAGTGCCGTCCATGGTTCCTTTGTTCCCTATGCTTTAGCTTTACATATCGGTTTTAGCCCGTCCCTCTAACCCGGCTGCCATCTTTGACTTGTGTGATATTCTGCCAAAGACATTCGACCTTAATGGTTTTCTGCCGTTTTCCACAAATTCAAATTTCAACGGCGGCAGCACCCCTCATGGGGGCGGATGGCTGTATAATCATCCTGGCGTTTACGAGCCGTACTCTCAGGACATATGTCGGTTGCAACAAAACATACTGGACATGACCGATTTATAGCCTCCTGCGGCGCGATACCGTCTCAGATATCGCCTCCGCTCTTTACCGAGCTTCGCACGTTCCATATGACACTATGGACGCACGTCGGAGCATCAGAGTTTTGGTCACCCGTCACACCGGGTCAGGCAGGTTCTGCCCCTGCCGAATAAAGCATAGAGTTCAGATTTCTTGCGAAATCTGCCTTGTTTTATTGCGTATTTCTACGCAGATTGTCAAGGAACAAAGCGCGCGAAGGTCACGCCGCAAATTCCCTTGCCGGTAACGGAATCCGTTTTGTGGATGAGAATGCCGCTGAAAGCCTTGTTGGTGATGGTGACAGTCGTGGCTTTGCCGTCCTGGATGGTGAAGTAGGTGGGTGTGGCGTCCAGCTTGAATCCCTCTCCCGCCTCGATCTCAACCGCGTAGAAGTCTCCTGCGTCCAGATCCAGGTGGGCGCGGCCCTGTTTGTCCGTGGTCACGGTGTCCACCAGAGAGCCGTCCATCTTTCTGATTTCGAAGGTCGTGTTGGGGATGCGCTGGGTCTTGTCCGCCTCGTTGACTTTAATCAGCTCCAGACCACCTGCCCTCTTGTTGTAGAAGGTGAGCTGCTGGCCCTCGGTCCCTTCTTTAATGAGAATGCTCTGGGGCGTTCCATCCAGGACATACTCCTCGCTTGGGACCCGGATCTCTTTTGCGGTAACGGTGGTTCCGGGGGTGAGGCCCGTCAGCAGGATCTGTCCATTCCGGTCCGTCACATACTCACCCTTGTTGGGGCCGAGAGGCATACCGCTGGAATCGGTCACCAGGAAGGTGACCCCCTCCAACGGCTCGTTTTTAGCGCCCTCGACATACTTCTGGATGGTCAGATTTACGCCAGGGACGTTGTACACGGTAAGCGTCTGCGTATCTGCGGGATTTACCGTGACCACCTGCCGCTTTGTTCCGGGGTCAATGGTGAATCCGGGCAAGCTCCTGGTTTCCTCGACCACGATGGTACCCACAACCGGAACACGAATCTCGCCACTCTGATCGGTCGTGTAGAGTCCCAGGGAGGACAGATGCCCATAGGCGTCATCCACGAACTCGCCGGAGGCGTAGCTCAATTTGAACTCCACCCCAGCCAAAGGCTCGGAAGTGAGCTTGTTCAGTTTTTTGATGACGAGATACCCGGTAGGCTTATTGACAAAGCGGAGCGTCTGCCCGCCTTCGCCGCCCTTGATCTCGATGCTCTTGGGGGTGGCGTCCAGCACCACGCCGTCCGGGACCTTGAGTTCCTTTGCGGTAACGGTGATCCCCGGTTCCAGATTGGGGATGACGATACGTCCGTCCTCCCCCGTGATGTATTCGCCGTTGCTGCCGCCAACGACCGCCCCGGAGCTGTCGGTCACGAGGAAGGTGACACCCTTCAGGGGGACGTTTCCGGTTTCGGTTTCCAGGTACTTTTCAATGGTCAGCGTGGTCTTGGGGATGTTCTCCACGTCCACATGGTTGCCGCTGCCGTTGCCGTTCCCGGAGGAGCTTCCTCCGCCAATGGTCCCGTTCCCTCCAGTAACAACGCTGTTGCCGGAGCCGTTGCGGACAATGATCGTCCGGGGCGTGGGATTGAGGACATAGTTGGACGGAACCCTGGTTTCCACAACCACGACAGTGGAATTGGGGATGAGGCCCGTTACTGTCACGGTCCCATCGGCCCCAGTGGTGTAGCGGCCAATGAGGTTCCCATCGCCGTCCCGCAAGGTAAATTCTGTGTTGGGCACAGGTTTCCCGCTGACCGCGTCCCGTTTAGAGATGGTCAATGTGCAGAGGGGTTCGTTGTATACCGTGATCGTCTGGGTGTCCGCCGGATTGACTGTGATGGTCTGAATCCTGGTGGATTCGTCAATGACGTACCCAGGACAGGGAGTCAGCTCCTTTGCGACCACAGTTCCCACCACCGGCACCCGAATCTCCCCGGCGTCGTTGGTCTTGAACCGGCCCTTGCTGGACAGATGCCCAAAGTTGTCATCCACAAAGCTGCCGTCCGCATAAGTCAATTCAAACTCCACATTTGCCAGGGGCTGCTTAGAAATTTTGTCCAGTTTCCGAATCACAAGGTATCCTGTTTTCTTGTTGTAGAAGCGGAGGATATTCGCCCCATCATCGCTGATCTTGATGGTTTTCGGCGTTCCGTCCAGCACCACCCCGTCCGGGACCTTGACCTCCCGCGCGGTGATGGTGGACCCAGGCTCCAGACCGGGGATCACCACACGTCCATCCTCGCCGGAGATGTACTCGCCGTTGCTGTTGCCGACTACGGCCCCGCTGCTGTCCGTGACCAGGAAGGTCACGCCCTTCAGGGGCTTGTTCTCGCTGCCCTCCTCCTCGATGTACTTTTCAATGATAAGCGTATTCTTGGGGGTATTGTAAAAATAGGCGTGCTGAACATCGTCAGGATTGACAACGATGGTCTGGCTCCTGGTGTTGGGATCAATGGTATAGCCGGGGATCGTAGCCTGCTCGGTGATGACCACCGTCCCCACGATGCCATTGATGGTAATGGTCCCGTCCGGCCCGGTGTAATAGATGCCGTTGGAGGACACCTTGCCGTTTTCATCATCCACCACGCAGCCAGGGGCGTAGGTCACTTTGAACTGTACCCCGGCCAAAGGCGTCTTGCGGTCCAGGCTGCTGTACTTGTGGATCACCAGGGACCCCAGGGGCTGATTGCGGAACTCCAGCGTTACCGTCTGCCCGGCCTTGATCTGCGCCGTCTGGGGCGTATCATCCAGCAAATACCCCGGTTTTGACCGGGTTTCCTTGACCACCAGTGTCGTGTTGGGGTCAACGTTGTCCACCAGGAATGTCCCCGCGCTGTCCGTCACGAACTTGCCGTTGGCGTCTCCCACCACCGTTCCGTCCGCCGTGGTCACGAAAAATTCCACATCACTCAACGGGGCGTTATTGGAGCCGGAAACCTTTTTGACCAGCAGGCTCCCCTTGGGGCTGTTGCCGAAATAGACCTGGATGACCTCCTGGTCCTCGCCGGAGAGGTACACGGTCTGGGGCGGCGTGTCAATGACGTGATTGCCGTCACTGGACAGCTCCTCTATGATGTAGGTTCCCCTCTGGAGCCCGGTTGCCGTGAAGGAGCCGTTGGCCGAAGTGCGGAAGGTGCCGATGACCGTCCCGCCCGTACCGGAGGTATTGCCGGAGAGGTAACGTATCTGGAAGACCGCGCCCTCGATGGCAAGATTGGGATTCACAGAATCATACTTCCAGACGCAGATGGCGCTCAGAGGCCGGTTCCGGAACACGAAGGTATGTCCCTGTCCGGCAGCCACGAACGCCTCCTGGGTGTCGGGGTCCGCGATGGCGAAGCCCTCCAGCGGTTCCAGCTCCTTTACCCGGAACCAGCCGTCCCGCAGGCCCAGCTCGCCCATCTGAGGGCCGTTCAGCTCAATGCGCCCGTTCTCGTCGGTGTAGAATGTTCCCAGATCGTTGAGTTCCCCGGTACTGGTATTGTTGGATGCGTACCAGACCTGGAAGGGGACGTTGGCCTGCCGCTCGAAGGTGACAGCATTCTCCTTGATGATCTCGATGACAGGCCGCTTGTGATTCTTGAAGTAGACCGTGTGATCCCGGTTGGGATACAGCGTCACCAGCTGCGCCGGAGCATCCTTCAGCCAGGGGGAGGGGACAGATTTTTCAGAGATTTCGTATACACCCGGCAGCAGATTCTTCAGCTCCGCTTTGCCGTTAGCATCGGTTTTGATCTCATCCACGCTGTGACCGTCCGCTGCCCGGACGGTGAAAACCGTGTTGGCAATGTGTTCGCCGGTATCGGCATCGTGCTTATAGACGATGAGATTGGGCCGCTTGTCGTTTTTCAGAACGATCTCGCTGGTTTTGCCGGGGAACAGCTCCACATGGTACTCCTTCGGGTCACGAATGTGGTCTGACACTGTGGCGATCTCCTGCAGGGAGTAGACACCCGGCTCCACCCCTTCCCACAGGATCTCCCCTGTGGACGAGGTGATACGGTCCAGATAGCGGGTGCCGTCCTCGATTTTCGCCAGCCGGAAGGAAACGCCGGACAGGGGTCCGCCGTCGGCGCTGGTTTTGATGAGCCGGAGGGAGGGCAGCTTGGAGTTGGTAAAGATAAACTGTGCCGTTTCGTTCCCGTCCAGCTGGATAATGCGCTGGGCGTTGTCAATGACGTATCCCGGACAGGATACCTCCGTCACCACATACGCCCCCACCGGGAGCATGGACAGGTCAATGGTCCCATCGTCCTGAGTGACAAATTCCTTCGGGCCGAAGTTTCCATCCACTGACTTGATCTCAAATTTGGCGTTGGGGATGGCTACGGACGGGTCCGCGCTGTCCACCTTGATGAGGTGGATGCCGGGCTTCCTGTCGTTGAAGAACAGCAGCTCCTTGATGCCGTCCCCGGCGTGGAGTTCCACCTCCTGGGGCGTGGTATCCAGAATGTGTACTTCATCCCCTGTATCCTTTTCAAACACACGGTACGTTCCGGGCTGCTGGTCAGTGAGTACGATCTCGCCCAGTTCGCCGGTATAGAAGTTGCCCAGGAACTCGCCGTCACGGTAAATACAGAAGGTAACATTTGCCATTACCTGATGGCCCAGCCGGTCATATTTGATGATCCGCAAACCGGGCAGTTCCTTGTTGGTGAAGGTCACAGTAGAGGTTTCGCCTGTGACCACAGTGACGGTTTTGATGGTATCCGTGTCGGCCTTCCAGCCTGCTATTCCGGCGATCTCCTGCACCTCGTAGGCCCCTGGCTTCAGGTTGGTGAACTGCACAGCGCCGCCGGGTTCCGTGAAGCCGGAGTAGGTACGCCCGGACTCGATGTGCTTGATCTGGATGTGAACGCCGGGCAGCTTTTCGCCGGTATCGCTGACCTTCTCCACCCGCAGTTCCCCGTAGGGGTCGTTGTCGAAGGTCACTTCTGCCGTCTCTCCCTCCCGAACAGTGATGTTCTGAGCGGGATGGGCGCTGAGAAGGTGGTCCTTGGGAGGGATTTTCTCAATGACGGTATAATTTCCAGGCTCCACATTGGGGATGATGATCTCGCCATTGACCGTAGAGAGCTTCCCAATGGTATCGCCGCTGGGGGAGACTACTTCAAAGATCGCGCCGTCCAGCAGCTCCAAAGTACCCGTCTCCCGTTTGATGATCCGCAGGGAGCCGGGCTCCGGAGGATCTTCGGGCGGAGGATTCTCAGGCGGAGGATTTTCCGGAGGCGGGTTGTCGGGAGTGCCCTCAAAGCTGGAGATCACATCGAGCTTCATGGATCTGCGGGGATCGGTATCGACCATATAGTTCTGGATGTTGCCGTACTTATTCGTCTCCGCACAGCTGGCATAGAAGATGGCATACTCATGGACAACGCCGTCAATGGCCACCTGTACATCGCAGCCCTCGGCCTCCGCAGGGATCAGGATGGTAAACTGTCCATTCCATCCGCCGCTGCCGGCGTCCGTGACTGTGGTCTCTGTGCAGTCGTTACCGTTGATATTGACGATCCGTGTCCCCTCCGGCACGGCATCCGGGTCTGCAAAGGACAGCTGCACAAGGCCGGTATCCACCCAGGTATCACTGTGGATGGCGAACACCTGCTGATAGTAGTCCTTCCCGTCTACCGTGACGGGATAGGGCTTGCTTTGGTCAGGCGTGGCAGTAAGCCTCGGCTGGAGGATGCGGTCCCAGTACATGCCCGTCTGGTAGATATCCTTGGCCGCTTTCAGAACACGCTGGGCCGCCGCCTGGTCCGCGCTGGGATTCACCGTCAGGTTGGAAATGCTCCAGTTGTCCAGGATGTAGCACCACAGGGCCATCTTGGTGGCATAGTATGCCTCGTTGACATTCTGCAGCCCCAGGGATTCAATGGACTTGTGGGGGTAGCCGGAGGCCACGATGCCGAACACCTTGGGGTCCGTGTGCTTCTGGTTGGCCAGATACTGGATGCCGGTCCCCTTGGGAACGGTCTGGGGAACACCGGCGGTGTTGGGGTTCACGCAGTAGGCGGGGATCTGTCTGGTGGCGCCCGTCTCATCTGTGAAATTATAGTAGGTGTAGACCTGCTCCCGGACCCGTCCGTTGATGGAGAGGTAGGACACCTTCTCGCCGTTGTGATAGATATTGATATTGCCCAGGGCCTCCTCCTCGCTGGAGGCGGCCAGGGCGGTGGGGAACATTCCCAGCACTGTGACCAGCGCCAGGAGGAGCGCTAAAATTCTTCGTTTCATGAAGTTCCTCCCATCGTTTTGGTTGAAAAAGGCGCACACCCCACCGGGTGCGCGCCTTGCCATATTGCGTTCATCGTCATGCGATTTTATATTCTGTTCGCTGGAAGACGCCGTTCATGTAGACGTCCCAGCAGTCCAGGCAGTAGTCTCCGCAGGGGCAGGAGGCCAGCATATCCGTCACCTGTTCCGCCCTCCAGGGCCAGAAGCCGGGGATGGAACGGCCCTCCGGCATAGTCATATGGATGTGTATCCAGGGCGTGCCATTTTTGCGGGTGACGGCCTTGCCGTCCTTCCAGGTGGAGGGATGCGCGCCCATGGCGTTGTAGAGGGTGTAGAGCATCCGGCGGGATTCGTGCAGGTTTCGGACGAACAGGTAATCATCGCCCTCCACGGTGAAATGTCGTGCTTCCGCTGGCGGCAGCTCCGGCTGATCGAACTGGCTCCAGTCGCAGGTGGCTTCTGGCAGGGGACCTACCGGGCCGTCCGCGAAGTAGTTCTTGTCGTACCGGCTCACATCTGTGATGGTGTAGTTGGTCCCATCATCACAGCGGATCACATCGCCTGCCTGTGGAATGTACTGCGAACCATCCTGGGGGATATTGATGGAGCCGTCCGCATTTTTGCTGAGTGCGGAGGGGGCGGTCTGGCTGGTTGGTGTAGTTGATACAGGGGCGCTCACCTCCATTTCGTAGGGTTTGCCCGGGTGGATGGTGACGGTGTTGGTTCCGGCATCGTAGGTGATGCCGAAGCCCACCGCCTGCCCGATGTCCCGGAGCTTGACGTAGTTGCTGCCGTTGATCTCGTAGGCTTCCAGGGGTATGCGCTGCTCATTGACATAGAACCGCTGGCTGCTGGGGTTGGCCATGAGTCCCGCTGCTGCCTGTGTGGCGGGACCGCTGACGGCGATCCCCGCCAGGATGCCCGCCGTTACCAGGGCGATCTCTTTTCTTCTGCTGTTCATGATCGTTCCTCCTTGTATTGTAATGGTTTGCTGCTTTGCAAGCACTACAATACCGAAGAAATTGCCACAAGTCCAGCGGAACATCTGCAAACCTATAGAGAAGAAATGCCGCCCAAACGAAGCATTTTACACAATTTCCGCTCCCGTGACGCACCAGCGGAAGTCCCGCTCATCCCGGACGCAGGTGTAAAGGGTGATTACATTGGACTGGGAGGCAGCGAGGGCGCTGCGGTCCGTCTCACTGACCTTGGAGACGCTTGTCACCTCGTAGGTGCGGCTCCCCAGCCTGGTGGTCAGTGTGATCCTGTCGCCCAGTTCCAGGGTGTGAATTTTCCCAAAGTAGGAATTTGCCCCCCGGTTGTGGGCCGCGAACCCTGCGTTGCCGTCCCAGATGCTGGTGTTGGTGAAGTGGCCCGCGCCCTTCTTCAGCGCGGCGCTGTCCGTCCCCTGGTAGACCTTGAC
>ERZ808054.1912-NODE-1912-length-10093-cov-4.441693_pt1 | contig 10093 bp, 6 predicted proteins | sample MGYA00380201_ERZ808054 | MGnify/ENA primary metagenome ERZ808054 (study PRJEB31490, sample SAMN06133419) | mouse gut metagenome | isolation source: Z5_2 | host: mice | place: China: Chengdu | collected 2015-05 ... | reverse complement strand
GAAGAAGTGCAGGAGGAGGAAATCGAATATTTGGATGAGGACGCGCTGCGCCAGGAGGCACAGGAGGAAGATTAGGGAAAAGGGCTTAACGCCCTTCCCCCTCCCAAAAACCTTCAAATAGAAAAATTGTAAAGCCCTTGATGCTATGGACGCAGCTTCGTCGCAAATGCTTTCTTTATATAAATCCATTGACAAAGGTAAATAAGCTGCCTATAATGACTATATAAATAAAAACAGTCAAACCGGAGGTTCCAAAGTGCCAAAAAGTTTTTCAGAACAGGAACGGGAATATATTAGACAGCGATTGAAAGAAGAAGCGGCAAAATGCCTTGCTCAATACGGTGTCCGGCGTACAACAGTTGATGAAATTGTCAAGCGCGTTAATATTCCCAAAGGAACTTTTTATCTCTTTTATAAATCAAAGGAATTGCTTTTATTTGAGGTTATTCAAGAGCAACAGGAAAATATTAGTCTTGAACTGTATCAGGCCTTTTGTAATATGAGCAATGCGGAATTATCAGCGGAAAAACTAACGGATATGATTTTGGGGTTTTACAAAAAGACAGAAAAAATGTTGGTTTTGAAATTGCTTGACGCAGGTGAAGTCGAATTGATTGTGCGTAAGTTGCCGCGAGAGATAGTAGATGAACATTTACAAAACGATACGGACATGATTGAAAAAATGCTTGCTTTATTTCATGTAAAAAAAGGCGTGGATATAAATGTTATTAGTGCTGCATTTCACGCAATCTACTATGCAACGCTACACAAAGCAGAAATCGGAGAAGAACAGTATGACGAGGCATTGCGAGTTTTGATTTATGGCATTGTAACGCAGATTATATAAAAGTCCGGCAATTAGCCGGACTAGTATTGGATACTTTTCCTAATACCACATTTATTTTAGCCCATAGTGGGTGTTTTGAGTTTGAAAAAATGGTTGTTATCAAAATCAGCAACCATGATGTTAGGACTGATAAATAAACAGTCACAAAATGCCGGTTTCATTGTCGGCATATCCGAAAGGAACGGAAATATGCCATATCGTACCGTTTATTCAATAAGCGGTAAAGGGAAAAAAGAACTGAGAGATACCTTGATAAAATCAATATTATCTTTTGACTTTGACACAAATATATTTTCGATTGCGGTGTTTTTCATTGACTTTTTTGAACCTGACGAGCAAATTTCCCTTTTGAAGAAAAGAGCAGAAATACTAAAAAAATATATAGCAGGAATTGAAAACTGGATTTTATATAGAGAAGATATCAGCATACCATTTTCACACATTGTAATAGTTGAGCGTATGGCAGACCTTGCAAAAACAGAATTGGCTGGAACAAACAAATTACTTGAAATGCTTCAAACAAATTAAATCAGAGGAAAGGATATTACCCTATGAAAAAAGAAAAATTACTTTTGTTTTCTGCTGGCATAGAAATAATGCTGATAATTTGTATTGCATTAGCCAACCTCAATCCGACACCCGTACTTTATTTTTTTTCTATAATTTGATGTATGGATTGATATTCAGTTTTTTTATTCCGCTATATTATCTGCACAAAGAAAAAGAACTGCCAGCTTCTGTTGGCATAAAAAAACCGGGTATACGGCAATTTATTGTTTTAGCGTGCTTTGTTGCTTTTTCAGTCGGCGGGCAGCTTATTCCAAAGATTGCTGCGGGTGAACAAATACCCTGGCACTTATTGCCGATGGGTATTGCCCGCTTATTATGACTACTTTTTTTGAGGAATTTCTATTTCGTGGATTTGTGCAAAGCAGAGTTGAACAACAATTTGGCTGGCTGCCTGCCATTTTAGTTTCCGGGCTAATGTTTTCACTTTATCATTTAGGTTATCCCGGCTTCCGTACTTTTGGGGATATTCTTCTGCTATTTGGTGTAGGCCTTTGGTTTGCGATTGCATACAGGCTTTCAGGAAATAACTTAATTGTGTCCTATTTTGTAAATCTGCCAAATGCTTTTGTAACTTACATGTTGAAATACAGTCAATTTCCAATTATGAAGTTCAGTTCTACCATAGCGGCAATCCTAACATTGATTTTAATTGCTTTTACTGCATTAAAAATGCCAAGAAATGATTACGGAGAGTGATTAAAGATAGTTTATTGTCTTGTTTTCAATGCAACTGTAAACCATGCAACGCCCCATGTTGAAGAAACGGGGAACTATACGGACGCTGCCGGATGTACGGCGTGGCATCACATACGCATACCATGACGCAGTAGGGAAAACCGAGCCGCCGAAAACAGCAAAGGGCAAGGCAAAGAAAAAAAGCAGCGAATTAGAGCTTTAACGGGCGTATTTCATTACTGCTTTTATAGCCCTTTATATCCCCGCGTGGGATTTGGGCACCATTTGCCCATAAAGCACCACAAAAACAGGGAATAAAAACAACGCCGAGAGCGTGCAGAAACATAGTGTTTATGCGGCTTCCCGGCGTTTTTTAATTCCTCAACCAACCTAAAATCAGCTTGTACGGAAGATGAAAATTCTACTATTTTTTATAAATCCAAATCAGTTGTTATAATACCGAAAGATTCAAGTTTCGCTTTTAATATCTTTAATTGATAATCAAGTTCTTTTTCGTAATCATTTGCTTTTTTAATGCGTTGCAAGCTGGTATAGCTATCAATCAAATTATTAATCATTTCTTTTTCACTTGGCATACAATCACCCGCTTTCTATGTTGTGATTATGGATTGCTATAATGTAAGTATACCATAATTTAGGTGTAAAGTCTATTCAATTATCAAGGGTGAAACATCTTCCGGTAACAGTTCAGCTTAAAATGTTATATTTGGACGGACGCACGGACGGGAAAATTTTGCGGGACGACTGCCGCGAGAGACAAATGCCCCGCATGGGGTGTTTGCCTTTAGATATCCGTATTCTGCTAAGAAATTCCCGCCGAAAACGAAGCACGGAAAATCCGGGACAGGCAATTCCCCTGCCGCCGCCCCCCAAAATTCTCCCGCCCGTGCTAGAGCGTGTTTGAAAATTCATTCCTGACATCTGCACGCCCCACTTTGCGTGATATTTGCGCCAAATTCAGGTTACATAGCCCGCTATGCGCCCTTCATTTGGCACAAATCTCCCACAAATTGTGACGCACATCTGGCAGAAAGCATTTTTCAAACACGCTCTAGCGCGCATTTGTCACAGTCCGGCTCAGTTTTTAATCCCTTTTTCTGATTTCTGACCTCAGTTTCTAAACACGATCCGCTCGGCGCGTGTGCACGCCCGGATATCCTTCTCGGACTTCCTATAATGATCGCGGAACTTTCTCGGGCAGGTGATGACAAGCTCCGGAATCGTGTCCTTCATGGACAGATGCTGTTCCGTCTTTCTGCGGCGCACATCTGCGATCACATTTTTCAGATGCTCGCCAAACTCGATATCGATCTGCTCTGTCTCCCCCGTCTCCCACAGGGTTTGGTGCAGGGAGATCTCGTCCTCATATTGCCGGTAAAATTCCTGATAGATGTACTCTGTCACATACGGCGTGTAGATCGCGTACAGTTTCAGGATCCCGAGCATACTGTAGTAGACTGCGATCTGCCCTGAATACCGCTGTTGCCGGCCGTGTTTGTCCGGCTGGTACAGCCGCTCCTTCGCGATCTCGATATAATAGTCGCAGAAATCTTTCCAGAACAGGTTGTCGATCTCATGCCGCGCCTGTCCGATCTCGTAGTCCTCCAGCAGCGCTGCCGCCCTGACGGTCGTCTCATTGACGCGCTGCAGGATCCATCTGTCAACCGGCAGCAACGCCGCTTTATCATAGTTCTCCGGCTTTGAGAAATCACCCAGCTGCAGGATCGCAAACTTCGCGGCATTGTACAATTTCCGGATAAATCTCCTGGAGATCTTGAGCTCCTCCTCGTCGAAAAACGTGTCCGTCCCGAGCTTGCTGTTCGCCGCCCAATAGCGGATCGCGTCGGCAGAGTGCCGCTCGATCAACGCCATCGGCGAACCGGCGCCGTTATTTTTGGATTTGCTGATCTTCTCGCCCGGTTTTGCCAGCACATAGCCGCTGATCATGATGTCCTTCCACGGGATCTTCCCCGTGTGGTACAGGCTTTTTACGATCGAGTAAAACGCCCATGTCCTGATGATCTCATGTGCCTGGCTCCGCATTCCCATCGGCAGCAACGGATCGGAAATGTCATCTTTTTCCTTGTACCGCGCATTGATCAGTGTCGTCACGGAGGAAGTCGCCCATGTGTCGAGGACTGCCTGCTCAGGAAGGAATGCAGTACACCCGCAGTCGCAGGCGGTCGTCGGGTTGTGCTCTATCGGATTGACGGGCAGCTGCTCCTCCTTTGCAAAGAGCGTTTTCCCGCAGTCCCTGCAGTACCAGACAGGAAACGGAACCCCAAAATACCGCTGCCTTGAGATGCACCAGTCCCACTTGAGGTTTTCCACCCAGATCTTGTAGCGGCTCTTCATGTGTGCAGGGTGCCAGTTGATCTCGTCCGCCGCGGCGAGGTACTTGTCTTTGTCCGTCAGCACATCGATGTACCACTGCCTGGACGGGAGCAGTTCAACAGCAGTGCCGCAGCGCTCGTGAACCGCGACCATATGACGGATCGTCTCCTGTTTTGCCAGATATCCGCCCTCGCGCAGCAGCCTGATCATATGCGCTCTCGCCGCCTCGACAGTCATGCCGCCGATCAGCGCCACATCACGGTCGATCGTTCCGTCGTGCAGAATAACCCTCCTGTACGGAAGGTTGTGTTTCTGACACCACTCAATATCCGTCGAGTCGCCAAACGTCGCACACATGACCGCCCCGGTCCCCTTGTCCACGGAAACCGTGTCGTCGGACAGGATCGGGATCTCGAGATCGTACAGCGGCACGCGCGCTGTCTTTCCGATATATCCCTGCATCCTGCTGTCGTCCGGGTGCACAAAGACACAGACACAGCCCGCGAGCAGCTCTGGTCTGGTGGTCGCGATCACAAGGTCGCCCAGCGGCGTAGCAAAATTCAGATAGTTGAATGTCGTCTCGCACTCCCTTGTCTCTAACTCCGCCTGCGCGATGGACGTACGGCACTCCGTGCACCACAGCACCGGAGACTCCTTCATGTACGCTTTCCCCGCCTTTGCCAGTTCAATGAAGGAGCGCTGGGAGATCTTCTGAGACAGGTCGGATATGGTCTGATATTGCAGACTCCAGTCCACGCTGAACCCCAGCCGTTTCCAGAGATCTTGAAATTCCGCCTCGTACTTCGCGATGGTTTTGAGACATTTTGCCCGAAACTCGCTTCTCGGCAGCATGTTTGCGCGGATTCCCTCGTCCTTCTCGACCAGCCGCTCTGTCGGCAGCCCGTTGTCGTCAAAGCCAAAGGGATAGAACACATCGAAGCCCTGCATGCGCTTAAAGCGCGCGATCATCTCCGCCTGCGTGTAGGAAAACACGTGCCCGATGTGCAGTTTCCCGCTCACTGTCGGCGGCGGTGTGTCGATGGAAAAGATCTTCCGCTCTTTGCCGTTGTTGTACTTGTAAATCTCCTGCTCTGTCCAGAACTGTTCCAGATTTCTCTCTGTTTTCTGAAAATCATACTTTTGATCCATGTGGATACCTCCTTGTCAAGACTGTGACGGGTCCATTTTTACCCGTCAAACGGTTTACATTGTTACACGTTTGACAACACAGACAAAAAAATCGCCCTAAGCAAAAGCTTAGGGCGAAACATGTCCGCGGTACCACCTAATTTCAGAATCATTCTGCACTCTGTACGATGCGGGAACAAAGCAAAACGCGTCAAGCCGATCCAGCCTGCTTTCGTTCCGATATCGCTTCCCTTGATAACGGTGGGAATCTCCGTTGGAGTCTACTTAGACCATGTGTGTCAAATCTGTTCAATCCAAAGCTCAAAGGCTACTTCCATACCACCATCACGAAAGTTTTCACCAGCCACTTTCTCTCTGTTCATCCGGTAAGGAACGGCACGCAAATATCCTGTGTCTCAAATATTTGCATTCGGTCCCGAAGTATGTACTCCTCCTCGTCAATGCTTTTTGTCTGTAATTGTTATCTAGAATTGTACCACAATATTTTTCTTTGTCAACAGGATTTTTGTTGTAGTTTCTGAATCAAAGTTTCCGAATCAAAGTTTCTGAATCAAAGTTTCCGAATCACATGCAGTCCCTACTCTGTCAGATCGATCGTGACGGCGCAGTCCTCGAGCACCTCCTCCGAATCCGGTATCTGTCTCCCATCCGCATCCCACGAAACGCGCACCGGTATGAGTGTCATTGTCGGGGAGGACGCGTCAAACCCCTTGATCTCCAGATCCTGTGAAAACGTGATCATGCCGTCCGCCCCCTGCTCCGGGTCGGAGCAGCCGTTGGATCGAAGCCACTCCTCGTGCGTGAGCCTTCTGCCCGACGCGTCCTCCAGGATATAATCCCCCCACCGGAGGATCTCCATCATGCCTTCCTCCCGAACTTCCCAATCGAGATGCAAGTTGATGACGGACGGCGAGACTGTTACCTGGTAGGAGACGATCTGACCGAAGTCCATACCTGTGACGTTTCCGCTGTTCTGAGCGGCGGTGCCAAACTGATCGGATTTCACGGTGAAAGCGTAATCCGACCTGCTGTCCGGCGAAGTGTACACCTGGACTTTCACATTTATGACATCCGTGTCAGTTTTCTGCAGTTCCGGGTCGACGACCGTAACCTTGCATTCGTAGATGCCGCTGCCCGACTCGGTTTCCGCCACATACTCAAGGCGGCTGTCGACATCGTTAATGTAGACATGGTCGCCCAGTTCAAAGTACTCATTTGCCGGCTGTGCCCAGAACATCAGAGTCGCACCGTCATAGTAGGCGTCCGTCACCTGAAAGAGCGGCAGCTCCTGCGGGCTGCTGCCATCCGCTTCCGATCCCGCGGTGGTCTCCATGATGATCGCTTCCCCTGTCTCGTCGCCGTGGACGATGGACTGCTCCGCTCTCTCCGCATTGATCCCCAATCCGTTCAGCCAATCCTGAAATACCGGCAGGCGCGCCGCTGCCACGGTGCTGCCCGCCAGAACAAGACACGCGACAACCGGCAGCAATGCTTTGTAAAATTTCTTCCGCTTTGTCTTCCGTCCTGTATTTTTGACAGGTTTCATGTGGGCGCTGACTTCCCTCGATACGATCTGCTGAAACCGCTCGGGTGTCCGGGGAAAACTTCTGCTCAATTCATCTGCAAAATCTTCATAGCTCATTCTCATAATCTTCCTCCTCACAATGCTCGCTCTCCATGATACAGCGAAGGTTTCTGCGACCGCGGCTCAGACGGCTCTTTACAGTTCCTGCGGGAACGTGCATGATCCTGGCGATCTCCTCGATGGAATATCCCTCCAGATAGTACAGCACGATCGTCAGACGGTATTCTTTTTTCAGCGCGCTCAGCGCCTCGTACAGATCAGCGTAATCCGCACCGCTGCACGCCTCCTCCTCCGGTTCCGTCCATATGGCTGCGCTCTTTTCCCGCTTTTTCAGCAGACTGTAGCACTCGTGGATCAGTATTCTGGTGAGCCATGTCCTGGCATACGCCTCCTGTTTCAGGGTGTTTAATTTGCCGAAGCCCGTAGCGATCGCCTCCTGCACCGCGTCCTCACAGTCCGCATCGTATTTCAGTATACTTTTTGATATGCGGTACAGACTATCTGTGGAAGAAAGCACCACACTGGCAAATGCTTCTTTGTCCATCATGTCCTCCCCTTTCCTCTTTGGATTTTATTATACCTATTAGAGGAATAACGTGTCAAAAAGGTTCCCCGGAAAATTATTTTCCCACGGATCCCTATCTGTGATACAATGATCAGGTAGAAGCGGGCATCACTGTCTCTCTTTTTTGTGCAGAAATTGAGAGGACACGCGGCGCGGATTCTTTTATAATCATAATTGGTGAATGTATTGATATACATTAGAAAAAACGGAGGTATTTTATGGATTGGATCGAGCGGCTCAACGAAAGCATGCATTACATCGAGGAACATCTGACAGATAAGATCGACTATGGCCAGCTTGGGCGGATCGCCTGCTGCTCTGCCTATCATTATCAGAGAATGTTCACTTACATGGCGGGCGTACCATTGTCAGAGTATATCCGGAGACGAAAGATGTCTCTTGCGGCAGTCGACCTGCAGGGCGGGGACGCCAGGGTCGTCGATGTCGCGGAAAAGTACGGATATCACTCCCCGACAGCATTCAACAGGGCTTTCCAGGGAATTCACGGCATCGCGCCCTCCGCTGTCAGGAACGGGGGCGTGTCTGTGAAAACCTACCCTCCGATCACCTTTAAGATCACAGTAAAAGGAGTTGAAGAAATGAATTATCGAATCGAAACAAAAGAAGCCTTCCGCATCGTCGGTGTATCCGCACCGCTGCAAAGGGAACTCGAGAACAACTTTATGATCGTACCTAAGATGTGGGGTGACGCCGCCGCGGACGGCACCATACAGAAGCTTGCAGCGATGATGGACACGCCGGTCAAGGGACTTCTCGGAGTGAGCGTCTGCAACGATGAGGAAGACTGGAAATATTTTATCGCAGTCGCAAGCACAAAGGAAAGCAGCGGGTTTGACGAATATACCGTGCCCGCGTCCACATGGGCGGTCTTTCCGGGAAGCGGCACGAACCAGTCCGTACAGGAGCTGGAGCAGCGCATCGTGACAGAGTGGCTTCCGACATCCGGGTATGAATATGCCAATGCACCGGATATCGAAGTCTATCTGAATCCGGATCCGCAGAACGCACAGTATGAGGTGTGGATCCCCGTGAAACGGGCAGGGGAGTGATCTTCTCCCCCTGCCTGCAGCATTCACACCCTGAAAGATGCTACCGTCTGATTCAACAGCGCACTCAGGCGGAACAGTTCTTCCATCTGCTCCATGACAGCCGCGGAATTTTTGTCAGAGTCTTCCGCGGACTGCTCAACCTTCTCCATAAACTCCGCTATCTCACTGATGAGTCCCGTGATCTCTGCGATCGACGCATCGATATCGGCCATACTGGCACTCATCGCCTCGGACGATGCTCCCAGGTCATTGGAGATATCATTGTAAAATGCTGCGTCCTGCTGATACATCTGTGCCAGCGCAGTCATTTCCTGATAATCCTCCATCACTTTTCCGTTCATAAAAGTCAGCAGCCTCTCGGAATTCCTGGAAAGGAAATCCACGTTTTTCACCACGCTCTCTGTCACTTTGCGGATCTGGTCGACCGCCAGTCTTGAGTGATCGGCAAGCTCCCTGATCTCCTCCGCCACAACAGAAAATCCTTTTCCGGCCTCACCGGCTCGCGCCGCCTCTATGGAAGCATTCAATGCCAGAAGATTGGTCTGTGAGCTGATCGAGAGGATCTCTTCTGTCAGGGTGTCGATCTCCTGCACCCTTTTGCTGTCTGCGATCGCCCTTTCAAGATCGTCCCGCGTCTCCTGATACAGTGCCACAGCCTCCTTGGCAGACCTCATGGATGCCTCATGCCGTTTGTGGGCACGTTCCATGATACTGCCGGATTGCCCGACTGCCTCGCCGGCTTTTTGGGCGACCTTCCCGATCGCCTCCCCCAATTCCTGGCTGTTATTTCTGATGCTGTCTGTAAGTCCGCGCGCCTGCAGCGTCTGCACCATCACCCTGATGACCAGCTCGGAAATCCCGGAGATCTCCTGATTTAATGCCGTCATCTTCGCGGAGGTTCCCTCCGCGATCGTGCCGATATTCTCCGCGTCCTTCTTCGTGTTCAGTATGATCTCGCGGATCTGCTGGCGCACCTCTGTGGTCGCTGTCCGGATCTGCTCCGTCTCATTTTTATATTCCCTTGGAATCGTTTTTTCAACGACCACATCTTCCGAGAAATCTCCCGACGCAAACTGTTTGAGCATCTGGATCGGCGCGAGCATTTTTCCGATCAGCCCTGCCATGAACACTGCCACAAACGCGATGACCACCAGAGCGATCACGGCAGCTATCATGATCATGGCGGCAAGAGACTGTGTGACATTTGCCGTCGGCACCACGACTCCCAGTTTCCAGCCGCTGCCATCGATATCCGCCACAGCAAAGTAGCACTCACT
>ERZ808054.1911-NODE-1911-length-10100-cov-3.368453_pt1 | contig 10100 bp, 16 predicted proteins | sample MGYA00380201_ERZ808054 | MGnify/ENA primary metagenome ERZ808054 (study PRJEB31490, sample SAMN06133419) | mouse gut metagenome | isolation source: Z5_2 | host: mice | place: China: Chengdu | collected 2015-05 ... | reverse complement strand
CACCCAGCAAACCACGCGTAGCGAAACGCTAAAAATTTTTTTAGTTTTATCCGGCAAAATTCCGGTCCTTCCGCGCCCCGTGGAGGGGGCCCGGCCTAAGTAGTACCTATTGCCGCGACAGCCGCCCATATGCCGCTTTTAATTAAATTCCCTATGATTAATGCGGCTGTTGCAGGCAAAGCCCTGTATGCGCCCGCTACAGCGTCCTGCGCTACTGCAACCAATATAACATAATCAAATGTTTCATTGTGTTGCATCTTTCAGCAAGCGTGCGGAACGCCCAGCTAGAGCGGGATGCGCCCCGCCCCCTACGCTACGGCACAGACTGCGATGCATCAGCCGCGCCCTGTATGCAGCCCATGCCGTAGCCGCATACGCGCTATGCCTGCGCCCTTATATTATGCCCAGCCACATGATGCTCCTTCCCATACGCCCCGCCTATATGCCAGCCTGCATACCCATGCTTTTGCACCCCGCTTATATAAAAGCCCCCTGCAATAGAAGCTATGCTCGCATCTAACGTTAAAGCCCTGCATCCATGCGTACCAGCAAATAAAAAGCCGTAATCTGAATAGAAAAGCAGCAGATACGGCAGATAAATCCTGCCTACCCACTGCTTTTTGAATACAGATTTTAAAATCCCAATACCCGCTTTTATCCCCCGCCCATTTTAGGGGAGGATTTTTTTCTTTGGATTTTTCTGGGATTATTTTCCAGGGCAGCATCCCCCACTTTGTTTTTTTGCCGCCCGTATATGTATTTGTCATATTCCCCCTCATACTCTTTCATTACGGCCTGTACGCGCTTGTTTGCCAAAAGCGCATTTAATGCCATCCTGTACCTTCTGTAAACCTGCGACCGGGACATCGGTATTTCTGCGGAAATCTCCCTCCAAGGCTTGAAGTCTATGTGCCGAAGCTCGCAGATCTGACGCTCGATGGAATGTATTGGAAGGTAATCCAAGATGTCCATCACCTGCGCGATCGCCGAATCGATCTCCCTTTTCTGCTCTAAAATGCGGTTTTCTATGTCCGATATCCAATAGCAGATGGAGGCCGGGTCTTCGCTTTCAGGGCATCCATCGATGTGCCGCTTTGCCTTTATGCCCCTGATCCGCGCGTCCAGCTGGCTTTTGTGCCTGTCTGCCCTGTAAATCCGTCCAAGAAAATATTTCAAGACTTCAACCTGTTTCCCTTTGTCCATTCCTATCCCTCCAGCCGTTGATAATCCCCGCCGCCTCTTCCGGCCAGCTTACAATTTCTGCCGTCCCGCCTGCCGCCCTTATTTTTTCGATCGCCGCAGCCTGAAGCCTGGAAACCCTGCCGAACAGCGGACGCTTTACCTCGAACCCGAAGCAATGCCCGTCCAGTATACACAGGATATCCGGGATGCCGCCCTGCGAGTACATCCCCTGCGCTATCTTTGCGATATAAGCGTCCGGGAACTGTTTTTTCAAGCCGCTTATCAGTTTTTTTTGAAAATACGATTCTTTTGGCACTTCCATCCGGCATATTTCCAAGGCTTCCTTTTTTGTAACCTGTTTTTCCCCCGCTAATTCCTGCAGGAATGAATCCGGCTCAAAGTCCGGCACGTATTTCTCAAGCATCTGCATCACACTTTCCTTTCCTACATTCTGATTCACACAATTCCTTTGTCGGCGGCAAGCTCATGCGCCAGGCTATTTCATGATCCGACACCCATACCTTGTACCCGTCATGCCAGTACATGCCGATCATGCCGTTATACCAAAGCGTCCCGCCGTCATGGATTCCCGCCCACCTGATGCCGTCCGGCAGGGGCTTCAATGTACACTTGCTAATCCAGTAAGGCGCGTATGCTTCGTACAGAATCCTGTCATGCACCAGGCAGGCCGCATCGAGAAGCTTTTCCAGGGAGTAAGTCTGAAAGAGAATGTCTTTCAGGCGCTTCATCTCGCCTTTTTCTGCTTCGTCATCCAAAATGCCCTGGACTTTCCTGCATAAAGCGTCCGCATCCCCATCTTCTTCTACCAACAGCCCGGCAAGCCAGAACGCTTTCAGGATCTTGTTGACCCCTGCGATAATTTCCATGCGATATTTTTTCAGCGTAGAAGCGTATCGCACGAACTGCTCTTTGTCCATTTTTGTTTCGTTAAGCCCCAATTTCCGCAGTTTTTCCGCAGTTTCTTTGTAAATGTCCATCAATTCCACCTCCGAATGTAACTCCCACAAGTAACGCCATGTTTTTTACGTCAAAATATCGCACAGCCTTTGATTTTTGCGAGACTTTTTGAAATGTAACTCCGTAACTCCCAATTAGAAAATATACATACTGTTTTTTAGGAATTATCGCATTATCACATAAAATGCGCGATATGCGATTTTTCCTATAAATAAATTTATTTTTTTATTTTAGGAGTTACAGGAGTTACAATGTTTTCTCAAGTGTACAGTTCTGCGGATTTTCGGTGTAACTCCTATTGTAACTCCTAAAAATATAATGGAGTTACAGGAGTTACTTCTTTTTGGAATCCTCACTGTCATTCTGCCCATTCCGTTTTGCCATAGCCTTCTCTGTAGCGGTGGCCAGTGTACGCAATATGCCAAGCCCAATTGCTTGCTCCTGCTCTTTCTGCCGCATTTCTGCCCGGACTGTCGCAATATATGCCATAGTCACGGACATAGCGGTCTGGGTTGCCGCGTTAGGATTGTGCATCTGCTCCATAGCTGTATTGTACGCCGCTATATATGCGTTTGTTGCTTCTTGAAAAAATTTATTATCCATTCTCGCTTACCTCCGTTATCGCTCCAAGCATATCCAGAAATTCTTCTGCTTTCCCCATGCTGGAATGTTTATCAATGATTGCCTCTTTTACTGCAGGATCTTCCAGCGCCTTCCTTAGATCGCTGTACCTTTTAACAACCCGCGCCCCTTTTAGCTCCAGCCCGTTTCTCTCCATGCATTCCCCTATTTCAAGCCTTGGGCATAATTCCCCGCCCCGGTTGCGCGCCATTTCATACCTGCATTCATACATTACTGCACAGGCGAACGGATACTGGTATGGCGGCTTCATTGGGATTGCGTATTTGCAGATTCCTTTTCCCATCGTTTCCCCTTTCTGTCATTCATAGTCTTCTGGTTCTGAAACGACCGTCATTTCTATGTGGCCGCACTTTCCAAGTTCTGCTCCATTGGCATCATATTCTGTCCTGTAGCATACTGGCTCCATCCGGGTGTGGTCATCCCTGTATGCAAATGCATAGCCTCTATGCGTACAAAGGGTAGGGATTGTTTTAAGTTCCACGCCCATTCAAACCACCTCTTTTGAATCTCCTATAATAGATTCTGCGCATTCCGTCAGCATAACCGCAGATTCCGCATCCTGCGTCTGCTTAAGGAAGTCAATAAACATGTGAGTTTTAGCATTTGCCGATTCAAAAATAGGCTGGAACACGGATTCTCTTAATTTATTTTCTATGTCAGGCGTTGGATTTTTTCCTCTTCTGATCAGTTCGTTTATAACGTCTATCCCAGTATCAATTGCCTTTTCTTCTGCGGTTTTATATATTTTGTTTATGTACTGTTTTGATTTTTCCCATTCTTCTTTTGTCAGCTTTATTTTTTCTGGTTTTTCCATTCTTTATCACCCGCCTTTCTTCAACGCACACTCTGTACAGAGTGGCTTCGCCCCGCTTGCTTCTGCTATTTCCGCGAGCGGCATCCTCCAGCACTCGCTCCCGCATTCCGGGCATACAGCTATTTGCCAGTCATCATGCCCCTGCGGCACATTCTTCTTAAGCGGCATGCAGTAGTAGCCTCCCCGATCGGTCGGTTTCCTTGATTCAATACTTAAAATCGTGCTCATTCTCATCATTCGTCTTCCAACTGCTTTACAATTTTTAAAATACCATGCCTCACTCCATGTGAAAGTTTTTGCAAAAGTTTGATATCTGCAAGTATACGCTTGTCCCCCTGCTCAATTCTGACCTGCAGCTCATCCAGCCCGTGTGTTCCATCCGGTTCTGCCGCAAGTGAAAAGTCGCATTCGAAGATTTCTATCATTCCTGCGTATATTTTTGTCTGATCTTCAAAGATTGCAGACTGCAAAGCATCTATTGCCATTTTTCTGGCAGTATTAATCTCTGTATAGTCCTCCAGCCCGTCTGCAAAATTGTGCGCGTCATTGATTATTTCTGCAGCTTCATGCTTTGTCATGATATTCATACCCCTTAAACGCAGATTCAATCGCCGCTCTGATGTCGGCCATTTTCCTCTGGCCGATGCCTTTCACCTTGGAGACGGCTTCCATAGCAGCATCCATATCAACACCCGGAACGCTCTCCCTGCCATCTTCGTATCCATACTTATACAAATTTGTACAGAACGCCGTAAACTGCTGCCTGTCGTATTTTTTAATGCTTTTATACATTTCCCTCGTGATTTCTGGCATAACGCCCTTTTTATTCCTGTTCATCTGCTGCCTCCAATCAATAGTCCGCGTTTCTTTTCCTGGGCATAGTATTCATCTAATGATGGACGCTTTCCGTCAAGATCCGGCCATTTATAGATTTCATGCCACTCACGCTCGTACTGCCCCTTGTAGCAGTTCCGGCAGGAATATATCCCCGAAAGCCAACGCATTTCCCTGAAATATTCCGGCTTTCCGCAGTGTTTGCAGATCACAATCCGTTTCATTTCATCCATGCTTTTCATAAAAATCTCCTTTTTACAATTCCCCGCCCCAATTCCAAAGCCCCTGTTTCCCGGATGCAGGAATTGGTTTTTCAAACATTACTGGATTTTCCAGCACCCATGCATACCGTCCCGGTGAGAAGCATCCGAATGCATATTCATCAAAGTGCTGTTTCTTTATAAGTTCCCGTATCGCTTCATCGATCTGTACGCAGTTTACAAGAACGGCTTTGCCAATGACTGCCCCAGTTGCAATTTCTGCACTGGGCACTCCCGCCCGTTTCATGCATCTTGCCTCAAAGAATGTCTCCCGCATCATCGTACCCGTCATATCCTTTTTCCCTGCATGGATCAGTATTTCTCCCCTGTAATTTGTTTTCCATGACCGTGTTTCACAACGCTTCTTTCCCGAAACAAGAAGCCATGCCCACGGCTGCAGAACAGTTATTGCTTTCATATCTCATCACACTCGCTTTCCTAATCACTGAACGGCAGCTCCACGTCATCTGGCAGGTTCATAAACCCGCCTATCGTCATCTGCCCGTTTTCTCTGCCGCCGCGCCCAGTGTCCCCATCCTCCATCGCATCATCTATCGGGTCAGTTTTTTCTGACAGCTTTCCGATAAAAAATTGGACGAATTTACAAACCCGGCCATCAAACCGATGTGTTACTTGAAATGTCTTTCCTTTGTGGTCTTTCCGCTGCGCTGATGCGATAAGCCCTTTTTCTGCCATATATGCCAGCGTTTTCTGTGCAGAATATCCTTCCTGTTCTAATGCCCTGCGTAGGTGCGATGGAAATAAATAGACTACGTTTCCAGATTCCGACATTTTGCCCAGGCACGTCCCGATCGCTTTTTCGCCGAACGCAGATTTATTTGAAATCACCCAGTCAGCGATAAACTGCACCGCGTTTTCGTTCGAATCGCCGACCGTGCGCGACATCAGCTCTTCCATAATGGCTTTTGCCATGTCCATTGCGCGTTCCCATGATTTTCTGCCGACTGCCAGCGTGTCTGTATCTGGCATTTCTTTTCCAAGAAAGAACCATTCATCTACCAGCGCGTCTGCAAGGGCAACTGCTGCCACTCCTGCCACATGGCTTCCTGACTTCCCGTCTGAAATGCTGCTTACGTACAGCTGCATCCGGCTGTACCAGTCGCAGATGCTTTCTTCCGTAAATTTTACGATCCTGTTTACAAATTCCGGTCCCGCGTGGCCGCAGTTTTCCGGGGAACGCTGGTGCATTTCAGAAGCCGACTGCTCATCCTCGAACGGGCCGCCATACAGTTCCAGGGCGCGTGTGCTTACGCCGCCCTTGCTTGTCTCGCGCGCCAGCGGCTCTTCGCCCGTTGCAATCGCGACCGTGCGCCATGAATATGTCTTCTGCACCCCGCCTGATTTTGCTCCCCTGACCTTCCCCTTGCCGTTCGCGATCATGTAAACGATTTTTTCAAGATCCTCCTGACGGCCTCCGGACAGCTGGCGTTCGTCAATCCCTAAAGGCAGGTCCCTGTACAGGGCGGCAGTGCGTTCCAAACCGACCTGTGTCGCATTGAAATTTACCATCAGACTTTCCGGGTCGCCCCATGCGGACAGCGCGGCTTTTAACGCTGCTGTTTTCCCGGCCTTTGAACTGCCCCAGTTGTACACAAAGAATGTGCGCTGTTTTATGATTTTTAGGAGCGGGGCCGCGAAGCTGGCCGCGAGTATGAAGCGGAATTTGTCCCGTTCCCTGTGCGGCCGCATCGTCTCCACCCATCCGTCCAGCGTCCCTTCCTTCCTGTATGCCGCCGCCGCGCCCTGCTGTGACGGGTCCACGTCCAACACGATGCCCTGTTCGCGCCCTGGAACGAACCGCCCTCCCGGCTGCCAGCCGAATGTGGACGTGGCATCCGCTTTCGGGATCAGGTCTATGTTTTCAGATTCCAGTGCGGAAAGGAACTGCACCACTTGTTTTGCATTTTCCGATGTGACCGTGCATCCCAGGTCAGACAGTGCCACGATTCCCCGGCTTGTAAACAGCGTGCTCCGCTGGAACATCGCCCTGTGCCATCCCCCGTCCCGCTTAAACGCGATCTCTATTTTCTCATCCCCGGTGTCAAGGCTTTTCAGACGCTGCTTCAAGATGATCGGCGTCCGGCAGACAAGCTCGTTTGCGTAGGACTTTTTATTGTACTTTTTTATGCCATCCTCTGAATACTCCCACCCGTCTGCCTGCCGCAGGCTGATAGGCGCACCTTCCAGGGATGCTGCGGGGGCTGACAGGTCTATCTTTTCCGCGCCGCCGACCAGCTTCAAAATTTTTTTATTCCCGTCTTCCCTACCGAATTTTATAAATACATCCGACGGGTCCTTGCATTCCGGGATCTGGCCACAGGAGAAGCGGTATACTTCCCCGATAAAGCCAAAATCCCGCATTCCTTCCGTCACCTTCCGAAAGAACGTTTCCCCGCCGCCGTCCTTTTCCTGATGTATGTATACCTTGAGGTCCTGCAGGAGCGCGGCCTGTGCTGCCCTGAACATGGATGCGCCAGCCGATCCAAGCGCGGAAATGCCCATGTACCAAAGGCTCTGCGTATCGCTCTCGCCCTCTACCAAAATCACATACCCGGCTGACCGCACCTGTTTCAGCCGCCATTCGCCGTACAGCCCGATCTTCCCGGAAGATCCTTTTTTCCAGCGGAACTGCTTGCTGGCAAACCGTTTCCTGTAGGTAACTTCGATCCCGTTTTCATCCATGTATGGCACTTTCATATAGTCTACGTTGTAGTACCTGTCATGGACGGTTTTGATCCTGCATTCATTGGCAAGCCAGTCTGCCGGGAGGTGTTTTTCCAGGGAATACTCTTTAAGGCTGTATCCCTTTATGCCGCCTTTTCCCGCTTCGCGACTCCCGCCAGCGTCCGGCTTTCCTGTTTCCACGCCGTATTTTTCCAGTATTTCCTTGTAAGCCTGCGCCGTCCCTTCCTTCCCTTCCCCACGGCCGTGGATTTTTGCATAAAAGGTCAGGAAGTTGCCGCCGATGCCTTCCGCAAGGCAGTGCCACTGCCCGGTTTCCAAATCGACAGAAAAACTGTTGTTTTTGTCATCATGGAAAGGGCACAGCCCAGTCAGGTTTTTCCCGTTCACGTGCGGTTTTTTTACGTATGCCCAGTATTCCGATTTGTAGTCTACCAATCGGTCAATGTCAATGCCCTGCGGTACCATATGCTATGCCCTGCTTTCCCTGAACTTTTTTACCAATTCCTCTGCGCCTTCAGCCGAATACTTCATCCGTGTTATTGGGATTTCCAAGCTTTCAGCAAAATCTATGTCCTGCTGCATCCCGTCTGATACATGCCCGTCAATTTTTGCAACTACCACGCTGCTGCACAAAGCCATTATCCGGTGCCCGGATCTGATCCCCCACTGCCTTTCTGGCCCCTCGTCTGCTAAAAAGCGCGGGAAATACAGATGAGGGACTATTGGCATGCAGCCGTCATAGTAGCTTTTCCTTGCCAGTGCCTTTGCAAAATCCTTGTTAAATTCCTGCTGCTCCGCAGAATCCGCATGGAACTGCGATATAATGAATTCCAATCCTCTTCCCATCGTAACACCTCCTAGTATAATGCGGCGGCATCTGCCGCCGTGTGTCTATTGTCAATTGAATGGAAGCTCCCCATCCTCAATGCTGTCCGGGATTTCCATAAACCCGTCCGGCTCTGCCGCCTGTGCCGTTTTCGGCGCGGCGTTCCCGCCGCCTGCGCCGCTTACGTTGTAATCATCGTTATCTACAGCCACGGTAGTATACTGCTTCTTGATCTCCTCGCGCATCTGCCTCGCCAGATCGCCCTGCTCCTTTGTCAGCTCCCCGCTCTTTTCGACCGTGATTTTCGCGTAGTCCTTGCCGCCCATGCTTTTCGCAGATTCCAGCCGGAACGTTACCGCCATCCGCGTCAGCGGCAGGCCGTTTGAAATCAGACGTTTCAGCTGCCTGCTTACGGATTTGAGGGAAGTCGGCGGGACGGTCAGCAGGTACAGGTATTTTTTCCCGTCCAGCATCAGGTAGATGCGGCGCGTGTTTTTGCACTCCTTGCCCTCGCCGTTCACCCTGAATTCGTTGTATTCGCAGGTATCGCAGCTGCAGACCGCCCCGGTGTCAAATTCCACGCCCTGTTTCGCGTCCCAGGACGAGCATACGGGCATGCGGTTCTCGCCGCCGTAGTCCCCCGTCCAGCGGGCGTTCATTTTGTGCGTGAAAAGGATTACCCCGCGCAGCTCCTTTTCCATGTCCGGGTCATCCGGGTTGTCGCTTTCCACTTCAAACGCCTTGCTGTTTCCGGTAGGCATCTTGATCCGCCGACAGTCAATGCTGCCTTCATCGTCAAAATCGTCCAGCTCGTCTTCGATCTCCGCTTTCAGATCTTCATCCAGCCCCGCATACATCGGGACAAGCGTAAATGTTTCTTTCGCTGCTACTTCGTTTTTTGTCATCTTGGTCTCCTCCTTGTTTTTTGGTAATATTGTTTTTATGGTTCATTGACTGTCCCATTCAAATGGTTATATGTCCCGTTTAAGCCCTTATCTGTCCCATCCAAACAGACATCTGTCTCACCTAAACCTTCATCTGTCCTATCCAGGCTTTCAGGATCTTCCAGTCCGCCAAGGTCTGCATCCGGCGCACTGTCCCCCGCGTCTTCAAACCCATCGTTCTCTGCCATGTAATCTTCCAGCGGCGTTGTTTCCGGCGCGTTATGGTACAGGTCGTCGTTTATCCTGTGCGCTTCTGCGGCCATTTTTACGGCCTGTATCGTCACATCTGCCAATGAATTTTCGATTGATGCCACCGCATCGATGGCGCGGCTGTCCCCAAGCGGCATGATTTTCAAAAACGTCTGCATGCCGCCACCGACTTCCTTAATTGCTTTTGCAAGACCGGAAAACTGCTCCGAAAGGAGCCCGTACCCTTCATACCTGTTTTTTACAAAGTTATTTCCTACACTGGCTTCAAGCTGCTTGTGCGCAAACGCAATCATGACGCTTACATTCTCTTCCAGATTCCTTTCAGAATCCAGGCGGCAGTCTAGCTGGTACTGCCCGTTTTCATCCATTTCCTGATACATACTATTTCACCGCCTTTTTTGCGCCCGCCACGGCCTTTCTTGCCGAATTCATTGTCCCTTTGCGTGTTTTCCTCCTGATTACTTTCAATTCGTCATAGCTTTTTACGATCTTCTCTACATCTTCCGGGATGCCGTCCTCGCTCGCAGCCGCTTCTTTCAGCGCAGATTCCAGCGAACGCTGGCTGATTGATTCTTTAATCAGGAAATCATACCCGTTTTCACGCATGACTGCCATCTTGTCAATCCCCTTTCCCGCAAGCGATTCTTCGGAGATAAAAGAGTAGTGCGCCACGGTCTGCGGGGAATAATTGTAATCCCCAAGCC
>ERZ808054.1910-NODE-1910-length-10104-cov-3.764935_pt1 | contig 10104 bp, 5 predicted proteins | sample MGYA00380201_ERZ808054 | MGnify/ENA primary metagenome ERZ808054 (study PRJEB31490, sample SAMN06133419) | mouse gut metagenome | isolation source: Z5_2 | host: mice | place: China: Chengdu | collected 2015-05 ... | reverse complement strand
ATGTCCCATCTAGGTTTTCTGCTACCTTTGCATATGCTTTTAACTGGATTTCTCTACTATTCCCTAACTGCTCCTTTACCACTCCATGAATAAAATCGGGTATCGAAATATACGTATTCTCTGCACAAGCATAAGGGATATCTATGCTCCATTCCTCAAAACATTGGTCTAACCTAATAAACTTCTCTAATCCTTCCTTATCTAGCTGTAACTTTCTCTCTTGATAGGTCTTTGTCTCTAAATCAATATCTAATAGGCAGCCATCACTAGAAGTCACTATCCATAACTTCGTTAGCTCATAATTCCTGGCTTTCTCCATATCAAAACATAATCCATTCTTTATCCCTGTCCATCGGTTATCAAAAATTCCTGTCTGGGGTTCTTTGAAATGGCTAGAGATATCTACTGGGAATTTCCTTATTTCTAATGTTTCTTTATCCACTTCCATTAGCTGGTTCCCCATTTGGGGTAATAATAATATATAATCCCTTGCTTCATAAAATCCTCCAAAGGGATATAATTCTCCCATTGGGTTTTGATATACGATAAAATCTTCTGTAAGGTCAGGCATTATCTCTTTTGTTTCTCCTGTCTTTGGGTTCCAACATACAAATCCCATTCCTTCATACCTTCGGATTAAGAACTGGTCTTTTATCTTGACTAAAGGCCCATATGTTTCTTCCTCTCCCCCTACTATATGTAACTGACAATACATTTTCTTTAAATCCCATTCTAGTACTCCATGGAACCTTGCCAAGGATAAATAGACGATTTCTTTCTCTATATCCATATAGCAGCCACCAAAATAAGGTCTCCTTTGCTTATATTCCAACCCTAACTCTTTGATTATATCTACTAAACCCTTATGGAAGAAATATTTCTTCTCTTTTGCACTATATTGGATTACTGCTTCATAACGGTTTGGTAAAATAAAGTAATCCTCTCCCCATTCAATAAATCCTCCCATATTCCCTACATGTTGTGGGTTTGGGATTGGGTATTCTAAAAATCTTCCTGTTTTTACTTCATACTCTACAATTCGATCCATATCTCCTGGTGCTAAAATAATCTTATCCTTATAGGCATACAGACATGAGACATGTCCTCCCCGCAATAATGGTAATCCTGGTATCCGATCCACCATATAGATTTTATCCGTTTCTGGATCAAGACGGCATAACGCATTAAACCCTGATAAAAACACCCAATAAGCTCCTTCACACTCTACCATATTCCCAAAAAATGGTTCTAGTTTTTCTCTCTCTGTTAGTTCCCTTGTAATTCCTCCATTTGTAAAGAACAATGGCTTCCCTGTTGCTCCAAACAAATGCACTACAGAAGAAGACGCCTCCCCTATATACGCATCACACCAGGCAATCGTCCTTGACGCATCGGTTGTTTTATCTAAGATCCCTTTTTTCTCCTTTAAAAACCTCTCTTGTATCCTCTTATATTCTTGATAGGCAGCAGGACGCATTGCCTTTAAGGTGGATTCACTTAAAGGGTGGGGCCTCCATAACAGTATGGCATCTTCTCTCCCTTCAAAGCAAGAAATCACATGTTCCATCTTTTTTAACGCTACTTCACAATCCCCTAATAAGCTAGAAAGGCTGGTATTATAAAAGAATACCTTCTTCCCCTCCATCTTCTCCTTCCATTCTTCTGGTATCTCTGGCTTCTCTTTTTCATATGCCACTACCTTATCAAACTTAGGGGAACCTAATGGTAATAACTTCCCTTGAAATAACTCTTGTGAAAAGAACCGTTCCTCCCTAGGGGACTGAATTACCATTTTATCCATATGTAAGTGGACTGGTAGGAACCGATGCCCCTCTGGCACTACCCCTCCTGTTACATAATAAGGGATATAGACTAATAAACTGGTATATGCTTTTAAGTTACTCGCATAATACTCTGGGAACACACTGGTAACTAAGTTTACCTCATCATAAGGGTTATGGATAAAAATCGCATCTGGGACATGTTCTTCTATCTTATATTCCCGATAATCCGTAATCTCGATTTCCTTTGGGAACAGCCTTCCCTCATATCTTGGAATCTTCCTTGCCCCATTCTCTTGTATGTCATAGTAGGGAATTGGCATGACGACTGCCTTACAATTGGGTGCTTTGTTAGCTGCTATAAACACACTTTCCATACAATCCCACATAGAAGCTTTATAGGGTAAGAATAAGAATTCATAGGTGGTAGGCAGATGGTGGAGGGCCTGTTCCATTTGTACCAAGTAGTGTTGGAATCCCTTTTCGATTTGTGGTATGGAAACCGTTTCTTCTTCAACAGCTTGTGCGACTTCATACAAATACTCACAGAATGCTTCTAATACCCCCACTAATTCTGTCCCTGTCTCCTCTATCTTCTCAATACTCTCTCCCCATTCTACTGCTAGTTGTTGACATTCTTGTAAAAAAGGAAAGAGAGAGGTTTTATCTGCTTTTCTAATCTTTTCTATGATTACTTGGCATACTTCTTGTAAGGAATTCCTTACTTCTTCCATTTGTTGTTTCATCTGCTTTCTCATACTTTATTTCCCTACCTTCCTTTTCTCCAAGCCAATCTTTATATTAGCAATCATAAACCCAAAAAATCTTTTCCTCTGGCACTCCATAAGCCAGTAATGTTTGTTTCACTTTTTCTGCTGTTTCTTTTTTGGCGATAGCTATGACTAATTGATCATAGGCTACACTCCTTACCTGTTCCAATCCTACCACTGGAAGCCCTTCTTTTTGGCATTTGTTTGCATTTTGATCGATCCACAATACTACTTTTGAATGATATCTTCTTCCCTTTATTTTTACTTTCCCTGTCACTTGCTGATAAAACTCCTGCCCTTTTTTCCCTGCCCCATAGATGGCAACTCTTTCTCCTAAAAAGTCTAATACTGTCACATATTGTTTCTTCTCTTCTTTTCCATGTATGTTTTGGTATATCTTCCTTTCTAGTTTTCCATACCAACTCCCATACCATTTCTGGTACCAGGCAATCCTCTTTTTTTCCTGTTCACTACACCGTAACACCGAATACACTAGGTCTGATCCTCGGTATAAGTCATCCATACTCTCTTTCTCCCTTAACCAATAGAGCTTTCGTATCTCTTTTTTTGTTAGCTTAGGGGCAAATACCACTGTCTTTGTCTCTCTTCCTGTTAGCATATTGGGCATATCCCCAAAATACTCCCTTATCCACTTCTCTGGTCGGTAATAGACATACTCCAAATAAAAAAGAATCGCTTGGTTTTCGGGGATTCCTTCCCCATACTCTCCTAATAAAGGATCATACCTCTTTGTATATGCTTTGGCTCCTTCTATAAAGTCTGACACCCCATGTTCTTGAAGGGCTTCTCCATCTACCTTTGATAAAACAGGGTATATCTTTTTGCCCTCCCCTTCTCTATATCCCACGGTCTGCCCATGGGGTGCCCTACTCATCATTTCTAGGATAATATAATAAGGCACTCGATATGGGTAAAAGACATAGTTTTTACAAATTCCCTCTACTACCATATCTTTTCGGTAAAAGTAATTCTGTATCTTCCCAGAGTAGTACTCCCTCATTACTTTTGCTAAGCACTCTTGGGTAAACCCACTCCCTGCCATATCTACAAAGGCAAACCTCTCTTCTCTGGTATCCACTTCCTGTTTTAAATATTGAACTAAAAGCTCTTTTTTGGCTTGATATACTTGATATAATTTCTCTGAAAAATTTGGGTTGGCTAAGAGATGATCCAATAACAAATTTACTGATGGGATTGTCCATACTCGATCTGGCTGTTTCAGGGAATCTGACAGGTAAGGCAACATCTCTTCTTCTGGTATCTGTAAAAAGGCGGCTAAATCGGCACTATTCCCTATGAACTTCTCATAAGAACGCCAATAGATCTGTCGTAGTTCTTCCTTCCAATTCTCTCCACTTGGGATTCTCCATGCCATTCGGGAACCATATAGATACTTTGTCTCTATTTCTAACTGTTGTCTTTGAATTAAAACATCTGCCAGCTCTTTTATAATAAACCCATCTCTAGCAATAAAATATAACCTCTGGATTCCCTTTTCTACACAATCCTTGACTAACCAATTCACATATGGATATAAAATCACACCCCCTATACTACAGCCAAGGCGATACGCAGTATTCTCCTTCCCATATATTCTTGCTACCCTTGCACAGCCAATTAGAAGTTGTACCTTTGCCTCTGCTTCCTTTCCCTTTAGATATTCCTTTTCTACTTCTAACAGCCCTTCTGGATCATATCTTTCACATACAATCCCCAAACGCTTTGGCATTTCATAATCTGAATGAAGATTATCCCCACAATGGTGCCACTCTTCCCAAGACACTTGTTCCCTTTCTTGTACTACCCGAAATAATTCCCCTGTCCATTTCCCTTTCTTTTCTTGATCCGAAGAGACATAAAGGGGAAGAGAAGCTAGGATAGGGTCTGCTTTCCTTAACATCGCTTGTATGGTTTCCCGATCTAAATACATATCAGAAATCAAGACCACCTTTTCCCCTTCCTCTAATAGCAGCTGTTTCACTTTCTTGATATTCGAAGGGATTCCTCGTACCGAATCTTTCTCTATCTCTTGCTCCAACTGAATAAAAGAAACGGCTTGTCCCTCTGTTAGCAGATGCTCTTTTACCAATACCCCATAAATCTGTTCTATTGTTACTTCCTCTACCCCAGCTTTTACATAGGTATTCCTTGCTACTTCTTCTGCCCCTACCCGTAAATAGAAAAAGTTTTCTTTCACATAAGGCTTTATTCCCTCTAAAAAATCCTTTTGTATCTTTTTCTGCATTAGGGCAAAAACCCCTGTTGGGGTTGCGGTTATTCTGGTAATTAAGGTATCAAATACATCAAAGCTATACATGCTGCCTCTCCTTGTTTTTTTCTTACCACAATTCTTTCCATACTATAGAATGTGGGAACCCTAATTCTTTCATTCTCTCTTCTACTTCTGGCATCAGTTTTTCCCCTACTGCCAAAATCACTAGAATCTCTTCTTGGTATGGCAGCAATTCTTCAATCCCTACTACAGGGATCCCATGTACTTGGCTCTTATTTTTACTTGGATCAGACACTGCAAAGTATTTAGCGAATGTTCGTATCCGTCCCTCTTCTAACCGTCCTAACACCCTTTGCCCTACCATTCCTGCCCCATAGATTACTATCTGTGAAAATCCTTCTATTGCCCTAAACAGCCTTGTTCTATCTTCTGTTACTTTCTTGACATATTCCTTTGGGTTGGCAAGTACTTCAAAAATCCTTGCTTTCCATTGATCCAAATAAATGTCTGCATCTACTTCCCCTGCCTGAAGTGCAGCCAAAAAATCTTCCTTACTCCGTTCTGCAAGCATCAGCCGGTATTCTTCTGCTACCCGGTCAATATTCCCAATACAGTCTGTCGTACAGAAACGAACCACCCATTTATAATAAGGATTCCCTTCTTCCCCCATTTCTTCTAATTTCTTACGGATAAAAGCAAACTCATCACAAACGGCAAATACCTTCCCCTTACTATGGATCGAAGAATTCATGTTATCAATCCGGTAATGATAAAAGGCTTGGTCTACAAAAACAATCTTCTTTGCCTTTACCATTGTTTGGAACCAGAAGCCATTATCTTGGTAAGAGGCCCCTGGGGTCTCATTATGATAAATCTGTGCTTCTCTTAAAAACTTAGTCTGGTATATCCCACTCCATGTATATTTTGGTGCATACAACGCTTCTTGGTATTGGTGCAAGGAAAATGGTTTTTGGTATAAATAGACCATTTCATTCTCTGCCAAAGCTTTGTAATCTTCTATGGTCCTCCCATTCATGCCTTGATAAAACTCATAGAAATCTGCTTTACTCACCTCTGCCTTTGTTTCTTCCATTACTTGGCATAGTTTCTGGTACATATCAGGGGAAATCCAATCATCACTTTCCACAATCCCTACATAAGGAGAGGTCACTGCCTCCATTCCAACATTTATTGCTTTCCCATACCCTTCATTCTTTTTATGGATCACATGGAATCTACTATCTTTCTTGGCATACTGATCTAAAATATCCCCTGAATGATCGGTAGAACCATCATCAACACAAATAATCTCTAATTCCTCTAATGTCTGGTTCTTTACACTATCTAAACATTCTTTTATGTACTTCTCTACATTATAGACTGGAATTACTACGGAAACCTTTGCCATCTCTTATCTCTCCCTCTCTTTGTTTTCTTTTATCTCCTGCCATACAAGAGGATCCACTACTACCATCTTGTTAAAACCCATATGTTCCAGTCTTTGTAGGATCTCAAACTGGCTTTGCTCTTTTACTGCCACCACCACCATTGCTTCTTTCCATTCCCCACACTGTCCTATCTCTAAAACAGGGATTCCTTCTATATAAGAAGGGTTCCCCTCCTTTGTGGTAACTACAAAGCAAAGACTCTGTTTGGGGTAGTTTTTCTCCATTAGATATGTTACTACTTCTTTCCCAATCTTCCCTGCCCCATAAATCATTACCTTTTCACTCTCTAGTACCTCTTTTAAAACAGCCTTCCCATAGATTTTATTATTTAAGGCAGGGCTATTCTTATCTTTAATCCGTTCATCTGCAAAGGATTTTGCCGTTTCCATAAAATATTGGTTTGGATTCTTTCTGATTTTTTCTACTTCTTCTATCGCTTTTTTATCCCAAATTGGATCGTCCAGATACCCTTTTTCTTTGTAACTTTTCAAATATTCCACCATTCTTAAAAACAAGGCATATTGAAAGGCAGATGCCAAGCCATGGTAGCTTTCCAATAACACCCGATACCCTAAACGGCTTGCAATCCGTTTTAATGCTTCCTCCTCCTTCCCTCTCTCTTCTATAAATTGGTTGATTTTTTCCAATTCTTCACAAATACAAAATACCTTATTGGGTGCTTTTACGGAAGAAGTTAGGTTGCTTGTCCGATAATAGTAGTAAGCTTCTGGTACAAGCCATACCTTTGTGGCACAGGCATATACTTGGAAACTAAAGGATACATCTTGGTAGGACGCCCCTGGGGTTTCATGGAACCGGATCTGGTTTTCCACTAAAAACTCCCTCCGGTACATTCCACTCCAAATCGTCTGCAATTTTAAAAATATTTCTGGAAGGTTTATGGGGCAAATCAACTCCCTTGTTGGCAATTCCCCAAAAATATTCACAAATTGGTTTTCTTCTTTTGGTTTATCCCTATAAAAATAACAGTTTGATTTTACCAAATCGGCTCCTGTATGTTCTGCTTCTTGATATAGCTGTTCCATCATATCAGGTGCTATAAAATCATCACTTTCTACAATGGCAAGATACTTCCCGCTTGCCCTATCTAAGCCTACATTCATAGAATGTCCATACCCTGTATTGGGCTTTTCTATCACTACAATCCGGCTATCCTGTTTTTGGTATTCTTCTAGGATTTCTTTGCTTCTATCTGTAGAGCCATCATTAATACAAAGGATTTCTATCTCTTGTAAGGTTTGTTTACAAAGGCTTTCCAAACATTGGCCTAGATATTTTTCTACATTATAAATTGGTACTACTATGGATACTTTTTTCATTTTTTCTCACCTTTAGTCTATACTTTCTACTATACTATCCTCTATCACCCTTACCAAATTTCTTTCAAATACCTCCATAGAAAAATATTTCTCATAAATCTCTTTGGAAGCTTCGCCTATCTGTTTTGCCCTTTCCTCTTGGTCTAAAATTTCTTTTATTATTTCTATAAGCTGCCCTATATTTTCATTTTGAAAAATAAATCCATTTTGCCCATTTACCACATATTCTGCTATCCCTGTTGCATCAGAGACAATGGCTATCTTTCCATTCATACATCCCTCTGTTACTGCAACTGGCATAGCATCTTCCCTAGAACAACAAACTACTATATCAATCTGTTTATAGATTTCTGGCATTTTCTGGTTTTCTATTTTTCCTTTTACTTTAATCAAAGGATTTTTTTCTATAATATGTTCTTCTTCCTCTCCCAGCTTTCCTCCCCCTATAATCCAAAATTCTGCCTTGTTTTTATATAGTTCAGGAAGTTGTTCGACTGCTTTTACAAAAATATCTTGTCCTTTTATTCTTGCAATCCCCCCTATTATTGCAAAAATCTTTTTTTCATTCGGTAAGCTTACTTTCTCTGCATAATATCTTGGTAAGCCATATAATAACTCATATAAATAAGGGCTCTCTTCATATTTCTGGATTATTTTTCTTTTTACTAAAGGGCTTACCGCATAAATAGAAGTACCGCCCATTTCTGTAATATGTGAAAATAAAGAATCACTCAAATATTGTAAAGCACCTGTTTCATGGATCCACCAAATAATTTTCTTCCCAAACCCTTGTAATTCTTCTACCACATAATCTAACCACAATGTATTGACAAAGACTACATCTGCCCAATCTACCAGCTCATTCAGTTTTTCCTGCCCTAAAAAAATATCCCTCATAATAATTATCGGAATCTTCTGTTTTAAAAACCGTTCTTTTAATTCTCCGTCTGTCCTAGAAACCACTATTAGAGAGTATCCTTTTTGTTGAAGTACACTTGCAGCTATGTATAACACATTTTGCGCCCCAGTAGAACTTAAGGCATGTGAAAAAATAACTATCTTTTTCTTCTTTGTTTCTTCTAACACTTCCCCATAACATTGTACTGGTTCAGGCATACGAATCTTCTCCATATGGTTTAAATCAAAAACTTTTTCCTCTGGAATTCTTAAGCTTCTTAATTGTAGTCTCATATCCAGATAATAATTACTTAACAAAAAAATATAATCATACTCTAATTCTATTACTTGATGTGGAGCTAAAATGGGAATATTATCTAATTGGTCTCCCCACTTTGTTGTATCATTATCTAAAAAAGCAACAATCTCTATTTCCTTTTTTATATTCTTTTTTACTATTTGAAACATTTTTCCTGCACCAAAAATAACAACCCGCATTTTATCTCCTTTTTTCTTTCCCTTAAAATTTCTCTAAAAACTTTTCTGGTTGATAAAATAATTCTATATTTTCCTCTACTTGTTCTATAGGCCAATCCCACCATTTAATTTGCAGAAATTTTTGTCGTTCTTCCAATGAAAAACGATATTTTATAACGTTTGCTGGTACCCCACCTACTATAGCATAAGGAGGTATGTCTTTGGTTACGACTGCACCCGCTGCAACCACCGCACCATCTCCAATTGTCACTCCAGGCAAAATACAGACATTGGCCCCAATCCATACATCATTTCCAATTATAACAGGTGGGTTATTCCTTATTTCACTTTTTTCATAATCTACATTCTCTTTATAAATACCATATTTACGGACAAATTTCTTCCTTTCCCCATATTGATCTAAAGAGCAGAAACGAGGAGTATCTAACATAGGATGTGTTGTTACACAATCCATGGGATGATTATTCCATATCTTAGCTGTTGGATTAATTGAACAATATCTTCCTATTGTTATTGCGTAAGGGTATTTTTCTAACAATCCTTCATAACCATACGTATATCTCCCTATCTTACATCCTTTATATACAATATCTTCTTGATTATATCCCCTATTATCATAAATAAAGCATCTATCTTCTTTTGTAAATTCATGCTCTGTTAAAAATTCTGCGATTTCATAATCAATTCCCAATATTCCAATTACAAGATAATGCTCTTTACAATTTACTTCTTCTTTTTTTTTAATAGGATAATTCAAATATACCTGACGTCTCGCTGCTTCTTTATCTACAAATCCTGCTATTGGAATTCTTTCTTTTTCTAACACTCCTGCTACTACTTTTCCTGCTTTTCCTGCTCCCCAAATATATAATTCCCTGCCTTTTTTATTTTGGATAATTTCAGGGATACATGCCATACACAATACCTCAAATTCTTCCAGTTTGTCCATCTATTCTCCTTAAATAACTAATTCTTTACAATTGGTAATTCCCAAATCTTTACTTCTTGTTTTAATAACCAAACGGTCAACATCGTTTCTGCAAAATATCCCATTGTTCTTTTTCTATGAGAATCGTAAGAAGACACATCTAATTTTTTTGTTGCTTTTATTAAAAA
>ERZ808054.1906-NODE-1906-length-10121-cov-4.135305_pt1 | contig 10121 bp, 7 predicted proteins | sample MGYA00380201_ERZ808054 | MGnify/ENA primary metagenome ERZ808054 (study PRJEB31490, sample SAMN06133419) | mouse gut metagenome | isolation source: Z5_2 | host: mice | place: China: Chengdu | collected 2015-05 ... | reverse complement strand
ATAATGCAATTTAATATATATTTGTTATATTAAGTGTTTTCTAATTAGTGAATGTACCAATGGTATTTTTGAAAATTTGATTATTAAAACAATAGTTAGATCGGTGCAAGATAAAACACAGATTTGCTTCTTGATACTCATTTTGTGATATGCCATTCTAACGGAAAGCTAACATTTTAGAAATAATGTGGTCTTGTTTATTATTTAAGTTTGGATAGTTACTCACCTCTTTATGACAGAAGGTACCTTAGATAAAGGTTCTTGATGAAAAATATAATAAGAAAGTATAGAGAAATAAGGATGGATAAAAAAGATAAAATATCAGTTATATTACCAGTATTTAATGGAGAAAAACATATTGAAAATTGTCTTGAGAGTTTGATTTGTCAATCATATGATAATCTGGAAATTATCATAGTAAATGATGGTTCAACTGATAATAGCGAAAAGTGTATAAAAAAATATATTGATAAAGATAAGAGAATAGTTTATCTAAAGCAACAAAATTTGGGTACAAGTTGTGCAAGAAATGCGGGGTTGAAAATTTGTACAGGGAAGTTTTTTTGCTTTGTTGATGTCGATGATACAATTTACGTGGATTATTGCAGAGACATGATTCTGTATATGAATAATGATGTTGATGCTGTTGTTTGTGGCGTACAAGTATCATACAATGGGGAGATTACAAGAGAAATACCTATATTGAATAAAGTTACGGGTGAGGAAGCGAGAAGGAATATTTTAGAACAAAAATATGCTTCAGGTTTTGTCTGGAATAAATTGTTTAGAACATCAGTAATTCGTTCAGAGAAATTGTATTTTCCAGAAGGAATGATTTACGAAGATTTATTATTTTGCTATCAATATTTTAACTATGCGAATAGGATTCAATATATTGATAAGGTTTTATATCATTATATGAGAAGGCAGGGTTCTCTTTGTACAAATTATAATAATCCTCATAGAATGTTAGATTTAATTGAGATTATGAAGATAATGGAAAAAGAAACAAATATGACAGATTTAAATTTGAAGGCGTATATATTTTTTCTTCATAATCAATTAATAAGATTGAACAACTATTATATTCGTTCCGACTATATAGATAATGATGTAATTTTTAAGCAATGTGCAATGTATATTATTGATCGCATACAAACGTTGTTATTATACGAGGAGAAATAAATATGAGAGAAGATTATAACTTTGTAATAAAAATTACTACCAATTGTCCGGCACATTGTAAATGCTGTGTAAATAGAAAGAAAGCATTTGAAAATAAAAATGAGAATAATACAGTTTTTAATATTTCATATTTTGAAAAATTGTGCTCAATTATTAATCAAATAGGAGGAAAGTATATTTGTTTTAGTGGTGGAGAACCAACAATGGTTTCAAATATAGAAGCATATATGAAAATAGCTCATAGTTATGGTTTAAAGACTAGAATAAATACAAATGGATGGGATATTACAGCAGAAAAGTTAGATCTTTGGCTTTCTTTGGGATTAGAACAGATAGTGTTATCGGTTTATAGCTTAGATGCAGAAAATATAGATAATGTTAGAGGGAGTAGTGTATTATTAGAACGATTATTAAAATCGGCTAAAGTTATTAAAGAATTTAAAGAAAAACGAGATTTTATATTCATTGTTCAAACAGTTGTAATGAAAGATAATTACACAGAATTGCCACAAATATTAGAATTTGCTATAAATAATAATGCAAATTTAATGTGGCCGTCATATATGGAAGATGCGATAAATCTTCCTGGAGTCAGGATGGAGAAAGAGGATATTAATATACTTAAAAGTAACATAATACCTAAAATGAAAGATATAGTGAATAAATATATTTTTGAAGAGGAGAAAAAGAAAGATATTATATATAATTTGAATGAATATTATAAAAATGAATTTGATGGTTATATCTATCATAATGAAAACTATGAATGCCATTGGACGCAAAGGCATCTTACATTTTATCCCAATGGAACAATTTATCCATGTCCGGCGCATGAATATTTTTATAGTAAATGTGAGAGAAAAATTGACTATAATTCGATAGATGTTCCTCAGGTATTAAGTATTTTAAATCAAGATACAAAAGATTTGCAGCAATATTGCAAATATTGCCCCCAAGGTATATTCCAAGATATTAGAATAAGTTAATTTAATATACATATAGAAAATAAATTATTGTGGAGAATATATATGATAAAAGTATTGTTAGGTGTATGTAGTGTGGGGAATGGTCATGTTAGCCGGCAAAGATTAATCATAAAGCATTTATTAGAGTATAATATAGATATGACGATGGTCATTTCGCAAAATAATTGTGATTTGTTTAATAGTCAATATCCTAATATTAAAAAAATAATTGTTAATCGTCCTTGGATTGTTTGCAATAGTATGGGGATTGATTTTGAGGCAACCAAAGAAAAGTATGCCGAATACAGCGAAGATTTATTTGATAATTTTTTGGATTTTTCTATTAATGTCAGAAAATCATTTGCGGGAGAAAATCCAGACTATATTTTAACCGATTATGAACCTTATGTAGCACAATTTGCTTATGCAACAAATGTCCCTTTAATTTGTCTTGATCAGCAATCAAAACTTTTGAATATACCAATTAATACAATTAATGGTTTTTCGGTTAATACTGAAAATTGTTTGTTGAACTATTTTTTTCCTTATGCAAAAAAAAGATACGTTTCCTCATTTTTTAAAATAAATAATTGTCGAAAATATAATATTGAAGTGATACCACCAATAATAAAAGTTATAGAGAGAAAATCTATTATAAAGAATAAAGTAGTGGTTTATTTTTCACCATATCCATCTGATTTAAAAGATTATATAAAAATATTAGAATTAATTAAAAATAATCAAGGATACACTTTTCATATATATACCGAACATAAATTTGATAATTACAATGGGTATAGTAATTTAAAATTTAAAAAATTTGGTGATGATTTTGATGATGACCTATCTGATTGCAATTTTATAATTGCTACATCTGGGCATCAACTTATTAGTGAAGCAATTAGTTTGGAAATACCACTATACTTATCTCCCTTAGCAACTTTTGAACAAAATTATTGTTGCTATATGGTTGAAAAGGAAAAATTTGGACTAAGAATGAGAAAATATGACCAAGAAGAATTTGAAAGATTTATAGCTTTGATAAGTCAATATAGGAATAATATGAAAAAATATAAAAGTCTTTATTGGAAAAAGAATTGGGATGAAGTGTTATTTGAGAAACTAGAAGTTGAAATGAATATTTCTAAAAATATAAGTAATAAATCTCAGACTGTAGACAAAGCGCCTCTGGTATGTCCTAAGCCAGAAGCGCTTTTTTCATTTTTGGTGCAAGAATCATGCATTTAAGTCTGTTTGCAGCAGAACCAAGCACTATCAACCCTTTCTTGACCTTCATCTTTGCCAGTTTCTTCAGATTCATGCAGGCAAATGTAAGCCCCACCTTCATTTCCATCCGGGCTTTCCCAAACATCTGTGTATATCGGAATCCGTGATTTTCTTTCGCTGTTCCAAAGATCCGTTCTATCGTTTCTTTTCTGAGAGAGTATAATTCTTTCTTGCCAAGGGTCTGGCGGATATCTTCGCACGCTTCCAGATAAGGCTCCCAGATATGCCGCGTTACCAGTTTGACGTGGTCTTTGCTTTCTGTACATTTTGAAAGATAAGGACATCCTGCACAGACAGCTCCACAGCTTCTGTATTCACGGTATCCCTTCCTGTTCGTTGTACGATATGTCAGTACCTGATCATTCGGGCAGATGTAACAGTCATAATACTCATCATATACATACTCATATTTTTTGAAAAATCCTTCTTTGACCATCGGTCTTTTATATGGCAGAAGAGGATCGATTCCATCATCTATCAGCAGCTTTGCTATCGCCGGTGTTTTATAACCTGCATCCGCTATCAGAGTTTCTATTCCGATATCTTTTATCTTGTCATACAACGTTTTGAAGGTTCTGCTGTCGTGCTGATTCCCGGGATGTATACTATAGCCCAGAATCCAGCCATTCTTATCGCAGGCAGTCTGTACTGCATAGGCAAATACATTCTTATGTTCGCCCTTTCGGAACCATCCGCTTTCAGGATCAGAGGTGCTTTCCTTGATGGTTTTCTCTTCCTTTCCACCTGCACCAGAAGAAGGGGGATCGTTATCATCTTTTTCCTTCAGGGGACGTTTTCCATGGACTTGACGGTCTTCATTGATTTCCTTTTTCAGGATCTCTTCAAAGAACAGGGCCTCCTCATGGGCAATACGTTTCTGTATCTTCTTGCTGTTTGCACGGGCTTTCACATGTGTCGCATCCACAAAGACCTCTGCAGGGTCTATCAGCTTGAATTTATAACATTCCTGCAGTATATGGGAAAATATCTGTTCAAAGAGGTCAGTATCCTTAAATCTCCGGGTATAGTTCTTTCCAAAAGTGGAGAAATGGGGAACCTTATCCATCATTTCAAGACCAAGAAACCACCTGTAAGCGACATTAACTTCAATCTCTTTCACTGTCTGGCGCATACTTCTGATTCCGTACAGATACTGGATAAAAGGGAGCTTTATCAGCATGACCGGATCCATACTTGGCCGTCCGTTATCGGGACTGTATTTATCTACTACAAGATCATAAATAAAGCTCCAGTCAATGGCTTTATCAATAATCCTGAGAAGATGATCCTGTGGAACCATGTCGTCCATGCAGAACATCTGGATCTGTTCTCTTTTTTTATCGGCATTCTGAGTCATCATAGAAGTATACCACCTCTTTATTTGATACTTCCATTATACCAGAAAAGAGCCTTGAAGTCCTGAAAAACACTGACTTTTAGCCTCTTTTGATTTGAAAAATCCGAGGCGGATGCCTCGGACTTTGTCTACAGTCTGAAATCTAATTGATGCATAACACAAAGTGTAAAAATATAAACTGGAGAAATGTATATTGAGCGAAAATTGTAGAGAGGAAAGATTTATGAATAAACCAGTAGTATTACTTGTTACTACAGCAACTTCTAGCAGTAGAACAGCTGAAGAAAATCTAGGACTTGGATATATAGCTGCGGCTTGTAGAGAAAAAGATATTAATGCTATTATTATTGATGGATGGTTAGAGGAATTAACGTCTGAAGACATAATAAATAGAATTCTTGATTTTGAAAAACCTATATTTGTAGGTTTTTCATGTAATTTATTAACAGGAGATGTCGCCATAGATATAGTTAAGAAATTAAAAGATAGGGGATATAATATACCGTTTGTTGCTGGTGGTTTTTCTCCAACACTTAATCCTAAAAAGTTTTTAGATGCTGGCTTTGATTTTATATCTATGGCTGAGGGGGAAAGGACATTAGTAAATCTGTGCGAATATTTTCTTTATAAAAAATTAGATTTGTCTCAAATAGTTGGTCTTGCCTATTATGATAAAAAGGGTGAGTTACACTATAAAAAAAATGAATGTGTCTCTAATTTAGATGAATTATCATTTCCGTCAAGAGATACAATTGATTACGTTATGAAGAATAAAATTCCAGTCAATGTATCAACTTCGAGAGGATGTTTTTCAAGCTGTTTATTCTGTAGTGTGGCGGCCTTTTGGAGGACATCAGAAGGGGTTAAATGGAGAGGACGGAGTATTAATAATATTGTAGATGAATTGGAGCAATTGTATCATAAAGGAGCTCGCTATTTTAAATTCGTGGATGATTCTTTTATTGAGCCCCCTCGAGGAACGGAATGGTGTAATAGTTTTGCAGACGAAATTAATAAAAGAGGGTTGGACATTAGATTTCGAATAACTATGAGAGCAGATAGAGTCAGTGAAGAGCTTGTAGATGCTTTATGTCGTGCTGGTTGCAATTCAATAGTAATTGGTATAGAGAATTTTAATTGCGATGCCTTAAAGCGAATGGGAAAAATAGCGAATCGTGAGATTAATATAAAGGCACTTGATTGTTTGAAGAAATTTGATCTGTATATATTGCACGGATTTATTTTATTTGATTATGCGACAACATTTGAAGAACTAAAAGATAATTATGAATTAATGAATAAATATTCTTGGGCAATATGCAAGGGGATCTTTTCAGAAATGTATGCGGCGACAGGGACTCGCTATACGGAAATTCTAAGAAAACAGGGATTAATAAAAAGTGATGCCCATTATGAGAATTATGAGTATGATATTATAGATGCAAGGGCGAAAATGGTTTATGATGCATTAAAGGCGTGGCATATAAGTCATGTTAAGATGTATGATATGATGATAGAACCGATTAATAAACCAAGAGTTTTAAGTGAAGATGGTTTAAAACGATTTTATGATTTGTATGTTGAAGTCAGAAGAAGAGATCTGAATTTTATGAAGCATGTCTTGGATTTAGTTGAGGCGGACGCAAGAAAAGAATGTCTGAACGATTTTGTAAGTCTTACAATTAGAGAAAATATTCAATGGTTTGAAGAGTGTCAAAATAAGGTTGATAAACTATATTGTTTGGAGGGTATAAAATATATGGCGGAAGAAGATCCTTTTACATAATAGAACACATAATAGTTAGTTAAACTATAAATGAGCAAATCTGAGAAGTTGTACAAACACATTGTGTTTTTTAGTATGCGATTAAAATAAGTGAAAGGCTTTATTTTTGTCTTTGCGTGCCGAATAGTTTTATACATAAATTGGAATTTGTTCATTTATAGTATAATATAGCATAAATTGTTTTATTATATAAGAGAATGGGCTGTTCAAATGAACAGCCCCGTTTTTTTTGTTATAAAGAATGAGGGTAAATACTAATTCATGAGTTACATGTGTCTCTTCTCTTTGATTGTCAAAGGTAGAAGTCCTTGCTTTTCCGCGAGATACGTAGATAAATTTGCTACAATCTCACATAACTGAGCATAATTATCTTCCGTAGTAGCAATCGTAAACGAGTCGGAAGTAAAGCGCAGCATCCGGTATCCGAAATATTCTGCTAAATGCTGTTTTGCAAAACGGTAAAGTAGGTTTGACACAAGACCATTTAATGGTCCGGGCGCGGTCAGAGTGAAAGTAACGGAGCATATCCCTTTTTTCATAATCATATCCGGCTGGTAGGAGAAACAGATTTCCCCTCTTTGATTTCTGGTAAATAGAGAGGCGGAGGAATCTGCAACATCTTTTAATTCGTATCCAATGCCCATCAGTGAATCAATCCCGGAAAGTATCTCAAATTCATTCCTTATCTTTGCATCATGCATCAAGGGATTATTTTCCAGCACTTCATACATTTTAGTATAATGTAGCATAGAAAAAATATGCGGAGGGAGATTGTACCGGTTTTCCCTTGATGCAAGATCCTTTACCATACCTGCTAGGGGCCTTATCCCGCATTTTCCTTGAACGTCTGCTAATACCTTATAGGAAGTTCTTAAAGAATAGATGTTTTCATAAGGAAGCTTCTGCTGTCTGAAGCTATAATACAGTCTGTATGGCTCCAGACAGACCTGCCGCCGGACGCTGCTTTTGGAAAAATATGTGCGGAGCAGCGGCAAAATGATCGGATTTCTTACAGGAACATAGTAAAATGAATTTGATGCGCAGAACAAAAACATATCTTCGCTGGTTTCGTCATCCGTAACCAATTCCACTCCCACAATAGGATTGTACAACAAAAATGCTTCAAACTGATGAAGTTCGCCTGGGCATCCGTCCAAAATGCTAAAAGGATATCCTGTATTCTCCGTATCTTTTACGGAAAAGGAGAGAGGGAGATACAGGTTTGAATCTTCTATTATTTCCTTTGAATGAGATTTCTCGTCGCTTTTAGCTGGCTTTGCGACTATGGATGTATGAAGCTGTAATATGTTGGTTTCTGAGATTACGGGTTTATCATTTAGTGCCTTTTCCGTACCCTTTTTTTGTTCCGTATTCTGAAGCAGTCCTGACAGGCACTCTACAGATGGTTTATTGTCAGGTACAGTCGATTTCCGAGGTGCGGTATCTTCCTTTTTTGCAGGTGGAGGAGAAGAAGGCTTCGCAACAGAAGATGGATTAAGACACATATCTAAAATCCGTTGTATATCATTCTCTTTGGTATTCTTGAATTCATGCTGCAGCCTGGAAAGAAATTCTCGTATGGCCTGTATATTCTGCGGTAAAAGCTTTTCATGGTTGTTCTGATCCAACGCCTCGGCAATGGCAGTCGGGTATTTTCCGAAATCCGTGTTTGGTTTCGCGGTATGCTCTATATAATTGTATGCAAGTTTTAGTAATGGCAGGGTTGCGACAATCTTTCCGGAAGGAAATTCGTTTAAAAGAAAAAGTGACTGGAAGATATTAGGGTTCAAGCCTTGCTTCTTTAAGTTCTGGAAGCTGTGGTAGTTTTTCAGGCTGTATGCCAAAAGTATTTCTTCCTCAGACGCAAATCTGTTCTTATACCGGGAAGAATAGGGGCATAAGCCGCAAATAAAGCCGCACTTGTAATTTGATACAATAGTAAAACAGGATACTTCCTCCATCAGCTCCGGAAGTGGTTCCTCTATGGATGACAATTCTGCGGCACACAGGAGGGAATGAAATTCTGCAGCAGATACAGTATTATTTTTTGTATTTTTAGTTGCGAGTGTGAATAATATATGACTGCGGTTATCTTCCTTGATATATCGGTAACAGGCAGGAAGGTATTCTTTTTTATGCATATAAGTCCTCCTTTATGATTAGCATATAGGTCTAGCGTAATTGAAATACCGGACCGCCGCAACAACCACAAACAACGAGAAAGTCGCAATAAAGCTGAATCGTAGCTTTTCAGAGGAAATGTTTACAATTCTGCATTTTTGGGGAAATAGTATTCAAAAACAAGACTTTTTGTATAAAGCGTTCTCATGCCGCAGATTGCAGGGAAAAAGAAAACAAGGTAAAATAAAAAAATCACGTAGAATTTTGACACTTTCCGTATATGCACGCTAAAATGAAGAAAAACAGGGAAAGGAAAAATACCATGAGATATGTTGATAACAGGATCGAAATACAATATCGGGAGTGCCAGATTTTGAGGGATGCCGCCAAAGCGGTGCTTGTTGAAAATGTTGACAGGGGAGTGCTGTTTTCTCAAAAGGAAAGATGGCTAAGAAGTATATCGGACATAGCTAAAAGTATGAAACTGAAAAAGAAAAGCGCAACAGTTTTAGTGCAAATGCTGTCTGACATGGATGAGGAGGATGTCAAGGCAGTTGCGGAATATACCGAGTCCATTGTAGCCAAGGGAAAAGGAATTGATATTATGCAGCCTTATATTACAGAAAACAGAAAAGTTATTCTGCCGGTCAATGTCCACACGCCGCCCGACAGTCTGTATCCCGATGATTACATTGAATAGGGAAGGGATGTGTTATGGGAATGGATTCAGAAATTAAAATTTTATATGGACTATCTCTGGAAACCAGCGAGAAGCTGAGGGAGCCTTTAGAACGGGAACTGGGTCAGAAGGGTAAAGATCTGCAGACTGTATGCCGGTACCGCAAGGAAGGTGTGTATCAGTATGCGAAAGAACAGGCAGATGACTTATTGCTGATTTTGGAGGAAAATCTTCAGGGTGGCAATCCGTATGAGAAAGAGGAGCTGATGCATCTTACGGATATAGGGGGAAACAGGATTATTTTCCTTTTGGATAGGACGCATTATGGGGATGACTATATCAAAATGCTGTATGCCTGCGGAATATATGATGCTTTGTTCTTGGATGAGGTAGATACCAAAAAAATTATGGTGCTGCTGAAAAAGAATAGGACAAACGCAGATGCCAGAAAGTACTATGGAATTGAAACTGCCCGCGACATGGAGAAAGCGAATAATGTGGTAAATACAGAATGCTTAAACTCATATTTGGAGTTTGTGGAAACCGGAATGCTTGCAGAGGACGTGGATCAGAAGTATCGTTTTGCGGTTTCCCGGCTAAGCGCAAAAGAAAACAGGGCGTTGGCGGCAAGTCTGCCAGGATCTGTAACCCGTATGCTGCAGGGGAATGAGCTGTATCAATATTATATCGGGAGTAAGAAAAAGAAGAGAGGAATACTTTGGATTGGAAGAAAGGAGAAAC
>ERZ808054.1905-NODE-1905-length-10122-cov-10.024191_pt1 | contig 10122 bp, 11 predicted proteins | sample MGYA00380201_ERZ808054 | MGnify/ENA primary metagenome ERZ808054 (study PRJEB31490, sample SAMN06133419) | mouse gut metagenome | isolation source: Z5_2 | host: mice | place: China: Chengdu | collected 2015-05 ... | reverse complement strand
AGGCTGCCTTCTGGCTCTTCCTTTTACCGTTATTACTGTTCTTCTTTGTCTGGACAGTTCTTTCTGTCCCGTTCGTTTCTGAATAATTCTTCTGAATTTTCAGGGTTGCATTGCTGTTCATTTGTCAAGGTTCTGCCTGCGGTTCTTTGTGATTTATCACCCGCAGCGAAATATACTATATCATCCCTCCCCCATAATGTCAACACTAATTTTAAAAAATTTGTAGATTTTTTTTGCACACTTTAAAAAACACGGAAAAAGACCCGTTTTCCGGGTCTTTTTGATAGTGAAGCAGCAGTTTATCACTTTAATTCAGTGAAATTGTGGCAGTATTTTCTACATTTTTCATAGTCAGTTCTAATGTGGGTGTCATTTCCGCCTGTTCACTCGACACTTCACATACCAACACCAGTTCTACGCTCTCGCCAGGAGCAATGGTTCCCTGATAGTATGCCAGGTCATTCAACAACATTGTAGTCAACGCATTTTTTCTTTCTCCATTCACCATAAGCGTATATCTGGTTTCGCTTTGATTCATATCGAGAACGGCTTCTGCGCCTGATATGTTCTCTGCCATAAATTTCAAAACAAGAAGCTTATTCCCCTGAGTGGCATTCATAACAAAATAGAATTCCTCCTGATTCTGGTCAGGATAAAAATCATATGTTTCACAGCCCGTATAAGTAAATGTAACCGAATCCAAATTTAAAAAAGCCTCAATAGATGTACTCTGAGTATTATCGATTACTGCCACATCTGGCAGTGCTTCCTGCTGTTGATCTTCATTCGTATCTGCTTCCCCTGCCTTTTCTGTATCAGGTACCGCCTCCTGTTCCGGTGTCTCATCTGCCGGCGCAGGGGCTGTCTCTTCCTGCTCCAACGTCAGTTCAACTAATTTGCTTTCGCGGTTGACATCATACTTGAGCGCCATTCCTGCCGCATACTCCACTACCAGTTCCTGCTGCTGGTCATTTAGCTCGGGAATTGCATTCCCGCATCCCGTCATAAATGTAATTGCCAGCAGCACTGCCGCTCCACTTATTGTTCTTCTTTTCATCCGTTTTATTTCCATGCCTTTCCCGTATCGATCCATTTCTGCCTGTAAACAGACCATGCTACGTAAATTTAGTGACTCTCGATTATGCAACTGCACACTGCATTTTCTATCTTCTCTTCTACTTCAACAGATAATCTCCGTCATTTCCAGTTCAAACCAAAATTCCACTCCATTTTCATAGTTGACTGCGCCGTATTTCTGGTTCATAGACTCCATCATTGCCTTCACGATCGACAGTCCTACCCCGCTGCCTCCGTATGCCCTGGTTCTTGCTTTATCGACTTTATAAAACTTTTCCCATATATGCGGAATACTTTCCTCTGGAATCGGTGTTCCTGTATTGAAGACAGAAACGCGCACTGCATTTCCTTTCAAAGTTAATTTTACATCAATTACTCCATTTTCTGCAACATGATTCATTGCATTACTAAAATAATTATTAAAAACTTCTTCCACCATGAACTCGTCTGCCCAAACATGAATAGACGCATGGTCCTCCATCTGCAGCTTAATTTTCTTTTGCCTGCACAGGATTTCCACTGACTGAAGATAGTTTTTGATCAATGCCACAATATCAAAACGCTCCATCGTAACTGTGTTATTGCCAAATTCCAATTGGTTCAGAGAAAGAAGCTTCTTAACCATATCATTCATCTTAGAGGCTTCATCCATAATGACCTCACAGTAAAAATTTCTGCTCTCTTCATCATCATTGATGCCCTCTTTTAATCCTTCGGCATACCCTTGAATTAATGCAATAGGCGTTTTCAGTTCATGGGATACATTAGACAAAAATTCTTTGCGCATCTCATCTATCTTATTCTTCTTTTCTATATCTCTTTGCAATTCATTATTTGCACTTTTCAATTCTGAAATGGTAGTTTCAAGTGTTTCAGAAAGTTCGTTTATGTTCTGTCCTAAAAAAGCTATTTCCGTTTTGCTGTTCCCTTCATATTTTGCATCAAAATCAAGATGCCGCATTCTCTCCGAAATCCTGGTAAGTTCCATAATGGGCTCTGTTATTTTACGGGAAACCAAAAGAATTATAAGGGCGCTTAAAACTGCCGCCCCGGTTCCCACATACGCAAGAAATCGATTGGCAAGCTCAACCCCTTCCCGGATTCCCTCCAAAGAACTTCTAAACAAAAAAAGATTTCCGTTGTCAAGCACGCCCCACATATCCACATATTCAAGCTGAGTCTTTTCATCCAGCTTGATCAGCATCTCATAATCTTCCTCCTGCATAAGCATTTTTTCGGAATCATATTCATCCTTCATAAATAAATAATCCACCAACTGCCTGCTTAAGATTTCATAATTATTGAGCGAAGTCTTAATGGTTCTAGTCCCTGCATCCAGCAGGATGATATTAATATTATTTCTGCTGCAGATTTTTTGAAATTCAATATCAAAGGCTTCTGTCCCTATGCTTCCTTCATTGGATGCCTTGTTGATAATGGTATATACGCTCAGCATTGTTTTCTGCTTATTTTCCAGATAATATCTTTCAAGAAATGTGTTATTAATAAACCAGCAGAGCAGAATTGTTCCTGCCATAAGCAGTACAAATACAAGTGCGAACTGTTTTCGGATCGAATATTCCATAAAATTCAGTTCTCCATTTCAAATTTGTTCCCATCCCTACAGTCGTTTCTATTCTTTTATACCACTTATTTTCCATGATTTCCACCTGTTCTTCACTATTTCACATAATTTACATAATTTCCTATATATCAAAATAATACCTTTGTCCCCTTTTCCGGTGGTAACTGCCTGCCCCTGTTTCCCTAGCATGGTTTCAAAGCGTACCGCTGAATAGGGTAGTTCTAGTATCTGCCTTACTCTCGTTTTCTTAAACATGAAGAAAACCTCCTTAAACTGTATTTGAAAGATAATATCTTTCATGAAGCATAGTTTAAAGGAGGCTGGTATACCGTATCAATAGACGCTATCGTAACCACTATATATTGCGATGGCTTTCAAGCGTGAGAATAATCAATGCGCAAAATACATAACCCATTTTAATGTTGCTCGAGAATCCCCTTATCTCATAACCTTTATACTGTTCCGTCATTATCCATGCACCTTCTAAATACTCTCTGCCCTTTAAAGCCTTTGCAAACGTCATTCCGTCCCCTTTGCAATCGAATTTAACTGATAAATATATGCAATTGCCTTATTCATGCGCTCATCTGTCTCTGTTGAAAGATCAAAGCAATAAAAATCTTCAATCGGTTCTGGAATATCCGACGGCTCCAACACAAGATCCGTCCCTTTTCCCAGTTTGATCAGATGGAGCATATCGATGTATTCCCTGTGATAATTCTGGATCGTTCCTTTACACAACTTTTTGAATACTCTAGTGCTGGCATAATCCGAAAAATGATAACCGTTTACCGTTCCGAGAGCGAAAATCAGCAGAAAGGTCATAACCGCCACCGTCCTGCGGTTTTTCGTCAAAACCGTTTCCACAATCCACCATCCTGCAAGCAACGCAAGGTTATAAAATATTAAAACCATAACCAGAAGCAGAATAAATACACACCGGTTTGGCATCCATGAGAGATTATATCCCAACACTACCGGAAAGATAGCAATCCCCGGAATCAGGAGTGCCAAAACACTTACGATAGTATATCTGTTCCTGTCAACCCTCATTTTCCCCTGCAGAAACATTCCGCATATCAGAACAATCAGCAAAACTATGCCAAAATTCGTCCTGTTGAAAACCCAGTGCAGATTTGATTCATAAACCTGATACGTATGAAACAGAGCACCAGTCAGATGCATCCCTCCACCTTCGCTGGTTTTCTGCCGTATAAAGTTCCCTGGCGCTGCAGCATTAAGAAGGGCTCCCACCAAGTATACTGTAAAAACTGACAAATAAACTCTATTCACACTTTTGTGGACAAGAAAAGAATACACGCATAGCAAGAGTACTGCCCCACAACCTGTTGCTGCGATAGTAAGCGATCCGCCCATTGCGCAAAGCCCCAAAAGCATCACCATAATGATTAGAAAATATTTTCGACCTTTCCGTACTGCCACATCACTTCTGCACAGTGCAATCCAGGAATAAAGCAGACAGGACATGGGAATACTGTAGGAAGCCGCTCCCGAAAACCAGTAAAAAATCTCCTCAAAGGAGCTATAGGCTGTCATGGCAAACACTGTGCAGGTACATAAAACCAGCCTGACCAATCGCTGACCCTGAAAAATTCTTCCCGAAACTACCCACACGCACCCAATCAGAGAGGCAAAAAAATTGATGGAATTGAAAAGCATCACTATCCGTAGTTGAAGCATTCCATAATGATTGACTGGACTAAGGAGCGCCTGCATGAACATGGAAAAATATGTTCCCTGCCAATTCATATACATATATCCGGAATACTTAAGAGAGGCAATAAAGTAACTCCACCCCCCCCCCCCAAACACTCCCACATCATAACCGTGCCAGTAGTCATCTTCCACCAGCACAGAATAGGCTGATGCCCTCACAATAGTCAGGATTGAAAACAGCATTATCAGTATGCAGCCAGACGAAATCATCCACCTGAAAAAGTCCTTTTTCTCCCGATTCTTAAATATCTCTCTCATCTCTTTCCCCTCTCCCCGCTTCCGCGGCTATACAATCAATTATAACCTGCTGATACCACCCTCCTGTCAGAATAGCAGGATGACAGTGCTCTAGCCTTACACCCCATGTTTTTTGAGCGTATTATACCGCAGAAACTACGTCAGTATTACGTCACAATTTTTTTCGACAAGATGCCATATAATCCTACTTATTATAACAGACGCTGTCACGCTGTGCAAACAAGCTTATTGTAATAAAATCCGAAGCCCTCCCTCACGGGAACAGACCTCGGATCATCATGATTAACTGCGGTTAATGGGATTCGAACCACACGGTTTCATCCACGGAAACCTAAATCTAGTACATCTGCCAATTCCGCCATATCTGCATTTTAGCCTGACAAGCCAAGCAAAATATTTCCATATCATCTTACCATCCAACCAAATTACTGTCAACAATATCCAGGGTTGTCTTTTTCCGCTTTGAAATCTTTTGTGGGGAGCATATTAAAATACTGGCTTTTATACATACCGTTTTTAATCGTTCACTACAAATTTGTATCCCATCCCCCAAATTGTTCTTATAAAATCTCCCTTTTCTCCCATCTTGTTCCGAAGCTTCTTCACATGTGTGTCAATCGTCCTTGCATCCCCAAAATAATCATAATTCCAGACGTTATTCAGAATTTTTTCACGAGACAGGGCAATCCCTTCATTTTCCATAAAATAATTCAAAAGTTCAAATTCTTTATAGCTTAAATCAACGAGTTTTCCGTCTATCATTACATTATGTGCCGCTTTGTCTAACATAATGCCTCCGGATTCCAGCGTTTCTTCTTTTCCCAGCTGATTTGTCCTGCGCAGAATTGCCTCTACCCTCGCTACAAGTATCTTAGGGCTGAAAGGCTTTGTAATATATTCATCCACCCCCAGCCCAAATCCCTGAAGCTCATCTTTCTCATCCGACTTTGCCGTCAACATGATGATAGGTACCTTGGAATACTGCCTGATCTCGCGGCAGACTTCCCAGCCATCCATCTTTGGCATCATTACATCCAAAATAATAAGCGCAATATCTTTCTGCTCATAAAACAAATCCAGCGCATGGCTGCCATCTTCCGCTTCCACAACATCATAATTATTTTTTACAAGGAAATCCCTTACCAGTTTCCTCATCCGGGATTCGTCATCCACCACAAGAATTTTCATTCTATCCATACCATACGCCCCTTTACCCAAGTCATAGTCAGCGTGTCTGTACTGCTCACACTTTCATAAGTATAGCGCGAATTTATGTTAAATCTGTGAAATACTCCGCAAAATCTATCTTTCTCCATTATTTATTTTCTGTTACATCTTTATCTGTCTGATTCTGCTCCATCTGGGCTTCCTTAAGTCGGATTTCTTTTTCCCTATTTGTTAGCTCCTGTTCCCATGCTGCATATTCATTTTCTATATTTTTCCTATAATTTAAAATATTGGGGTTTCTGCTGTTAAGAGAAATGACAAACATCCCAATCACCATAAAGGCTAGAATCACATTAATCAAAATAGAAATAATAAATTTTGTGTTTTTCGTTTCTTTTTCTTTTGTAGACCTCACTCTCTGCCTTACAATCACTTCTTTATCATTGTTTTGATGGAAAAAAGCAGCATACATGGGAATGGGTCTAATTTTTTCCTCCTCAATCCCTAAAAGGCGCAGTTCCCCCTGCAGTCTTTTTAAGTATTCCCATCCTACCGGCGTCAGAAACACCTTTTCATCCAAAATCTTATCATAGACTGACAGCATATTCTGGGGATTTCTATTTACAAGCTTGGATTCAAAATATGCCGCCTTTTTCTTCTCCAAAAGCGCCTGCTTTGCATCATCTGTCGTCGCAAAGCGATATCCTTCTGCAATCAAATCTGTTTTATCAGCCAACTGATTCACCTCTTCTTTTAATTTCCACATTCCACACTGATCTCATTAAAAAGCCTCATAATTTCTTCCGTGTGGATCTGTTTCTTTTCTTCCCCCCGCTTATCTAAAATCGCATTTCCCTCATGCATCATGATAAGACGGTCTCCATATTCTACTGCATACCGCAGATTATGAGTTACCATGATTGTGGTCACTTTCTTTTCTTTTACGATTTTGCCGGTAAGCTCCATAATGATTTCTGCGGTCTTAGGATCAAGCGCCGCTGTATGCTCATCCAAAATCAAAAACTCTATAGGTGTCATGGTTGACATCAGAAGAGCCAGCGCCTGCCTCTGTCCGCCCGAAAGGGCGCCTACCTTTGTGTACATCTTATCTTCCAGCCCAAGCCCAAGTGGACGCAGCATCTCACGGTATGCCTCCATCCGATGCTTTTTAATCCCACGTCCTAAGCCAAATGTTCTGCCCTTATGATCCGCAATAGACATATTTTCCATAATCGTCATCCCGGGACAGGTTCCCTTTGACGGATCCTGATAAACACGCCCGATTCTGCGCTGGCGCAGAAAATCCTTTTTGGCTGTTATATCCTCCCCGTTTACTAATATCTGACCCTCATCTGCATCAATACTGCCACAGATGATATTGAGCATGGAGGTCTTGCCAGAGCCATTGCTCCCCACCACCGACACAAATTCGCCATCTTCTATTTTAAGATTAAAGCCTTCAAAAAGACAAAGCTCATTGACGCTTCCCGGATTATAATTTTTGTATATGTTCTTAAGCTCAAGCATTTTTTCTTCTCCTTCTGTCCGTTCCAATCACTAAAATCACAAGGAACAAAACGGCTGTCACTAGTTTCAGGTCACTGGAGGCAGGAATCACACGGATGGCGATTGCCACACAGGCTTTATAAAGCAACGATCCGATGATAACGCTGCTGGTCACCCTAAAAAAAGTCACTTTCTTGAAGATGCTGGTTCCTATGATGACGCTTGCAAGCCCAATCACCACAGTGCCTGTACCGCTGGATATATCAAAAAAACGCTGTTGATTGGCAAAAATGCATCCACTCAAGCTCACAAGTCCGTTTGCAATGGAAAGCCCTATAACCTTGATCATTCCCTTATCTACTCCAAGGGAAGTGACGATGGTCTCATTGTCCCCCACCGCACGCAGCATAAAGCCTGACTGACTGTTCATATACCAATCTAAAAGAAATTTTGTTGAAATCATAATAACAAAAATCATCACGGCTGTCTTGTACTTTTCCAATGAAGAGGGAAAAATTATATTGATAAATTGATTATCAAATATATTCTCCTGATTGTAAATAGGAAGATTGGCTCTTCCCGCTATGCGCAAATTGACTGTGTACAGTGCCGTCATCATAATAATGCCGGAAAGCAGGTCGCGCACCTTGAATTTTACGTGTATCATCCCCGTGATCATCCCCACCAGCGCACCTGCTGCAAAAGAAATCGGCAGCGTCAGATAAGGATTCATCTCTTTTGAAATCAGGATGCAGGCGATGGCTGCCCCCATGGGGAAGCTGCCATCCACTGTAAGGTCCGGGAAATCCAATATTTTGTATGTGATATACACCCCCAACGCCATAATGGCATATATCATTCCCTGTTCTAAAACACTTAATATCAAAGCCACTTTTCTTACCTGCCTTCCTTAAACCTAAACTTATTCTACTATAATTTCATCAAATTTTTCGTATGCACGATTTACAAACGATTCTTCCAAAACAAGCCCTGCTTTATCTGCAGCAGCGGTATTCACATAAAGACTTGCCTCGGTTATCACATCATAAGAAAGATCTGACGCCTTTGCTTCTCCCTTCAAAACCTTTGCCGCCATTGCGCCTGTCTGTTTACCCAATTCAAAATATTCCAGACCCATAGACGCCACGCAGCCGTTTTTTACCTGTTCTACTTCGGAACCAAATACCGGTATACCTTCTTTATCTGCCGCATCAAGAACCGTCTGCAATGCAGATACCACTGTATTGTCCGTCAGATTCGTGATACAGTCAACTCTTGCAGCTAAATCGGCGGCTGCCATGGGTATATCGGCAATAGTATTGATACCGCTGTCCACAATCTCAAATCCGTAATCATCTGCATATTTTTTATATTCTGCTATGGTGCTTTCGGAATTTGTCTCGCTGGTGGTGTATAAAATACCGATTTTCTCAGATTCCGGTAAGAGCTCGCGGATCATTTCCAGCTGATTCGTTACAGGAAGGGCATCCGATGTACCTGTCACATTTCCTACGCTGACACCATCTTCATCTGCAAGCCCTGCCGCCACCGGATCCGATACTGCCGTATAAATGACAGGAATCTCCGTTTTCAAGCAGGAATTGTATGCGCTCATGGCGCTCGGCGTTGCAATGGCACAGATCAAATCTACCTTTTGGGATACATAATTGTCTGCAATGGTACTTGCAGTACCCATATCCGCCTGCGCATTGTCAAAAAGGACCGTCAGATTTTCTCCCTCCACAATGCCTTCCTCTGCAAGACCTGCCAGGAAACCTTCCCGGCAGTTATCTAAGGAACCATGCTCTGCAAACTGGGAAATACCGATGGTATAGCTTTTCTCTGCCGATGCTTTTGCCTCCGCAGATGCCTCTTCTGCCCCTGTACTGCCATTGCTGCCGCAGGCAGTCATAGCCATCGTCATTGCAATTGCCATCAAAATAGATACAGTTTTTTTCTTCATAATCTTCCTCCATTCCGAAGCATTTTTATGCTTCTGCTGTTTTTTTCAGCAAACAATAAGCACTAAACGCTGCAGGCATTTTTATGATAAAAAAAACGCCTCAAGCAACTATGCTTGAGACGGTAATATATCATATATTATCGCGGTACCACTCAAATTGACGAAATGTCCACTCATTCATGTACTATCATACATGCCGGTTTGATAACGGATCCGGTTTCCCGCCAGCGCCTACTATTCGTTCGGGCCATCCTCGAAAGTCCATTCACCATACATCCCTCTACTGCAATCCCACCGCCTGCAGCTCTCTTTGAAAGTTCCGACTGGTTACTCCTCTTCCTCATCGGTTTGAATTATTTGCTTTAGTTTTATATTAATATACTCACTTTCTCTAGTTCTGTCAACTCTTTTTTTACCGTCGATAGCGTAAGTTTATTGTAGGAATAGTACAGACAGAATAGCCCCTTGATTCGGTCAGACTTATGCTCCACATATCTTATCCAACACACATCAGCCCATACATTATCGCACATATAAGCAAACTGATTATACTTACTTTATTTGTTCTATAGTTTGCATTTGCAGGATTCCACTTTTTTATTTTGCTATTTTCAAATAAGAATCCAGTGGTTGCACTCATTATACCCAAAAGTAGCAATCCACATATTTTCATCGCAGGCAGTGTATTATTCTCAATTCCCTTTATTTCAAATACAATAACCGCCGTTCCTATCCCTACACATAATATCAAAGAAAATATTGCAGTTACTGGAATACTGCGTTTGGCACGTTTCCTGTCATCTTCTCTGCGATAGATTTTATCTATCAT
>ERZ808054.1904-NODE-1904-length-10132-cov-4.991646_pt1 | contig 10132 bp, 9 predicted proteins | sample MGYA00380201_ERZ808054 | MGnify/ENA primary metagenome ERZ808054 (study PRJEB31490, sample SAMN06133419) | mouse gut metagenome | isolation source: Z5_2 | host: mice | place: China: Chengdu | collected 2015-05 ... | reverse complement strand
CGCGAGGGTCAAATACCCCGCTGCTCTGCAGCGCTGCAAGTTTGATACCCCGTTGCTTGCAGCGGGGTCTTTGATTCACTTCTCAGGGCAAAGCCCTCCCCGTCCTTGGAGCGGATGTCCACTTTGATGCTGCAGTCCGCAAAATGTTCGTAGTTGACTTCCAGCGCGTAATCCACGTCCACGACAATCCGGTTTTCTTCCTCCTGGTAATTCACGCTTTTGGCATCGATGCCGATTAAAATATCCCCGTAGGGCGTGGAGTAATTCGTCATGTTTTTTTTGTTTTCCTCAAAAATCATATGTACGTTTACCAGCCCTTTTTTCGTCAGGTCCAGCGAATGGTTCTTGAATTTCAGTATGTTTTTCGTGCCTTCCCCGAATCCTTCCACCGCTTCGTCATAAATGACGTAATGGCTGTCGTTGCGCTTATAATATTCTGCAGGCAGAATGGTTTCTATTTTATCTCCGTCCATGGATACCGCGTCAAACTGCAGTCCCCGGAGGGATAAAAGTACTTCCTTTGTCATAGGTGTCTAACCGCCTTTCGTTTTTCCCTGTTCATGGATTATGGGTCATATTCTTCAATGTTAATTTTTTCCGCGGAGAGAATGCCGTATTTTAAAATCGAATTGGCAAACGTTTGGAATTTATCCGCCATGTCGCTGACGTAAAAACGGTAGCGGTTGCTTCCAAGAGCCTGCTGCCTGCCGTTTAACAGGTTTTCCGCTGTCAGGAGTTCTTTTAACTCCCTTGCCGTTTCGTAAGCCGGATTTACCAGCGTCACGTTCTCCCCCATGATTTTCCCCACTGTGGAACGTATCATCGGGTAATGGGTGCAGCCTAAAATCAGGGTATCGATATCGCTGTCGACCAGTCCGCCCAAATACCGGTTGGCAATTTCGTCCGTTACGGGGTCCTGCCATAACCCTTCTTCTACCAGCGGTACGAACAGGGGACATGCCTTGCCAAGTACCGTAATGTCCGGGTTGATTTTGTTAATGTATGTAGCGTAAATGTGGCTTCCGATGGTGCCTTCCGTGCCGATAACACCTATTTTGCCGTTCTTTGTTACTTCCGCAGCCACCTTTGCCCCCGGCTTTACCACGCCGATGATTGGTATGTCGATTTCCTGCTCGATTTCCTCCAGGGCGTAAGCGCTTGCGGTATTGCATGCCGCCACGATTGCCTTTACGTTCTGTTCCCGGAGGAAGCGGACAATCTGTCTTGAATATTTCGTAATGGTTTCCTTTGATTTGCTTCCGTAAGGAACCCGCGCCGTGTCCCCGAAATAAATGATGTTTTCATTCGGAATCTGCCGCATGATTTCCCTTGCTACCGTCAGTCCCCCCACGCCGGAATCAAAGACCCCTATGGGGGCGCTGCACGGTTCCCCGTGATTCCCTGTTAACGCCATTGATGTTACCTTTACCTTCCGTTTTTATTTAGTTTTCTGCCTTTTCCGGTTCTTTCCGCCGGGTCTGGAGGACTTCCAGTAAACGGCTTTTCCCCCTGACCTGTCCGGGCTGTGCCATGCAGATGCGGGTATAAATGTCCGGTTCCCATGCACCGTCCCATTCCACTTCTTCACAGGCGGCTTCCTTTCCGCATTCCGTTCCTGCCTGACAGACATCCGGTACAAAACAAAGGTCGGGATAAATCATTCCCCAAAAACCTGCAACTGCAAACAACATGATTCCTGTTTCCCACAATTTTTTCATTTGGCTTCTCCTATCAGTTATTATACCTTTTTCCGATAGGAAAAGTCTTGCCAAATTCCACCGTTTTATACCGGCTGCCGCTGTCCGTTTTCCAGGCGTATCTGCTTCATGATGGATTTTTCCTGGTTGTCAATGTGAATCCTTGCAGCTTCCGCCGCTGCGGCGCTGTTGTTTGCCATAATGCTTTCATATATTATTCTATGTTCTTCAATCAGTCTTTCATGCTGGCTTTCGTCTTTGATGTATTCAAAACGGTAGCGGTACATTTGTTCCGCCAGGTTATTGACAAGCTGCACCAGTCTCCGGTTGCCCGTGGCTGCCACAATAATGTCATGCAGCGCCACGTCCGCCTTGGCAATGACCGTGGTATCTTTTGTTTTCGTTGCTTTTTCAAATTCCGTACAGGCATTGGCAAGCTCCGCTTTTTCCGTCTCTGTAATCCGCTCGCAGGCGAGCTCGGCACAAAGGGCGTCCAGTGCGCGGCGCACTTCCAGTACGTCTTTCAGGCTCCGTTCCGTAATCTGCGCCACTTCCGCGCCCCGTCTGGGAATCATCGTTACCAGTCCTTCCAGTTCCAGTTTACGGATTGCTTCCCGTATGGGGGTACGGCTCACCCCCAGCCGGTTTGCCAAATGGATTTCCATCAGGCGCTCACCGGGTTTTAATTCCCCGGTCAGTATCGCTTTGCGCAGCGTATTGAATACGACGTCGCGCAGCGGTAAAAATTCGTCCATAGTTACCTGTAAACCGTCTTTACCCATAGATTACCACTCCTGCTTTACCCTGTTATACTTATTTCCGATATCCTTCTTATAGTGCTTCCCGCAGGCTTGGGCTAAGTGCCGTGCTTAAAGCCAACGTTTGCCTTTTTGCGGCATATCCGGTTTACCTGCCGGAAAACGCCTGCTCCCGTTTCACCGGGAAGGCGGTATATACCTGTTTTGCCAATCCTGTTTGATGTGTCTGATATGCTGCATCCGGGTCTGCTTTTAAGAGCCGGTATGCCGCATCCGCTTTTTCCTTTGTGTCAAATACACCGAATACCGTAGGTCCGCTGCCACTCATCAATGCGTTCATGGCGCCGTTTTCCATCATGAAATCTTTGATTTCCCGTATTACGGGATATTTTTCCACCGTTACGGTTTCCAGCACGTTTTCCATCCGCTCCGTGATGCCGCTTAACGTTCCTCTTTCAATGGCGGTCTTCATGCCGTCAATGTCGGGATGGTATGCCAGCGCATCGGCATGGAGGTTTTCATAGACATATTTAGTGGAAACGTCGATATCCGGTTTTGCAATCAGCAGGAAACAGTCCGGTGCATCGGGCAGTTTGGTCAGTACTTCCCCGATTCCTTCCGATAATGCCGTGCCGCCCTGTATGCAGTAAGGCACGTCGGCGCCGATTGTGACGGCAAGCCGGCACATCTCGTCTTCCGTCATGCCAAGCCCGTACAATTCATTCATTCCGTGGAATACTGCCGCTGCGTCCGTACTTCCGCCTGCCATTCCGGCGGCCATGGGAATTTTTTTGTGCAATTCGATTTTTACCCCGCTTTTTATCCCATAGGTGTCCATAAGGAGTTTCGCCGCGCGGTAAACCAGGTTATGTTCGTCCCCCGGAAGATCTTCGCGGTCCGTAAATACCGCAATTCCTGTTTCCGCTTCCCAAAACGTAAGAGTATCGTACAGGCTTATGGTCTGCATAATCATTTTTACTTCGTGGTATCCGTCTTGCCGGCGCCTTAGGACATCCAGTCCCAAATTGATTTTGGCGTAGGCTTTTCTGGTTAAGGTTTTGGATTTTTCCGGCATAGTATTGTACCTCGTTTGCATTTTGTATACATGAATTGTATTTCATTATATACAATAACAGGGAATCCGTCAATGCCCATATTGGGTTGTCTTATGTACCGGAAGCCACAGGAATACGCGCTTTGTGCTGCCGGGTTCTTTGCAATAGTCCCATCTGTAACGGCATACGGTTCCAAACGGAAGCATATTCCGCTTGCGTCCTGCTGCCATATGTGCTATATTTGAGGTATGAAAAAAGGGCAGCCGCCCACAAGGTGGGTTGACCAGTTAATTTGATAGAAATTCCACCCTGTAACCGGCCAAAGTTTTTAGGGTGGTTTTTCTATGTAAGGCTACCTACAAAACGTAAAAACAAATGTAAGCAATGCCAAAAGGAAAAGACCAAAGGTCATAATATCCTTAAAATCAAAATGATTTCTCATAGCATCACCCCCATTCCGTAAAGAATAGAGGTCAACACACCCTGTAACACGGCTGTCCCATAAGCATCATAACATACCCCCGTCCCCCTTTCAACAGGCATTGCCGTTTTTCTGATGTCCGGTGGCGGTTTTCTTTTTATAAAATTTATAAAAGTTTTTCTAAGTTCGAGCGTAATTTTTTTTACTCCCGTGTGTGTTGAAGAAAAACGGGGAATGATATATAATGGGGAAATTGGAACTGCGGCTTCGTTTTGGGATGGGCGGGAAAAAATGGTTATGGTTTGGCAGGAACTCGGCACGGGAGTGGAATTCTTATTCGGGCATTTGCTTTTCATTAATTTTATATTGGCAGTTATCATTATTTTCTTCCAAAGGAAGGAGCCGCAGTCGGTATGGACGTGGCTGCTGCTTCTGTATTTTATCCCGATTCTGGGGTTCGTGTTTTACCTGTTTCTTGGGACGGATATGCATAAGCAGCGGATGTTCCGGATTAAGGAAATCGAGGATCATTTAAACGAGGCGATACGCAAACAGGAGTACCGGCTGCAAAATAAGGGGATGGAGCATAAAAGCCCCGAAATTGCGGAATACTCCGATTTGGTCATGTATAACCTGGCGGCATCGGGGGCAATGTTAACCAATGATAATGACATCCGGATTTTTACGGACGGCAACGAAAAATTTGATGCCCTGCTTGAAGATATGCGGCAGGCGCAGAACTATATCCATGTGCAGTATTATATTATAAAAAACGATGTGCTGTTCCAGCGGATAAAGGAAGTGCTGGTGGAGAAAGCGGCGCAAGGCGTGGAAGTGCGCATCCTTTATGATGGCATGGGCGGCAGGTTCGTGAAAAAGGGATGCTGGCGTGAGCTGAACCGGCAGGGTGTGCGGACGTCGGAATTTTTCCCGGCAGTGCTGCGGCGGCTGCACCTTCGGATGAATTACAGGAACCACCGGAAAATCGTGGTTATTGACGGGAGAACCGGTTATGTGGGCGGCTTTAATATCGGAAAGGAGTATATCGGGCTGGATGATAAGTTCGGTTACTGGAGAGATACCCATTTGCGCATTACGGGCTCGGCGGTGGCATCGCTGGAGCTAAGGTTTGCGCTGGACTGGAATTATGCCGCCAAGGAAAACCTGTTTATGACGGACAAATATGCGACGCACAGGAATACCGGGTCAACGCAGCACTGTGAGGTACAGATTGTTTCCAGCGGGCCGGATTCCAGGCACCGCAGCATCCGTGATAATTATTTGCGGCTGATTGGGAAGGCGAAGAAAAGCATCTATATCCAAACCCCTTATTTTATTCCGGACGAGGCGATTCTGGCAGCGCTGTCCATTGCGGTTTCTTCGGGAATCGACGTGAATGTGATGATTCCCTGCAAGCCGGACCATCCTTTTGTGTATTGGGCGACGTATTCCTATATCGGCGATTTGGTGATGGCAGGGGCAAAATGCTATACGTATCATAACGGTTTCCTCCATGCCAAAGGGATGGTGGTGGATGACACGGTGCTTTGTTATGGGACGGCGAATATGGACATCCGCAGTTTTGCCCTGAATTTTGAGGTGAATGCGGTGGTTTACAATGAGGGGATGGCGCGCGCAATGCGGGAGATTTTCGACCGTGATTTGGAGCAGTGCAGGCAGATAACGAAAAATATATATATGGGCAGGTCACTGCCCATACGGTTTAAGGAACAGGTCTGCAGGCTTCTGTCGCCACTTTTGTAAGCGGGGAATCGGGGGACCGGGACGCATTTAAAAATAAAAATAATGGGGAAAAACCCTTTAACGAAGACGGATTTTGTGGTATAACTGAAATATTGTTTGTTGTATCAGGTATGAAAATAAATAAGGAGACGATATGGGAAATAAGCGGAGATTGCGGAAAGTAATGACGGCTGCCTCCCTGGCTGCCGTCCTGGTTTTGCTTGGCGCCTGCGGGGATGCCGGCGGGGAAGTAAAAGACGAAAACAGTGCGGCGGAAACCGTGGAAGGGGAAAACGGGGAACCGGGAAGTGATGCCGCGGCGGACAGCGGAGGACAGGACGATGCAGGAACCGGTACGGCGGAAAATGCCGGAACGGACGCAGGTGCGCAGACAGAAGGCACCGTAGGGGAAAGTGGCAGGCGGGAATACGGAGCGGGCGCTTATTTAAGCGGTATCCGGGCATCGGATTACGTAAAGCTGGGGGAATATAAAGGGATTGAGGTGACGCAGACCCCGCCGGAGATTACGGATGAGTACCGGGATTCCTATATTGATTACTTGCTGTGCATTGACCCGGACAGGGGTGTGATAGAAGGGGATACGGTAAACATCGACTATGCGGGGACACTGGACGGCGTGCCGTTTGAAGGCGGTACCGCATCGGGGCAGGAACTGCAGATTGGGTCGGGGCGGTTTGTTCCGGGGTTTGAGGAAGGACTGGTTGGAGCCAAAACCGGCGAGACGGTGGAAGTGCCCCTGACGTTTCCCGAGGATTATCATGAGGAACTGGCAGGCAAAGACGTGGTGTTTACGGTGACCATAAATTCCATTATGGCGCAGGAACCGCAGGAACTGACGGATGATTATGTGAAAGGGCTGGATATCGGATTAAGTACGGTGGAGGAGTACCGGCAGTATGCCTATGACGCTTTGTATGAGGATGCGCTGGAAACTTTTGAGACGCAGGTGGAGGATGCCGCTTTGGGGATTGCGTTTGAGCGGTGCGAGTTCACCAAAGAACCGCCGGAAGAAATGGTGGAACGGCATATGGAGATTCTTACCGCCAATCTTTCCATGCAGGCCGCCGGGTATGGAATGACGCTGTCCCAGTTTATGGAAATGTACGGGATGGACGAAGCGGCATATCAGGAGGAATTCCGCAGCCAGGCAGTGGAGTATGTCAGACAGCAGATTATGCTTCAGGCAATCGCCGATGCGGAAGGGTTACGGGTGTCCGAGGAGGAATACCGGGAGGAACTGGAAGAACTTTTGGAAGGTTCTGCTTTTGGGACGGTAGCGGAGCTGGAAGAAGCGCTGGACGGCGAGGGATACAGAGAGTATATGCTGAGCCGGAAAGTATTGGGGCTTCTCAGGGAAAACGCGGTGGTAAGCGGTAGTACGGAAGAACAGCCATAGGGCAAACCGGAAAAAGGAATCGAAAACGGGAATCCGGGCAGGCATGAATACAGGAATCCGGGCAAAAGGATTTGGGATAAGGAAAAGGAGTTGTGAAAATGAATTTGACAGACATTAAGGAGTTGTACCGTAACAGGGAGCAGTATATCGGAAAACAAGTAACGGTGGGGGGATGGATCCGCAGCATCCGCGATTCCAAAACTTTTGGTTTCATCGTGGTCAATGACGGAACCTTTTTTGAACCGCTGCAGATTGTGTACAGCGATAAGCTGGGAAATTTCGGACAGATCAGTAAATTAAACGTGGGTTCGGCGGTAATCGTAACCGGAACGGTAGTGGCTACGCCGGAGGCAAAGCAGCCTTTTGAGATGCAGGCGGAGGAAGTTTTGGTGGAAGGGGCTTCCACGGCGGATTATCCGTTACAGAAGAAAAGGCACAGTTTTGAATACCTGCGGACGATTTCCCATCTGCGTCCCCGTACCAATACGTTCCAGGCGGTATTCCGCGTGCGTTCGCTGATTGCGTATGCCATCCACACCTTTTTCATGGAACGGGGTTTTGTTTATGTGCATACGCCCATCATTACGGGTAGCGATTGTGAGGGTGCAGGTGAAATGTTCCAGGTAACGACGCTGGATTTGGACAACCTCCCGCGGACGGGGGAGGGGCAGGTGGATTATGCCCAGGACTTTTTCGGGAAACCCACCAACCTGACGGTGAGTGGGCAGTTAAATGTGGAAACCTATGCGTTTGCCTTTAAAAACGTGTACACGTTCGGCCCCACATTCCGTGCGGAAAATTCCAACACCACCCGCCATGCGGCGGAATTCTGGATGATAGAGCCGGAAATGGCGTTTGCGGATTTAAAGGACGACATGATGCTGGCGGAAGCGATGTTAAAGCATATCATCCGGTATGTGCTGGAAAATGCGAAAGAGGAAATGAATTTCTTTAACCAGTTTGTGGACAAGGGGCTGATTGAAAGGCTGGAGCATGTGTTGAATTCCGACTTTGGCCATGTGACCTATACGGAAGCCATTGAAATACTGGAAAAGCATAATGAGGAATTTGAATACAAAGTTTTTTGGGGCTGTGATTTGCAGACGGAACACGAAAGGTTTCTGACGGAGCAGGAATTTAAGCGCCCGGTCTTTGTGACGGATTACCCGAAGGAAATCAAGGCATTTTACATGAAGCTGAATGAGGACGGCAAAACCGTAGCTGCCATGGACTGCCTGGTTCCCGGCATCGGTGAAATCATCGGGGGAAGCCAAAGGGAGGACAGCCTTGAAGTTTTGGAGAAGCGCATGGAGGAACTGGGGCTTAGGAAAGAGGATTACGGCTTTTATTTGGACTTGCGCAAGTACGGCTCCGTGCGCCATGCGGGATTCGGGCTTGGTTTTGAAAGGTGCGTGATGTACCTGACGGGAATGGGGAATATCAGGGATGTGGTTCCTTTCCCGCGGACGGTTAAGAACTGCGAGCTGTAAGAACTGTAAGAAGCTGAAGGGAGCGGTTCCTTTCATAAAGCCATCCTCCGCGGGGCGCTTTATGGATGGAACCGTTGCAGTATGGAAACAGGAAATCTGCGCACGGATGAAACGGGGTTGTGTATGGGAAAGAAAATCTTGGGATGGGTCGGGGTAGGTATGGCATGTCTGATAGCGTGTTTTTCTTCGGGCAAAGTATATGCTTCCTCCATAGCGGACATAAAGCGGCAGCAGGAAGAAGACAGAAGGCAACTGAATAATGTGCAGGGACAGATTTCGGGGCTGGAAAGCGAGCAGGGCGAAGTCGGCGAGGAAATCGAGGAATTGGATGCCAGTGTGGTGGAACTGATTGCCAGCGTGGAAATCATTAAGGAGGAAATTGTTGACAAAGAAGCGCAGATCCAGGTAACCGAAGGGGAGTATGCGGAGGCGAAGCGCCAGGAGGAAGAACAGTATGAAACGATGAAGCGGCGGATTCAGTTCATGTATGAGGAAGGGGATATTTCCTATATGCAGCTCCTGATGACAAGCGACAGTTTCGGCGACATGTTAAACAAGGCGGACTACATCGAACAGCTTTACGAATACGACAGGAAGATGCTGCAGCAGTACCAGGAAACGAAGGAATATGTCCAGCAGGTATGGGACCGGCTGGAGGAGGAAAAGTCGGAGCTGGAAGCATCGAAGCATGAGCTGGAGGAGGAACAGGCATACATGGAACAACTGCTGGAAGAAAAACGGCAGCAGTATGAAAACTTTAACGTGCAGATTGCCAGGGCAAAACAGCAGGCCGCGGCATACAAGACGAAGATCAAACAGCAGACGGCGCAGATTAAGAAGCTGGAGGAGGAAGAACGCAAACGCAGAGAGGAGGAAGAACGCAGGAAAAGGGAAGAAGAAGCCCGCAGGGCGGCGGAAGCCGCGGCAAACGCATCTTCCGGTTCCTCGTCTTCCGAATCTTCCGGTTCGTCGGGAAGCCAGTCTTCTTCACCGTCCGTAAGCATCCCGTCCGGCGGCAGTGCCAGCGGACAGGCGATTGCCAACTATGCCTGCCAGTTTATCGGTAATCCCTATGTGGCGGGAGGAACCAGTCTGACCAACGGCGCCGACTGTTCGGGATTTGTTTGGAGGGTATTTAAGGATAAGGGGTATTCGGTGCCCCGTACTTCGTGGGATTTGCGCAGCGCCGGAAGGGAAGTGTCTTATTCCGAGGCGCAGCCGGGAGATATCGTATGCTATGCGGGGCATGTGGGGATTTACATAGGAAACGGGAATATTGTCCATGCCAGCACGCCGAAATCGGGCATAAAGATTACGACGGCAACATATAAATCCATACTTTCGGTGCGCAGGGTGGCATAAGGAACTGTTAGAAATAAATCGTTCCATTTGTCCTGCCTGCGGGAATTAATCAAAGCGGAAACGGCGGCAGCCCAAAATGAATGGGCATGCCGCCGTTGTTTATGCACACGGGCGCCTAAAGGAAGGATGTCAGCAGAGCTGACGGGTGCCCGGCGCGCGGAGTAGGGGAAAGATTTCCCCTGCCCGATT
>ERZ808054.1901-NODE-1901-length-10145-cov-4.070520_pt1 | contig 10145 bp, 8 predicted proteins | sample MGYA00380201_ERZ808054 | MGnify/ENA primary metagenome ERZ808054 (study PRJEB31490, sample SAMN06133419) | mouse gut metagenome | isolation source: Z5_2 | host: mice | place: China: Chengdu | collected 2015-05 ... | reverse complement strand
ATATATCAAATTATTTCATATATCTTTTTATAATTCATTTTGGATTCAGGTTAAATCCAAGAAAAAACAAGTTTTTTCTTGGCGCATCGATTTTGACTATGTTGTCTGCAGGGGCTTATAACGTATATTTTGATACAAATTCTCCGGTTATTTATATATTATGGAGCGCACTGTCCATATGTTTATTTTTTGAAGATAGATTGTGGCATTTGTTTATACTGAGTGCTGCCCTTATGTATTTCACGGGAATCATTGATACGTTCAGTGTCATGCTGATACAGGTTGTTTTGATAGGCGGAGGAGTTGGCGGCACGGATGTAACATGGTGGATGGAACCTGCCTATCTGCTCTCATTTTTTGTGTATCTTCTGATATATTTGCGGCTTTTTAAGAAAAATGACATATATTTGGGTGATATAAAATTTAAGTATAAGTTTGCACTTTTAATACAGGGCAGTATTTTCCAAATGTTCTATGATTATGTTTTTTATTTCTTTAACGAAAATCATGCAAGGTATGGCTTAGATGCTTATGCAGTATTTTTTACCAGCCTAGCAGGGACACTTTATTCCATTTTTCTTACGCTTAATCTTGCCATCAAAAATATATTGTGTCATAAAAATCTCCTTTACTCAAAAATATCTGCAACAAGGCTATCCACCATAAAATCAAAAACAGTGAAATAATCGCAAGTGACGGAAAGTGTTTCTTTTGCGTTGATTGTTGACAGCAGTGCGCTTAAAATTCCATATGCCTGTGCTTCCCCCGTTTTCAGATTGAGGTCTGCGGCATGGATAACCTGTCTGAAAAAATCGAAACTGTCAAACTTGATTTTCTTAATCGTTTCTTCGGGCAGCTTCGTTACAAAAGACTGGAAATCCGGCGTATTGACATTGTAAAGGATAGGGAAATTGTAATTGTTTCAAAATACTGTTGAAGAAAGAGAGTCCGTCATGGTATAATATTTTTTACTGTGTTGGACTCTTTTTCTTTACTGGAAGGAGTTCATAAACGGGAAAAATATACAAATTGGTGCGGTAAGAATAAGGAACTTATCAGGAAGTGCATAAAATCAAGTCTTTAAGGAGGATATAGATAGAAATGAAACTAGGCATCGTAGGTCTGCCCAACGTTGGGAAAAGCACGTTATTTAATTCACTGACAAAAGCGGGGGCGGAGTCCGCCAACTACCCGTTTTGTACCATTGACCCTAATGTGGGTATCGTGGCGGTGCCGGATGAGCGGCTCAAATTACTGGGGGACATGTATCATTCCAAGAAAGTTACACCGGCGGTTATCGAATTTGTGGATATTGCGGGGCTGGTAAAAGGGGCTTCCAAAGGGGAAGGGCTTGGCAACCAGTTTTTAAGCAACATCCGCGAGGTGGATGCCATTGTCCATGTGGTGCGTTGTTTTGAGGATTCCAATGTGGTGCATGTGGACGGAAGCGTCAATCCCTTGAGGGATATTGAGACGATTAACCTGGAACTGATTTTTTCCGATTTGGAAATTTTGGAGCGGAGAATCGCGAAAACCGCCAAAGGGGCAAGGATGGACAAGACCATGGCAAAAGAACTTGCCCTGTTGGAGCGCCTTAAGGCGCATTTGGAGGACGGGAAACTGGCGATGGGGTTTGAAGCGGAGGATGAGGACGAGCTGGTTTTACTGGCTTCCTACAATCTGCTGACGTACAAACCGGTTATTTTTGCCGCGAATGTGGCGGAAGAAGACCTGGCGAATGACGGGGCGGAGAATGCGGGCGTTGGTAAGGTGCGGGAATTTGCGGAAGGGAACGGCAGCGGCGTTTTTGTCATCTGTGCGCAGATTGAGCAGGAAATCGCGGAGCTGGACGATGATGAAAAGGCGATGTTCTTAGAGGATCTTGGCTTAAAGGAATCGGGACTGGAGAAGCTGATTAAGGCAAGCTACCGGATATTGGGCCTGCATAGCTTCCTTACGGCAGGGGAGGACGAGACAAGGGCATGGACGGTTAAGCTGGGAACGAAAGCGCCGCAGGCGGCGGGGAAAATCCATACGGATTTTGAACGCGGCTTTATTAAAGCGGAAGTGGTGAATTACAAAGACCTTTTGGAACAGGGTTCCCTGGCGGCGGCGAGGGAAAAGGGACTGGTCGGCATGGAAGGGAAGGATTATGTGGTAAAGGATGGGGATGTGATTCTGTTCCGGTTCAACGTGTAGTCTAAAGAGCGGATTTTTGTTAAAAAATATTTTGAAATACACATATGTGATGCAAAAACAGATGGAAATAATACGTAAAAATGATAAACACTATATATGGCATAAAGAACGGATGTTTACACCAAATGTGGGAAAAGCCCGTAAAATGCGCCTTGCAGGACACTGTGGGGCGCATTTTTTATAAAGAAAATCTAAAAATTTGCTTGTCAAACGTTCCCCGTTAGTATAAAATTGAATTTAAAGTGGTGAAAAGTGGTATGAAGTGGAATGAAGTGGCTTTGAAGTGGAGGGCAATGCCCAAAACGGAAACATGCATGGAACGGAGATACGGCATGGAAAGGGATACCATTTGCCGGCATCACTTTTGGAACGGCGGGTGAGCTTTATGTTTATGGGAGAATACAACCATACCATCGATACGAAGAACCGGCTGATCATTCCCTCCAAGTTCCGTGAAGCTCTCGGAGATGAGTTTGTGGTGACGAAGGGTTTGGACGGCTGTTTGTTTGTGTACGATAACAGGGCATGGGCTGAATTCGAGGAAAAACTGAAAAACCTGCCGCTTACGAATAAGGAAGCGAGAACCTTTGTCCGTTTCTTCCTGGCGGGAGCCGCCAGCGTGGAAGTGGACAAACAGGGAAGGATACTGGTGCCGTCGGTCCTGAAGGAATTTGCGGGAATTAATAAGGACGTGGTTTTGGTGGGCGTGGCGAGCCGGATAGAGATTTGGAGCGGGGAACGCTGGGCGGAAGCATCCGCATGTGAGGATATGGAAGGCATTGCCGAACACATGGCGGAACTGGGACTCGGAATCTGAACAATACCGGAAGGACAGGCGGGAATGATATGGAAGAAAATGAAGTAAAGGAAGCAAAAGAACCAAAGTTCCGGCATACTTCCGTTTTGCTGCAGGAAACGTTGGAGCAATTGTCGGTGAAGGCAGACGGAACCTATATGGACGGGACACTGGGCGGCGGCGGACATTCTTTTGAAATCGCCGGACGTTTGGGAACCGGCGGGCGGCTCATCGGTTTTGATCAGGATGACGCGGCAGTGGAAGCCGCAGGGAAACGGCTGGAACCCTTCAGGGACAAAGTGACGGTGGTACGCGCAAACTACGGGAGCGCGGTGGAAATACTGAAAGAGATGGGTATCGGGGGCGTGGACGGGATTCTGTTGGATCTTGGCGTTTCCTCCTACCAGTTGGATACTTTGGAACGGGGATTTTCCTATAAATACGATACGGAACTGGACATGCGGATGGACAGGAGACAGGCGCTTGGCGCAAAGGATATTGTCAACGGGTATTCCGAGCAGGAACTTTACCGCATCATCCGGGACTACGGGGAAGATAAATTCGCGAAAAACATCGCAAAGCATATTGTCATGGCGAGGAAGGACAAGCCTGTGGAAACAACGGGCGAGTTAAACGAAATCATCAAAAGGGCTATTCCGGCGAAAATGCGCCAAACGGGGGGGCATCCTTCCAAGAAAACGTTTCAGGCGATACGGATTGCATGTAACCGGGAGTTGGAAGTACTGCAGGATTCCCTGGATACACTGATTGGTTTCTTAAATCCCGGTGGGAGATTTTGTATTATTACCTTCCACTCGCTGGAAGACCGGATCGTGAAAACGGCGTTCCGGAGAAATGAAAACCCCTGCACCTGCCCGCCGGATTTTCCGGTATGCGTGTGCGGGAATAAACCGAAAGGGAGAGTGGTTACGAGAAAGCCTATCCTTCCGACGGAAGAAGAAATGGCGGCAAATAAGCGTTCCAAGAGCGCAAAGTTAAGGGTATTTGAAAAGGCATGAGGCAGCGGCACGGTAGGCGTTCCCCATGCGGCACGGTCTGACCGCGCAGGGCGGCTGTGTACAAACCGGAAGCCGGGGGCACCGGAGAAAGAAAAAGGTAAGTGTTATGGCGCAGTATCGGACAGCAACTGGACAAAAGAGAGGACAGCAGACATACACGGCGGGAAGGAACGTTTATATACAGGGCAATACGGCAAGGCGTTTGGAGGAGGAAATCAACAGACCGGGGCGCAGGAAACAGCTTGGCAATGCGGCAAGGAAAAACAGGGAGAGAGCCCATCACATGAATTTGGGGTATGTACTTTTCTTGTCGCTGGCACTGGTTGCCATGGGCGCCATCCTCACCGTATATATCGGGTTACAGTCAGACATTACTTCCAGCATTAAGAATATTTCGCGGCTGGAAAGCAGGCTTAACACCATGAAACTGGACAACGATGAGGAATACAGCAGGATTACCAGCAGTGTGGATTTGGAGGAGGTAAAGCGGATTGCCATACAGGAGCTGGGCATGAAGTATGCAGAAGAAGGACAGATTGTTACGTTTTCCGGCAAAGGCAGCGACTATATGAGGCAGGTGGCGGATATCCCGGATTAACCGGCGGCAGGATTGCCGGAGACAGAGGAACGGCGGATATGGGAGTGGGGAGCCGGGAGTCCCAAACGGACAGCGGAGAGGAAAGAAAACAGTAAAATAGGGTAAACGAAAGAAATAAGGATAAAAGAAAGATAGAAGGAATGAAGATTGGGCAGGACAACATCACAGAACCAACAGGGAAACAATAAGAGGAATACGAAATTTACTTTAAAGATGCAAAAGAAGCTGGTAGTACTTTTTATTACGGTGCTGCTGGCTTTCGTCGGATTATCCGCAAGGTTAATGCTGATTAACAGGGACGACGGGGAACGGTACAAGAAACAGGTATTGTCCCAGCAGGCATACGACAGTAAAACCATTCCGTTCCGCAGGGGAGACATTCTTGACAGCAAAGGGACGAAGCTGGCGGTCAGTGAAAAAGTATATAACGTGATTTTGGATGCCAGAGTCATGCTGAAAGCGGATAACGGGGCATGCGTGGAACCTACCATTGCGGCGGCGCAGTCCCTGCTTGGACTGGACGGTGCGGAAATCCGCAGGCGGCTGGAAACAAATCCCGATTCTTCCTATTATGTGCTGGCGAAACAGATGACTTATGAACAGATCAGTGCGTTTAAGGAACTGCAGGCGGACGAGGAGGAAGGAGCCAACATTAACGGTATTTGGTTCGAGGAGGAGTACAAGAGGAAATATCCCAATAACAGCCTTGCCTGTGACGTGATTGGCTTTACCAGAAGCGATAACCAGGGCTTGTTCGGTTTGGAACAGTATTACAACGATGTGCTGAGCGGTACGCCGGGGCGGGAGTACGGTTATTTAAATGAGGACGGTACGCTGGAGCGCACCACGATTTCCGCCGTGGACGGCAATTCCATCGTTACCACCATCGATGCCAACATCCAAAGCATTGTGGAAAAATACTTAAAGAAGTTTGACGACGAGTATAAAAACAGTTATACGGAGCGCAACGGCAGCAACAATACGGGCTGCATCATTATGGACGTAAATTCAGGGGAAATCCTGGCCATGGCAAGTTATCCGGTTTTTGACTTAAACGATACCTGGAATGAGGAAAACCTCTACGGTATGCCTATGGTAAACGAGGTGGGTAACTGGAAAGGCGAATATATTACCGAGGAAAATTTCGCGACCCTTTCGGATGAACTGAAGAAACAGCAGTTTAACGCCCTTTGGCGTAATTTCTGTATCCATGATACTTATGAGCCGGGTTCCGTGGCGAAGCCCTTTACGGTGGCGGCGGCATTGGATTCCGGTAAGATTACGGGCGAAGAATTTTATACCTGCAACGGTATGAGGGAAATCGGCGGGCATAAAATCCACTGCCATAATACGTACGGCGACGGCACCATATCGGTGTCACAGGCGGTGGAAATGTCCTGCAACGTGGCTATGATGTATATTAACGAGGCAGTGGGCGTCAGCACATTTATTGATTACCAGCATACGTTTAATTTCGGCTTAAAGACAAACATCGATTTGGAAGGGGAATCCCGTACTGCCAGTCTTGTGTACAACAAGGACAGCATGGGTCCCACAGAGCTTGCCACCAATTCTTTCGGGCAGGGTTATAACGTGTCGATGATACAGATGATAACGGCATTCTGTTCGCTCATCAACGGCGGGAACTATTACGAGCCACATGTGGTGAAGAAAATCGTCAGCCCTACCGGGGCAACGGTGGAGAATATCGAACCGAGGCTGTTAAAACAGACCATTTCCGAATCCACTTCGGAAAAAATCAGGGAATACTGCAACCAGGTAGTGGTGGGTGAAAAAGGTACCGGTAAAACGGCACGCCCTGCCGGATATCTGATTGGCGGCAAGACGGGAACGGCGGAGACGCTTCCCCGTAAAAACGGGCAGTATGTGGTTTCCTTTATGGGATATGCCCCTGCGGATGATCCGCAGATTGCCATTTACGTGGTAGTGGACCGCCCTAACGTGCCTTCGCAGGACGATGCGAAGCATGCCACCCGTATTGTCAGGAGCATCCTGACGGAAGTGCTTCCGTATATGGGGATTTTCATGACGGAGGAATTAAGCGATAAGGAAAGGGAAGAACTGGAAGCTCTCCAGGTGGAAATCATGACGCCGGTAGTCCCGGAGGAAGACGCACCACAGGAAGGAGAAGGCGGGGAAGGAACCGGAGAAGAAGGAACCGGAGAAGAAGGAACCGGAGGGGAAGCCGGGGAAGGGAACGGCGGAACCGGTGAAGGAGCCGGAGACGGGGATGAAGGAACCGGAAACGAAGGCACGGGAACCGGGGAAGACGCTGTGGAGGATACCCATACGGATGTATGGAAGACGTTCCCCATTGATCCCGAAACGGGATATGCCAAAGACCCGGATACCGGATTTTTGGTGGACCCGGATACCGGACATGTGTTTAATGAGGAGAACAGTTCGCCGCCGGGACTTGGCGGGACCGACAACATTCCGGGAAGTGAGGATGACAGGAATCCGTTTTGATGCACGCCGGCGGCAAAGCAGGCAGGGTATGATTTCCCCAAAAAAGCAGGAAAGGAGAATAACCGCAGGAAAAGGATAATAGATTGTAGTAACACCTTTGAAAAGAGAGGTTATGCAGTCGATGCCATGGAAACATAAGACCTATATAAGGAAAAAAATCGTGGTGACATTTTTCCTGTGCTGTGCGGTATTCCTGCTGTTATGCGGAAGGCTGTTCTACCTGATGGTGGTGCGGTCCGAATATTATACCGAAGCGGCGGAGGACCTTCATGAGAGGGAGCGGAAGATTAAGGCGGCACGGGGCAGAATCATCGATTCCACGGGGGCAGTGCTGGCGGACAACCGGACGGTGTGTACCATATCGGTTATCCACAACCAGATTAAGGAACCGGAGGAAGTGGTAAAGGTTCTTTCCAGGGAGCTTGGGCTGTCCGAGGAATATGTGGCAAAAAGGGTGGAGAAATATTCCGCCATAGAAAGAATAAAGAGCAATGTGGATAAGGAAACGGGAGATAAAATCAGGGAATACGATTTGGAAGGGGTGAAAGTGGATGAGGATTACAAGCGGTATTATCCGTATGAAACGCTGGCGTCCAAGGTCCTGGGATTTACCGGAGGGGATAACCAGGGAATTATCGGACTGGAAGTTATCTATGAGGAATATTTGAAGGGAAAAGAGGGAACCATCCTAACTGTGACCGATGCAAAAGGAGTGGAAATCGCGGAGGCGGGGGAGGAGAGGATTGAGCCGGAAAACGGGAATGACTTATATGTCAGCCTGGACATCAATATCCAAAGCTATGCTACCCAACTGGCGATGCAGGCGATGGAGACGAAGGAGGCGGACAGCGTATCGATTCTGGTGATGAATCCGAAGAACGGGGAAATCCTGGCGATGGTAAACGTGCCGGAATTTAACCTGAACGAACCCTATACCTTGCCGGAAGGAACGGCGGAACCGGTAAGCCAGGAGGAAAAACAGAATCTTTTAAACCAGATGTGGCGTAACGGCTGCATCAACGACACGTATGAACCGGGTTCCACGTTTAAGATTATTACGGCGGCTGCCGGACTGGAATCCGGCGCGGTAACGGTGAACGACAGGTTTAGCTGTCCCGGATATGTAATGGTGGAGGACCGGAGGATACGGTGCCATAAAATCAGCGGGCACGGCGCGGAGGATTTCGTGCAGGGTACCATGAATTCCTGCAATCCGGTATTCGTTACGGTAGGGATGCGGATTGGCGTGGACCGTTATTATGATTATTTTAAGCAGTTCGGGCTGTTGTCGAAGACCGGCGTGGACCTGCCGGGGGAGGCAGGCACGATTATGCATAAAAAGGAAAATATCGGGGCGGTGGAACTTGCCACGATTTCTTTCGGGCAGTCGTTCCAGATTACGCCCATACAGCTCGCGACGACCGTATCGTCCATCGTAAACGGGGGGACGCGCGTGACGCCCCATTTCGGCGTAAAAGTGGTGGACAGTGAGGGCAACGTAAAGGAAACGTTAAAATATCCGGTGCAGCAGAATATTGTTTCTGCCGAAACCTCGGAAACCATGCGCTATATTTTGGAACAGGTGGTGGAAAACGGCAGCGGAAAGAACGGCTATGTGGAAGGATACCGCATCGGTGGCAAGACGGCAACCAGTCAGACGCTTCCAAGGGGCAGCGGGCGGTATATTTCTTCGTTTCTCGGTTTCGCCCCGGCGGATGATCCGCAGGTACTTGCCATTGCCATCATCAATAACCCGCAGGGTGTTTATTACGGCGGGCAGATTGCGGCTCCCATTGTGCGGCAGCTATTTGAAAATATCCTTCCTTATTTGGAAGGAATCGATTATAATACATAAGGAACCGCAAAAAGCTGATTCGGAAAGGATAGGAAAGTAAGATGAACCAAACAGTGGTGATGTCCGTAGTGATTTCGTTTGTGATAAGTGTGGCGCTGGGACCTTTTATCATCCCTTTTTTAAGGAAGTTAAAGGTGGGGCAGACCGAAAGGGATGACGGACCGCAGTCGCATTTAAAGAAGTCGGGGACGCCGACCATGGGCGGTATCCTGATTTTAATCAGTATTGTGGTGACTTCGGCGCTTTATATGAAGGATTATCCGAAAATCATGCCGATTTTATTCGCTACGCTTGGATTCGGGTTAATCGGTTTTCTGGATGATTATATAAAAGTAGTGCTGAAACGCTCCATGGGACTGCGGGCATGGCAGAAGATGCTTGGGCAGATTATAGTGACGGGGGTATTTGCCTATTACCTGACCCATTACGTGGGGATATCCTTTGCCATGAAGATACCTTTTGCGGCGGGAAAATATTTGGATTTTGGCATGTTTAACATACCGGTGCTGTTCGTGGTGGTCATTGCCACGGTAAACGGCGCGAATTTTACGGATGGCCTGGACGGACTGGCGAGCAGTGTTACGGTGATGATTGCCACCTTTTTTACCGCAGTGGCGGTGGGAACGGCGAGCGGTATCGAACCGGTGACTTGTGCGGTGGTAGGCGCGCTTCTCGGTTTCCTGCTTTTTAACGTATACCCGGCCAGCGTGTTCATGGGGGATACGGGGTCTTTGGCGCTTGGCGGCTTTGTTGCCGCTGCCGCTTATATGCTGCAGATGCCCCTGTTCATTCCGCTTGTGGCGTTGGTGTATGCGGTGGAAGTGCTTTCCGTTATGATTCAGGTAAGTTATTTTAAGGTAAGCGGGGGAAAGCGGTTCTTTAAGATGGCGCCCATCCACCATCATTTTGAGTTGTGCGGATGGTCGGAAACGCGGGTGGTGGCGGTATTTACCATAGTGACCGCACTTTTGTGCCTTGTGGCGCTGCTTGGGGTTTAGGTGGTTTTGGAACAGGAAAATGTCAGGAACCGGAAAATAAGAAAATCAAACGGACGGAAAGGGTTTGCCGGAAGATGATTCCGGCAGGAAAACGGATTATGGAAGGGAAGATACAGACAAATCCAATTTTGGATAAAAAGCCGGAAACGGGGGACTGGAAGGGAAAAAAAGTCCTGGTCATCGGAACGGG
>ERZ808054.1900-NODE-1900-length-10150-cov-3.517919_pt1 | contig 10150 bp, 8 predicted proteins | sample MGYA00380201_ERZ808054 | MGnify/ENA primary metagenome ERZ808054 (study PRJEB31490, sample SAMN06133419) | mouse gut metagenome | isolation source: Z5_2 | host: mice | place: China: Chengdu | collected 2015-05 ... | reverse complement strand
TTCTTAACCTTCTGGAACGGACGCAGCCAGGGCGTGCCAATCCCCTCTCCCAGCGTCCCCCTCACAAGCCCCCACGAAAGTCCCCCCATACACCCACAAAGGAGCACACAAAAACCATGACAGAAAACAACCAAATCTGGTCCCCATACCTAACCATACTCCAACAAGGCGGCAGCCTCTCAGCCCTGCACTATACCGTCAAGCATACAAGAGTCTCCCCCTACCTGGAGATGCAGACAGACAGCCTGCACGGAAACGGCACTTACCAGAACGGGCAGGCAAGACTAGAGGTAAATCCATACGTCCGTTTTTTCCCCATCTTCGACCCGCTGCTGACATCAGAAAACCTGGGCTACGAACAGTTCGAGCAGGCACTTTCCGATGTGATGCTGCATTGCCTGGCTGATCTGGATATCAAGATGGGGATGAGCAGGCATGATTTTTATATCCGGCTTCTGATGCGTGACCTTGAACAGGGCACGTTTGGAGGAGACAAAGAACTTGCTGAATTTTCCATTATGGAAAGACGGATGGCTGCGGAGTGGCTGCTTTCCTTTTATCATACGGCAGACGCTTCGGCAAGCCTGGCGGGAGCGGTACATGCCGTGCTGCCGGACTGTGAGATCTATATTCGGGAAGGGGAAGAGTTTGTATTTTATATGCGCCAGCCGTTTGCTGAACCAGAGGAAAAGAAGCTGCGGTTTTTGATCTGGCTGTTTCTGCCGCTTTCCTGTTCCTGTACGATCCATTGGACAAAGACGTATGGGGTCATCGGATATGAGGATACGATGCGGATGGAAGGCTTTGTACTGGCATAGCGCAGGCGGATTTTGGTTCGGCTGAGACGGGAAAGGGAATCTTATGCAGTATGAGACATATAAACTGGGAAAACTGAAAAAGAATCCAATCCGGCGCCTGTATACACGCGAAGAGCTGGAAGCGTTTGAGCTGCCAAGGCTGCGGGAGATCTGCCGTATGGAAAATATCAAGCCGCCGACGACGGAGATCCTGCACCGCAAAGAGGAGCTTGTCCGCCTGCTGTACCGTTATCTGGGGGCAGTCAAAAATCCTGGGATTGCGGTTTATGCGGCGGAAGGATGCAGGCGCCTGGAGGAAGCGTTTGAAAAGGATGGGGGACAGGCGGGCGGTGGGATTGATGTGCCGGCACGGATGGAGCTGTATCAGGGACAGGCGTCTTTGGCTGCATCTGAAAAAGAGGAGCCGTACCTCGTAACGGCGCGGCAGGAGCTGGGAAGCTATGCGTTTCTGGCAGATGAGGCGCATTCTATCCAGGCGGCGCTGCTGTTGGATGAGGTACGTATGGGAAGATACCGGCTCCGGCTGGACAGGGAAAGAATGTCGCCGGACATTCCTGCTGGGCGCTTCCATCAGTGGGAGCTGCTGTTTTTGGAGCAGGGACAGTCTGAGGAAGCGGTGCGCTGCTACCAGGGAAAGGAACGGAGAAAAAGCGCGCTCTCCTGTATCCGCGTCCCTGTCCCGGAAGTGTGGGTAAAGGAAGTGCCGCAGTCTGAGGAGCCGTTGATGATTGACTATGGGACTTCTTATACGACCGCAGGTACGTGCTTTGTGTCTGGAACGGGTGCGTCGGGAGAGAACATTTCGTTTCCGGCAGTCGCGGACTGTGAAGTAAGAGGGCTTGGAGCGTGCCAAAGATGCGCGCTTTGTCCGAGTGTGCTTGCGGTTTTGGATTGCAGCGACGGAATCGCGGAGCATATGACGTTTTTGTATGGGGAAGAAGCTGTGCAGGAGGAAAAAAACAGGGGCTTTTTGGCGCGCGGCAGTATTTTTTATGATATGAAGCGCTGGGTCGGGCGGTACAGAGAGCGTATCCAGGTGACGGATCTGGAAGGAAATACTTGTGAGGTGGAGCGGTTGTTTCTTGTCCGCAGTTTTTTGCTCTATGTGATTGACCGGGCGCAGCAGCAGAACAGGGTCAGGTATCCAAAGCTTTGCTTTACCTGCCCGGTGAAGCAAAAGGCGCTTTCGCTGCGGATGTACCAGGAAGCGCTGCCGGAATACGAGGTTATGACAGAGCATGTGACCGATGAGGCTGTTGCTGTAGCGTATCATTTTTTGGAACAGAGTGTGCGCAGCCTGGGCTATGAGGACGGCGCCGTGAAAAAAATGCTGATCTTAGACTGCGGCGGCGGAACGAGCGACATGGTAAGCTGCAAGTACAGGATTACCAACGAAGGCATTACAAGCAGGCTGGAGCTGCATGTGACCTATGCGCACGGAGATACGAATTTTGGCGGCAACCAGCTTACGTGGCGGGTGATGCAGTATTTGAAAATCCGGCTTGCCGAGGTGCTGCGGCATCGGGAGCCAGCCGCGATGGATGCGTTGTTTCCAGGGATTTTCGCGCAGCTTTATGATAAAGTAGACGAACAAGGGGTGGAAGCTGCTTACCGGACGTTTGCAGAGGCATATCAGGAAGCGGAAGCATGGATACCGACCTGCTTTGCCAGTTACCGGAACCAGCCGGAGTATACGTATTTAAAAGTGCGCGGCAATTATTTTTTTCTCTGGAACCTGGCGGAAACGGTCAAAAAAAAGCTGTACGGCAGGCAGGGGATTACTAGGGTGGCGCTGCGCCCGCTTTTTTCACAGGTGCAGGCGTCCGGCTGTTTTGAAGATTTTCATTTATTCGTGCGCAGGGAAAAAGGCGGATGGGAGACAAGGACGCTCTGCCCGGAGCTTGCCGTTGAGAAGGAAGAGGTGAACCTGCTGCTAAAGCCGGATATTTATGGGTTTTTGAAAAATTTTATTGAACCTTGGTATGAGAGCGGGCGGCTCATGGATATTGACCGTATTATTTTATCCGGGCAAAGCAGCAAGATCGATCTGTTTCGGGAGGTTATGAAGGAATATGTGGCAGGCAGAAAGGCAAAGGCAGGCGGAGAGAGCGGATGTGAGCGCAAGCTGCTGTGCATGGGCGGCGCGGTAGCGTACCAGCGGGATCGGCGGACAGGCAGAATCCGTGCCACAGTCAGCTATGAACCGGCGCGGGCGCCTTACTCTGTGACAGCGGAGGACTATGAGGCAGGGGGAAGCCAGAAAACGCTGCTTGCAAAAGGCACGCCGATGGGCGAGGGATACGGGTATTTGTCCAGGCCCACAGGCACGGAGGAGATCTGGTTTCATTTAAAGGACGGCATGGAGAGAGAGGTTTTGTGTATTCCTTATACGATACAGGAAACAGGGCGCACGGAAACGGGGTACGGCGAGCTGCTGGACGAGTATCCGCTGATCCGTCAGGAGGACTTGGACAGTATGCGAAACGGCGAGCTGCGCCTGTTCTTGTTTGGAGATGATGAAAACTGGGGCTTTTGTGTGCTGGAGACGGCGCGGGAAGCAAACAGGCTGTACGCTAAGGCGCCTGGTTTTGTGCCGTTTGAGCCGGGCGCATGGGAGACGGATTTTTTTGACGGGAGGCATTAAAGGACATGCAGAATTTTGCGGAACCGCTGTTTGGCAAAGGCAGGGTGCTGAAAAAGGAAAGCCTGGAGGCGCTCAGGGATTTTCCGGGCAGGCTGGCAAAGCTGGCGCTTTCAGGCTGGCAGGACGGGATTCTTTTTGGATTTGACATCTCTTATGCACAGGAGGAGAAGGAAGCCGCAAAAGAAGCGGCAGGCGGAGTGCTTGAGGCCGGTGCGGGCGCGGTATGGTATCAGGGACAGGTGGTGCTTGCCGATACGCAGCGCATCCCGTTTCGGGCGTATGAGCAGCAGATTACGGTTTGTCTCAGGCTGTATCCGGTTGTTTCCAGCGAAGATTTCTCTGTTCGCCCGCTGGAGCTGCGGTTAAAAAACGGAGAGCCGGGAAACGGGGAACTGGAGCTTGGCAGGTTCCGCTTATCGAAAGGAGCGCGCCTTCGCAAAGATTATAAAGACCTGCGCGACTGTAGGACAGCTTACAATACACTCGATATTACGCAGGTGCCTTACGCGGGCGCAGGCGGAGTTACGGTGTCCCCGGTGCTGCTGCGCATGTTTGCGCGGATGGTATTGGAGCATGGGGATGCAGCGGACATGGATGTCCAGTTTGCGCTTTTGTGCCTGAACCATCCGCCGGTTTCCAGGGAATGCCTGCTGTGGTATTTAAGCCGCCGCATAGGAGAACCGTACCGGGAGCTTACCCACAGTGAGATTTACGAAAGGCTCGTACGCATTGCCGAAGCGGGAAACCGCGGGATGCGGCACGCAAAGCGCACGGAAGGCCCGGCGGTTTTCTGACAAATTCGCGGGAGAGGAGGACATGCGCCAGACGCATGGAACAACGATATGGGACAGACTTATGTAGTAAACGGAGCGAAGCTGAAATGTACGATGGGGACGGTAGACGCCCCGCTGCGCACGACACCCGGCAGGCGCGTCAAGCTGCGCGGCAAAGACCGGGCAAATATCGGAGACTGCAAGCCGATGATCAATATCGGGCCGTTTGGGGTATGCAAAATCACGCATATCCCGTGCGTGCCTGTCTGTACTCCCTGGCTGAACGGCAAGATGAATGTGCTTGTCCAGGGGCTTCCGGCACTGGTAAACAATTCGATTACGATTTGCCCGGTTGGAGGAGGCGTGATTCAGATTAAAAATGACGGGCAGTAATCTGCCTTAGGCAGATGACAGCGATGGAGGTGGAAAGCAGCACAGGATGAAAACCTATGGCGACGAAGGATGGATCAGTCTGTTGCAGGACAGAATGGAAAAGTCAAGAAACCGGAAGATTCAAAGGGGCAGCGTGCTCGTTGACGGCCAGGAGCTTATGTTTGCGGAGCATGAGATCGTTACAGGAAAGCTTTGGATGTGGCTGCCGCAAGTGTTTATCAAGATGCCGGAGCAGGCAGCAAAGAAACAGTATCCCGATGCGTGCCGTCCGCAGCAGATCTATACCAATCAGGAAACAACGGTCAATATCTGCTTTACGCTGCTGGCAGACGCAATAGAATACGACCGGGAGATGGCGTTTGCGTTTCGGGACGATATCGCCTGGTATGTGGGGCAGCGTCCAGGATGCACGGTGCTTAAGGAGAGTGCGGCAGTACAGGCGGGGGCAGCGTGGGTGCCGTGGTTTGAATTTGCGGTGGAAGCAGAGGATGCGCGGATGTATGAGCTGATGTTTTTTGCGGTGTTAAAAGAAGAAGCGGATGATCCCGGGCATACAGCGGGAAAGCTGCTGCTGGGGGCGTTTCACTGTTTGGAGCAGGATATGGACGACTGGAAAGGGATTTTTGTACAGATGCTTGCTTCCATGCGTATGGAATAAAAAAGAAAGGAAGTGTACGATATGGAACTACAGGAAGTGGGGAAATACAATGTGGAGCCGTTTGCACTGGAGAGAATCCTGGAGCTGGAAGTGGTAAAAAAGGTAAATGAACATGCAAGGCTTTATGTCCGGGGCGTGCTTAAGGAAGGCGAGCAGGCGGGCATGATCGGGCAGCAGTGGGATGCGCAGCCAGTCAAGCTGACACAAGCCGGGAAAACACTGTTTTGTGGGGTGGCGACGGATCTGGGCGTGATCTGTGAAAGCGGCATTTACTATCTTGAAGCAGAAGCGGTTTCCTGGACGATAGAACTGGACCGGATGGAGAGGAAACGGTCGTTCCAGGAAAGGGGGCGCAGTTATCAGAGCATTGTAGGCGAGCTTGCGGCGGAAGCCGGAGGAAGCGCAGCTTATACCGCGCCAGATGGGAAGGTCAGAAACCTGCTGCTGCAATACCGGGAAACGAACTGGGAATTTTTAAAACGGCTGGCATCCCACAGCAACAGCGTGCTTGTAGCAGACCCCGCCGCGGAAACGCCGTCTTTTTCCTTCGGGCTTGCAGGCGGCAGCTCCTATGAAGAGGAGACAAGCAAGGCGGATTTTTCGGTACATAAAAAAGTGGCGCGTTACCGGAAGCTGTCACAGTGCCAGGAGATCTCCTACCAGGAAGAGGACGCGGTGGAATATACAGTCTGTACCGAACATGCGGCACTGGAAATCGGCGACCAGGTCAGCATCCAGGGAAATTCCTTGTATGTCAGGGAAGTGCGGCTTAAGCTGAAGGGCTCGGTCTTTCTTTGCACCTGTACGGCGACGACAAAGCCCGGCATCAGTGCGGCAAAAATCTGCCATCCTTATATCAGCGGCCTGACTTTGGACGGCAAGGTGCTAAGGGCGAAGGACGATACGGTAAAAGTCCATCTGTCCATAGATTTGTCCCAGGAGGAAGGAAAAGCATACCCGTTTCCGTATGCAACCGGATACTCTGCCGAAGGGCATACCGGATGGTATGTGATGCCGGAGGCTGGAGACACGGTGCAGATAGTATTTCCAACAGAAGATGAAAACGACGCCTATGCGGTACAGTCGGCGCGCCAGGAGGATACGGAAAAAACAGCGGACCCCAAGGTAAAATATTTACGGACGCCGGATGGAAAAGAGATCAAGCTGGATGGGGAAGAGATCTTAATTACGGTAAAGGACGGGATTACGTACGTTAGAATCAATGAAAAAACGGGCGTGGATATCTATACCGACAAGGAAGTAAAAGTGATCAGCGACGGCAGCCTGACCGTGGAAAGCGGAGACGATATTTCCATGGCATGTAAAAATAACTTTATGATGCAGGCTGGAAAAAATATGCTTTTGACGGCGCAGGATGTGATTTCTATGACAAATGCTGACAGCAATCTGGTAATGGTGCCAATGGTTGGCACCAGCCTGGCGGCAGAAAAAGCGATCCTCGTAACGAGCGGAGACAACATGGACCTTACAAGCAAAGGCAAATTGATTGCAAGCTCCCGCAATGCCATGAAGCTGTCAGCGGCAAAAGACCTGTCCGCACAGGCAGGCAAGAAGCTGGCACTGTCTGCGTCCAGCGCACTGGAAGAATCGTGCAAGGGAAGCTCGATAAAGATGAATGGGACAATTAACATGAAAGCTTCGCTGATCAAAGAAAATTAGTACAGGAAGAAACAGCAAAGAGGGCTTTGGCGAGAAAGGCGGGCATATGGGAAAAGCACAAAACAAGCTAAAGAAAGCGATGCAGGCGGAAAAGCAGGCAAAGGAAGCCGCGAGGAAAGCAGCATATGCTTCCATCCCAGCCGCAGCTCAGACCGCAGTGGTCCCCGGCAAGGCAAAAGACGGGGCAAGCGGTACAGGCGGCGCATCCTCGGTACAGAATCAGCAGGATGCGGGCAAGCAGGACAAATTGCAGGGCAAGTGCTTTACCGCGGATACGCTTATCTGTACCGGACAGGGATACCGCCCTATTACAGAAATCAGAAAAGGGGACGATATCTATTCCAGAGACGCCCAAACAGGCAGGACAGAGCTTAGGAAAGTGGAGGACGTTTTCTGTACACAGGCACATACGATCCGCCAGATCTGGCTGGACGGCATTGAGAAAATCAAGGCGACGGCATACCATCCGTTTTATATCAAAGAAAAAGGCTGGGTCAATGCGATTCGTTTGCAGGAAGGTGACCTGGCGGAGACGATGGACGGTACGGCGCGGATTACGAAGATTGAGAAGTTCAGGTATGAGGTGCCTGTGCCGGTATATAATTTCTGCGTGGAAGGCTGGGAGACTTATTTTGTCTCGAAGTGCCGGGTGTATGTGCATAATGGCAAAGGCAAGTATAAAGGGAGCGCTGCCGGACAGAAAAAAGGGCGTGTGATTGGACAAAAGGGAACACAGACCAACAGCCACACAGTCTGGGAAAATGGAAAAACGGAAAGAATTGATGTGGAAAATCCGAATCCAAGAAAAAGAGACGGAAATATCCATTATCATGAGCCTGATAACACAAAGCATTATTATGATATAGAGGGTAAATATTTTAAAGATGCAAAGACGGGCAAAACATCTCCAGAGAAAATACAGGAACTTTTGGGTAAAGAAGATTTTCAAGGGGGAATCAATCGTGCGTTAGATTATTTGGGGGAACCACATGCATTTTAAAGTGAATCAAAAAATGGAAGCAATAATAATGGAACAAGACCAGGAGTGCAGCCCGCAGACGACGGAGCTGATAAAAGGGATCGCAGCAAAAACAAAGCTGATCCGAAACTGCATCATCTATGACCAGAAAGGCGATCTGGAAGAAGATCAGATTGATTTTGACAGTATTCTCGCGATAGTCGGCGACTGGACAGGCTATGAGGCAGGGTGCAATGAGCTGCGCCTGCCGTTGCAGAGTATCCCGCCGGAGCAGTATCTTGCCTTTGCGGAAGGATTGGGGCGCAGGCTGTCCGAGTCTTATGGAGGAAGGGAATGTGTGGTTTACCTTTTTGTGCAAGAGGATGCGTTGGAGCTGCGTTTTCATACGGTTCATAACTATGAGCAGGCATGGCTGGATGAGGATCTGGACAGCTATGATTGTCCGATCTTATGCTGGGTACAGGATTAGAAAGTGTTTTGCTGTGTTGAAAAGGAAAATAGGGGAAGGCTGCCGGTACAATTTTTCCGGCAGCTTTTTTCGGCGCAAATCTGCGAGAAATGGGAACTGTTTGGTCAAGTGGTGGGGTTTTGCGTGTATGCGGATGAAGGTGTTTGCGAAAGATAAACTTGATTAAACTCAAAAAAGTGATATAATTTGAAATGAAAGACGTAAGAGGATTGCTTTCTTCAAATTATATCATTTTTATGAGGATAGGTAATGAGAAATAATAGCGGGGAATTTTATCGTTGTTTGAATGTGAATGGTTTTTTGCATTGGAGCTTTTTTCCGAATAAGCTGACTTTAATGACAGACTGCTTGAAAATGGATATAGAATTGGCTCATATGCTGACACAGGCGCATCGCTTGTTGGGGGTTTTGGAGGGAACAGTTAGGAACCTGCCGGATATAGAACCATTCTTACATATGATTTTGCTTAATGAAGCACGTAACTCATGTGCTTTTGATGGTATCATGGCAGATATGGAGAGCATTTTAATTTTTTCTAAACAGACGGCGGATGGTATCATGGTGAAAAACTATTGTGACACTTTACAGAAATTGAAAAAAGAGCCTTTTTCTTTAAATGTTTTATGTAAAATTCATAAAAATATAATGAAAGGTGAATTGACATCCTTAAGTGGAGAAATCCGAAAGGAAGTATTCCTAATGCATCCGCAGTATGCAACGAATATGGAAGAATATAATCCGCCCCCTCCTGATCAGCTTTGGGGGCTGATGGAAGATTTAAGGCAGTTCATTCAGACGAATCATTCGGCAGACGTGCTGGTAAAAGCGGCAATATCGTATTATCAGTTTGAAACAATACATCCTTTTGTAAGCGGAAATGGAAGGGTCGGGAGGATTCTTATTTTACTGATACTGATGCAGGAAGGGATATTGTCATATCCGGCGTTTCCAATGTCAGCGTATCTATTGGAAAGAAAGGATGAATGTCTTAGACATTTCACAAATATCCAGCATTTTAGCAATTTTTCAGCATGGCTAAGATTTTTTATTAACGGAATTGCTGTGTCTGCTGAAAATACAATTTGTCAGTTAGAAACAGCAAAAGAACTCAGAAAAACAAACACGCATAAGATACGTATTTATGGAAAGCCATGCGGTATACTGCTCCGTTTATATGCTTATATTGAAAAGAATCCATACATTAGCGTTAACGATGTATCGAGAGAATTTGGTATGGCATATAATACCGCTGCAAAATATATAGAAATATTATGTGAGATGGGAGTTTTATTAAAAACAGAGGGACAGATGCGGTATCGTTTGTTTAGGTTTGATGGGTTATTGCGTCTTTTTCAATATGTGAATAATTAATAAGTAAGACTGACAGCAGCATAACATGATTATGAGATTAAACGGCATCTATTATGAAGGAAGATAAATGAAATTGTTTTGTTGCAGATGTTGAATAGACGATACAAAGATGAGCATAATCGGCATTAATTTAACTTAGGAGGAATATATCATGTACTTAAAGAAATTACAGATGAAAAATTTTAGAAAATATAGGAATGAACATAATATTTTTACTTTTGTAAATGCTGACGGAATAAAAGTTAAAGATACACGTGTTGGTAAAAATGAAAGTAAACCAAACATAGATGTTGCTTCATCAACAACACTTATTGTTGGAAAAAATAATACGGGTAAAACATCAGTGATCCAGGCTTTATTAAAAA